>ERZ1674176.8-NODE-8-length-81080-cov-11.026609_pt1 | contig 81080 bp, 68 predicted proteins | sample MGYA00581288_ERZ1674176 | MGnify/ENA primary metagenome ERZ1674176 (study PRJEB41354, sample SAMEA4873327) | human saliva metagenome | biome: human-associated habitat [ENVO:00009003]; feature: mouth environment [ENVO:08000002]; material: saliva material...
TGTGGCGCCGCTGGTGTTCCGGGCGCCGGAGGGCCCGGCCGCCCGCGAGGCTAGGGCCTCACTTCGTTCGGCGCCGCTCCTCGAAGCCCGCCCGTACCCTCCGGACCCTCCGGCGCCCTCCACACCAGTGACGCCAGTTGCTGATATGCGGCTCGGCGCGTCGTCTCGAAGCCCGGCCAGGCCCTGCCGCCACCCACGGGCACCGCAGCCAGGCCCCTCACCCGCGACCAGGCCATACGAGCGCGAATAGATTCGCCCTGCTCGCCTCCATCAGCACCCACGCGCGAAAAAGTTCGCCCTGCGCACGCAAAACACCCCAAAATCGGCCTTTTTTCGCCTGCTGGGCGAATTTCTTCGCGCCGATGTGGCCAGAGCCGACTCACAACACCTGCCGACCACCTTGCCTGAAACCGATGACACCAATGCGGGTGGCTCACTGCCTCGATATGAAACCGCCGGCACCTCTGCGAGCTCTTTTCCGCACACGGTTGAAACCACTGACACCTTTGCTCGCACGAAACGGCCAATTCCGGGCCATTTTCTGCCCGCAAAGGCGTCGCGGGTTTCAAGCACCCCTCGCCGAGCACCCGCAAAGGCGATCACGGTTTCACGAACCGCTCCCCAACCGCCCGCAAAGGCGTCCCCGGTTTCACCCTCGCCGGACGCTACGCCCACAGCTCAAACCTCGTGTGGCGTGCGCACACGCCACAACGCCGGTGGCACACTGGCCACATGACTGACACCCCCACTCCCCGAGCCCGCACGAACGAGCCGGCCCAGGCCTCGTCCCTCCCGTCCCTGGCGGTTACCGGCGCATCCGGGAACGTCGGAGGTACCACCGCCCGACTCCTGTCCGAGCGCGGCCTGCCCCTGCGCCTGCTCGCGAACACGCCGTCGCGCGCTCCCGAGCTGCCGGGAGCCGTCGCGGTGAAGTGCTCGTACGAGGACACGCTCACGACGCGCGTCGCGCTGGAAGGCGTTGACGTCCTCTTCATGGTGTCCGCGCCCGAGAGCGAGGACCGCCTGGACAAGCACCTCGCCTTCGTCGACGCGGCCGCGGCCTCCGGGGTGCGCCACATCGTGTACCTGTCGTTCATGAACGCGGCGCCCGACGCGACGTTTACGCTGGCGCGCACGCACTTCCACACGGAGGAGCGCATCAAGGCGTCGGGCATGACGTACACGTTCTTGCGCGATAACTTCTACGCGGACTTTTTCGTGGAGTTGCCGGACGAGGAGGGTCGCATCCTCGGGCCCGCGGGCGACGGGCGCGTGGGCGTGGTCGCGCGCGAGGACGCGGGGCGCGTGGCGGCCGGCGTCCTGGCGGATCCGGGGCGCTACGAGAACAAGACTCTCGACGTGACGGGCCCCGAGGCCTTGACCCTCGACGAGATCGCCACAATCCTCACCCGCGTGCAGGGTCGGCCCGTCACCTACGTGCGCGAAACCGTCGAGGAGGCGTACGAGTCGCGCAAGAAGTGGCCGGCCGCCCAGTGGGAGTACGACTCGTGGGTGTCGACCTACACGTCGATCTCGCGCGGCGAGATGGACGTCGTCTCCACGACCGTGCGCGACGTGACGGGCCGCGACCCACTCACCTTCGAGGAGGTCGCCCGCGCGGCGCTCGCGTCGGGCCGCTGACTGTCACGGGTATGGCTTGCTGGGCCCCGGCTTCGTTTCTCTTCTCAGGGACGAGGCCGGGGCTGCCTCATGCGCTCATGCTTGCTGCCTCCATCACACTCCTGGTAGCGTCGCGGCATGAATACCACGCCACTGAGCACCCTCGCCCGGCGGCATGGCTACGTCCGAGGGGAGTGGTAACCGTGGCTCGGCCTTCCTCTTTTTTGGCGAGAAAACCTCACGACAGTTCTCCTCGGGGCGTGGACCTGGTGGCGCGCAACTTCTGGAAGCTCACTGCGATCGCCATTGTCGTTAACGCCGCCTTGGTGGTGGGCGCCTACTGGGTTTCCTCATTCACTCGCAGCAGCGGAATACCCCTCCTTTTCATCTGGTTCCCCCTGTATCTGTGCGCAGCACTTCCCCACCTCATCGAAAAGAGTGTGCGCCCATTCTGGTCATCACATCCCCGTTTCGAGGACGGCTCCATCGTTATTTGGGGCAACCACCAGTCCATCGCGCTCATCACGACCGGACTTCTGCTCTACGCTTTCGCGGGCTGGACGATGGCCGCAGGTTTCACGACCGGACAACCCTTCCACGCCGCGATATATGTGTTCGCCGTTGCATCCATGGCCTACCTTGAGTGCAGCCGCAATCCCGGCAAGGATCTCGTCATCGCCCTGACTGACAAGCAAAAGACAACTCTGAGCCCCGAGGGAATTTCCTTCCATTTCCCGGAGCTATTGTCCGTCGAGGAAGATTCAAACGACCGGGACGTCACCATCCTGTGGACGGATAACGTCACCATCCACATCGTCAACAGTCCAACAGTTATTCTTAACGCGGACCCCGACACGTATGACGGACCGTGGAGCATCTCCTCCGAGCACATCGGCATCCCCTTAACCGGCCTCGACACCCTCATGCGGCACTTCAACGAGCACCCCGAGGACCGTCCACTCCTGGCCACACCGGAAGGCGTCGACCTCATCAACGACATCCTCGCCGATGCCCACATGGAACTCACAACCCCACAAAGGAGCCACGCATGAGCACCAAGAAACGCATCCTCGTCACTCTGATCGTCGCGATCCTGGCCGCGATCGTCATCTACCCGATGCTGCCCCTCGAATACCGCGACCGCATCGTCGCGATCCTCACCCACCCGCTGTACTACCTGGGCTTGGGTAACTGGTGAGCGCTCCGAAACCACACACCTAAGTCAGGAAAGCAGCGAAGTAATCACGGATACGTCGCTCTCATCAAGCTGATCGCCGAGAAGCAGAAGGTGGTCTAGACGGGGGCTGAACTGTACCAGCCCCCGGATCAGGCCCCACCTCTACATCTGCATGGTGCGCTCAGCTTTTCGCTGTCGATTCTGCTCTTGGCGCCGAACTAAGGAGATGGGACGCTGATAGATCTCCTCAAGAAGTGCACTCATAAACTCGAGAAGGTCATCGCAATCCTCCGCATCAATCGCGGCATCGAGATCACCATGAGCCATCTCATTACCCGTCAATCGAACCTGATGTGACAGGCCTGCCAGCGTCGGATTAATCAAGCGAGACTCTTCAAGGCTGTCGATCTTCTGCTTCAGCGTCCCCTGCGTGATGTCCTTGTCCTTGCAGGTCGCCTCGATGACGGTTCGAGCTAGCAGGACAGCTGCACGGTATGCATCCACAGACTGACAGATGTAAGCCTCAGAGGCCGCTCCCGCAATATTCGGCGGAACATCCGAAAATTCACGTCCATTTGGCACTTTCGGTGACCACTCGACGTCAGGCTGATCTTGCGTGAAAAACTGCTTCACCGTTCCATCAAAAGTATAAATCTCCACGAAAGATGCCAAACCGACCGAGATAACACCGCACCCATCGCAAGTGTACGCGTGCATGTAGATCTGTTCATCGAAGGAACGGATTACATCGCCAAAAGGTGTCTGCCGCGCTTCCTTGCGACAGTTCCAGCAGTGTCGTGATGCCATGTCGCCACTCTAGCCCTGAAATGACGACCCCCACGGCAAAACACGGAAGCATATCGAAGACACACTCAGCAAGCGGTCTGCCCTCCTCATGCAACCTACTGGTCTTGACATTCCGCCCTCCTCTCAATATCCTAAGATGAAACGTTTCATCCTCATTGTGGAGGACCAATGACCACTTCATCTCACGACCTCGTCGCCCAACTCATCGAACTGTCCAACCAGATCGGTTCGGACACCGAATACACGCGCTCGGGGGGCGGCAACTCATCCGCGAAAACAGGCGACACGCTCCTCATTAAGCCCAGTGGCGTCCCGCTCGCAACCCTGCGCGAGGAGGACTTGGTCCCCCTCGACATTCCCACCCTCCTGCACGCCTTCGAACATCCGGAAGAGCTTCCCAGCAACGAAGACCCCGTTCGCGCGGCCGCCCAGCTCGCGCAGCGCGGCGCGTTCGCGCGCCGTCCCAGCGTCGAAATCCTCTTCCACGCCCTCATTCCCGACCCGCTTGTCATTCACCTGCACCCGCTGACCGCCAACGCGATCACATGCAACACGCGCGGCGAGGAGCTCTGCGAGCAGATCCTCGGTGACCAGGCCCTGTGGGTCGACTACACGGACCCGGGTATTCCTCTGGCCCGCCTTATTGACGAGCGTCGCCGCGCATTTACTGCCACGCATAACACTCCCCCACCGGCGATCACACTCCTTGGCAATCACGGCATCATCGTGTCAGGCACGACGAAGGACGCGATTCTCGAGCGAATCGACTTCCTGACATCCTCTATCCGTGCAGCGATCGACGAGGCCGAGACTGCCTTCTCGGGTTCACCTTCCCGGGTGGCCGAGGCGTTCCGTCGCGCGGTGGAAGCGCCGAGTGTCGCGCTGTCGACGGAGGGACTATCAGCGGCTGCTTCAGCTCCTGGAGGGCCGTTGATCCCCGACCAGATCGTCTACGCGGGTTCATTCCCCGTTGTTCTGGAGGCGACAGACACGGAGGACATCGTGGCAGCAAAGGTGTCGCTGCACCGCGCCCAGCACGGGCGCGCGCCGATCGTCGCTATCATTCCCGGACTAGCCGTAGCTGCGGTAGGTAGCACGAACGAGGCCTCAGACAACGCGTTGCACACCTTCCTGGACGCATTGCGCGTGGCACGGGATGCGAACCTGCTCGGTCGCGTGCGCGTCATGGATGATCGAGAGCGCGGCTTCATCGAGAACTGGGAAGCTGAGTCCTATCGCCAGAAGGTGGCTGCATCTCAAGGTTCCTGACCCATCGAGGAAAACCGGACGCACCGTTCGTTATTAAAGTGTTTGGGGCATGTCATTCATCATGCCCCAAACACTTTTCACGTGCGTACGGGAGAGCCTCCATATGCACGTGGGCCGCGGCTCGAACTTATCGAGTCGCGGCCCACGCCGGCACACGTCAGCTAAGACCGGGCAGCCAGGAGTGCTTCAGCCTCATCCCAGAGGCGCGCATGACAAGCGCGCGGCTCGTAGGTCACGAGCGCCGACGACGCCCGCGAAATGTCACGAAGGTCCATCAGCGTTCCGCTGGCCACGCCTATCGCCCGAAGGGAGACGAGCATGTTCCCCAACGCCGTCGCCTCGACGGGTCCCGCAATGACCGGGATTCCTGTCGCATCTGCGGTCTCCTGCGCCAGCAGACGATTCTTTGAGCCGCCCCCAACGAGGTGAATCGCTTCAGGGCGGGTACCGCTCAGCTCACATGTGCGCCGGATCGCCCTGCGGTAAGCCAGCGCCAACGAGTCCGTGATCGCCCGCAGCACGGTTGCCCGCTCACTGGGATCAACACCCGAGGTCTGCGGACCGCCAACCCCCGCCTCGGCCTCGTCCGACGCAGAGGAATCGGCCCCCGCACAAGCCGACGCGGAGACGCCCGGGCCCGGGCCCGGGACCCACAGCGAACGCACGCGTTCCACCATGCCTCCCGGAGCCATCAGCTCGGGTGAGGACATGTCGAGCAGGTAGCGCGCGGGCTGGGCTGCCTCAGTCTGCGCGTCGAGGAGCGGCCAGTTGACCCGACCTCCAGCGCCCGAGGTAATGTCCCCGAGGGATGCCCACTCGCGCAGGCATTCCTGCTGCACCCACATACCCATGATGTTGGCGAGGAAACGGACCGTGCCATCAACACCCAGCTCATTCGTAAAATTGGCCGCCCGAGCCTCCTCGGAGAGCACAGGGGCACTGAGCTCGGTACCGACGAGCGACCAAGTTCCACTCGAGATGTACGCAAACGACCCAGTCTGGGCGGGCACACCCGCAACCGCGGACGCGGTGTCGTGCGACCCGACGGCGACAACAGGGGTGGGCTCGCCCGTTGAGGTGCGCAGATCAAGACCTTCAACGCGCGCTTCACCGACAATCTCACCCGGCTCAATGATCGGCGGGAAGAGGTGCTCCACCCCGAACTCGTCGCGCAGCCTATTAAGGATCTCGGGATCCCAGTCGCGCTCCGTAGCATTGACGAGGCCTGTCGTCGACGCATTCGTCAGCTCGCTTCGCGCTTCTCCGGTGAGCCAGTACGCCAGCAGGTCGGGAATCAGGAGCGCCGTGCGCGCACAGTCCGCGCGCCGCTCTCCCCGGTCTACTACACGCTGAAACAGCGTATTGAAAGGCTGGAATTGCAATCCGTTGTGCTCATAGAGCCAGGAGGAATCCCATCGGTCGAGCACCTCGGATGCGCCAACACCACAGCGCGCGGAACGGTAGGACGCAGGGTTACCGATTAGTCGGCCGCCCCCGTCCAGCAGCCCGTAGTCCACGGCCCACGTGTCGATACCGATAGCGTCGACGCTTCCTCGGCGGGCGGCCTCGCGCAGGCCCTCGAGGATGCCGCGCCACAGCGCGAGGATGTCCCACTCATGGGCAACCTGGGCCTCGCCCCCCGATTGAGAACCGTCGGAACGACGAGGCACGGGAACGGCGACCGGCCCGTTCGGGAAGCGGGAGCACTCCTCGATGGCGAGACGTTCGCCGTCGAACACGCCCCGCAGGACGCGCCCCGAGGAGGCCCCCAGGTCGATAGCGACGACGATCGTCATCATGCGCCCCAGGAGGCCTGCTGGCCACCCACTCGATCCGCACTGATGCGCGCGAAGTAGCCGGATGCGGCGTAGGCCGCGAGCGGGTTGGGGTCGAGGCCCTGCTCTTCGCGCAGCTCGCCCAGGAGCGGGCGCACATCGGAGGAGAAAGCGTCCATGAGCACCTGGTTCGCAGTCAGCACGTCGTGCTCGACCTGCGCCTTCGCCAGCGCGGCACGGTCGACGAGGAGCGCCTTCGCGGTCGCCTCCTGAACGTTCATCGCGGACAGGATCTCTCCGGGGATCTTTTCTTCGAGGTTGTGGCACTGGTCGAGCATGAAGTTCACGCCGGAGGTGGGCGCGAGGGCGCCGAAGGAGACGATCTCATGCATGATGCGGAAGAGCTGGAAGGGGTCTGCGGATCCCACGATCAGGTCATCGTCGGCGTAGAACCGCGAGTTGAAGTCGAAAGCTCCGAGGCGGCCGGCGCGCAGCAGCTGAACCACGATGAATTCGATGTTGGTTCCGGGCGCGTGGTGGCCGGTGTCGAGGCAGACGACGGCTCGGTCGCCCAGGGCCAACACGTGCGCCAGGGCCGTGCCCCAGTCCGGAACATCAGTGTGGTAGAAGGCGGGTTCAAAGAACTTGTACTCAAGGAGCAGACGCTGGTGTGGAGCCAGATTCTCATAGATAACGGACAGCGAGTCAGCGAGCCTTTCCTGCCGCGCAGCGATCGAGTCCTGTCCCGGGTAGTTCGTTCCGTCGCCCAGCCAGATCTTGAGCGTATCGGAACCGGTCGCGTTCATGACGTCGATGCAGCGCAAGTGCGCGTCGATGGCCTTGCGCCGCACTGCCTCGTCGGAGTTCGTCAGCGAGCCGAACTTGTAGTCGTCGTCCTGGAAGACGTTCGAGTTGATGGTGCCCAGCGTGATGCCCTGCGAGCGCGCGTGCTCCGCAAGGTCGGAGAAGTCATCGACCACATCCCACGGGATATGTAGCGACACCCGCGGGGTGATGCCCGTGAACCGGTGGACCTGTGCCGCGTCATCGATCTTTTCGTAGGCGTTGCGCGGGGTGCCGGGGCTCGGGAATACCTTGAAGCGGGTTCCGGAGTTACCGAAGGCCCAGCTCGGGAGCTCGATTGTCTGGTCGCGCAGGAGGCTGCGAGCACTTTCAGGCAGGTCGGACAGGTGGATGGTCATGGCGTCTCCTTCGACGTGTGGGGTGTGGATTGACGAGGCCGGGATGTCCCTTTGGGGCTCTGCCTCAGTGGGCGATTAGGCGAGGTAGAAGTATTGGCTGAGGAAGTGGGCACTGCCGCCCCCGTCCGGTTGGAAGTACTGGGCCATTTCGGCTTGCCAGCGCGTATTGACCCCGCGGTCTTCCATAGCTGCGGCCGCCGCGCGAGCATCGTGCGCCTCGTAGTAGCCGACGACGAGGCCGGTGTCCGGATCGAGGAAGAGCGAGTAGTGTCGCCACCCGGCGTCACTGAGAGCCTGGCGCATCTCGTCCCAGACACGCTGGTGCACGTCGGCGTATTCGGCGAGTTTCTCGGGGCGCACGCGCAGGAGGAAGCAGGCTCGGTGGGGGCTAGCCTGGCTCGTCGTGGCGAGCGTATGGGCCAGTGATGGGGTATCGCTCATGGGAAATCCCTTCATCGTTGAACGGGAATTGGTTGTATTTATGCTATCGTGAATCGTTTCATTTAGCAAGCGGGGCGCTGCGCACAGTAGGCGATTCACGGCATGAAGGCGGGGTTGGTGGGCACGACGAGCGCACCCACCAACCCCGTCAGAGACGACGTCAGAAGTCGTACTTGTCGATGTTGTCCGCGTTGAAGCGCACGGGGTCACCGACGACGACGGTCTTGTTCTCGCCGATCGTGCGTTCACCGAGGTTTCCGGCAGTGAACTTCTCCCCTACCTCGCCCTTGATCGCACCACTATCGAGCGCTGCACCCGCGTATGCGGCCACGTATCCGAGCTGGGCGGGATCCCACAGGGCAAACTCCTTGACGGTTCCATCCTTCACGAAGGAACGCATTTCGTTCGGCAGACCCAGGCCGGTCAGGAAGACCTTGCCCTTGTAGTCAGAGGTCGACAGGTAGCGAGCGGTGGCAGCGATACCGACGGTGGTCGGGGAGACGATCGCATTAAGGTCGGGGTGAGCCTGGAGCAGGCCCTGCGCTTCCTGGAACGACTTCGTGTCATCGTCATCGCCATAGACCTTCGCGACGATCTCAATGCCCTTGTACTTGTCGTTCGAGGCGATCTCATCCTCCATGAACTTGATCCACGCGTTCTGGTTGGCGGCGTTCGCCGTCGCAGAGAGGATGGCTACCTTACCGGAACCGCCGATCTGGTCAGAGACCATGTCGAGCATGGTGATTGCAACCTGCTTGGATTCAACCTGGTTGATGAACAGGTCTCGGCAATCGGCCGCGCTGTCGGAGTCGAAGGTGACGACCTTTGTACCGGCCTTGCGCGCATCCTGAAGCGCAGGGCATACGGCATCGGGGTCATTCGCGGCGATCACGAGGACGTTCGTGCCCGCCTGCACCTCGGAGTTGATGAAGGAGACCTGCGAGGAGGAGGACGCCTCGAGCGGACCGACGACGTTGACCTCGGCGAAGCCGATCTCGCCCGCAGCGTTCTTGCCGCCGCCGAGCATGACGTCGGAGAACGGGTTGTTCAGCTGCTTGGGGATAAACGTAATCGACTGGGACGAAACATCGTACGAACCGGAGGCATCGCCGCCGGAACTGGACTCACTGCCCTGCGTCGACGTTCCACCGCCACAGGCGGACATCAGGAGGGCTGAGGTCAGCGAGAGTGCGCCAAGTGCGGCCACACCTTTCTTCATATGAGACATCGTTGTCTTTTCCTTTCGGGCGCACGCGCCCTGTTGCGGGGGCATAGTGCCCCTCGTTGTGGGATTGTTAGGCGCTCGCCGCGCCCGGTGCGACGCTGACGCGAGGGGTACGCGCATCAGCTCGATGAGCCAGACGCTGGCGGACGGCATCCACCAGCGATGGCGCTATGACGGAACCGATCAAGAGCAAGCCCGTGACCAGAACCAGGATGACTTCGGGAATTCGGTTGAGGCGCAGCGCGTAGTTGAGAACACCAATCGTCAGGACACCGCACACACTGCCCCAGATCGAACCTCGGCCACCGAAGACGCTGACCCCACCGAAGACGACCGCGGCGATCACGACGAGCTCAAGGCCCTCGACGTTGTCGGCCTTCGCCGCGGAGTAGCGCAGCGTCCAGTAGATGCCTGCCAGCGCTGCCATGAGCCCCGACAGCGTCAGGGCAATGACCCGAGAACGCTTCGTGTCGATGCCGACGAATTCGGCGGCCTGCTTGGAGTACCCTAGCGCGAAGAGGCCTCGACCGTACGGGGTCTTGTGTAGCAGGAGCCAGAAGAGAATGACGAACAGGATGACGGGGATCGCCATGTAGGGGATGCCCGTGGACCCGAACGATCCGGTGACGGCGGAGGTTGCCCACTGTGGGAAGTCGGAGATCGACTGGTCGCCGATGACGACGAGGGCGAGGCCTCGATACAGCGCGAGCGTACCGATCGTGACCGCGAGCGCCGGCAGTCCCACGTAGGCGGTCATGAATGCATTGACGAGGCCGCACGCCAGTCCGACGAGGAGGCAGATCGCGATGCTCGCCCAGAATCCCACGCCCGACTGGACGAGAACTCCGAAGGATGCGCTGACGAGGCCGGCGGTCGAGGCGACGGACAGGTCGATGTCCGCATTGATCATAACGAGGGTCATGGGCAAGGCCATGAGGAGCGTCGCCGTCACGTCCAGGGTGAGGAACGTGAGCGTGCGAGGCTGGCTGAACCTCGGGATGAGGATGGTCGCGACTGCGATGGCGAGGATGAGGATGAGGGTCATGTGCGAGTCTCGCGAGGAGAACACGCGTCGAATCGAGGCCATGAAGTCACGTGACGAGGTCTGAGTTGGGGTGCTCATCAGCGATCCGCTCCCTTCTTGCGCAGCGCCTCGTGGCGGCGCATTGAGCTGACTCGGTCGACGACGATCGCGATGAGGATGAGCGCACCAACGACGGCCTTTTGCCAGAATTTGTCGACGCCGACGGCTGTAAGCGCGGACGTCATGGTGGTCAGGAGGAGCGCGCCGATGGCAGCTCCGTAGGCGGTTCCAACGCCGCCAGTCATTGCAACGCCGCCGACGACGCACGCGGCGACGATGTCGAGTTCCATGCCTGCGCCCGTCGTGGCGCCGACGGAGTTAAAGCGGGAGGCGTAGAGGACGCCGCCGAGTCCAACGAGCGCGCCGTTGACGACGAAGGCCATAAAAACGCGCTTGGCGACGGGGATACCGTAGACGGCTGCGGCTGTACGGTCGGAACCGATCGCGTAGAGGTCGCGTCCGGATCGGGCGTAGCGCTGGTAGAGCGAGACGATCACGATAACGATGACCGCCAGAAGAGTGAGCAGCGGGAAGCCACCAATCGTCGCGACACCCAGGTCACCGAAGGCTTGGGGGCGGTCACCGGCGAAGTACTGGGTGGATCCTGCCCACCAGTTCAGTCCCCCTCGGAAGACGTAAAGAGTGCCCAGGGTAATGACCATTGCGGGAACTTTCGCCTGCGTGACGAGCAGTCCATTGAGTGCTCCGAGCAGTGCCCCCAGAATGATTCCTGCGATGAAGACGACGACGATGGGCAGTCCGGGGTTAGCCGCGAAGAGGAAGCCCGTGGCGAAGGCCGTGCACCCGAGGATGGAACCGACCGAGAGGTCGACGCCTTCGGATTGGATGATGAGGGACTGTCCGGCGGCCATCAGCATAGCGATCGTCGCATTGAGGAAGAGGTCGCGTACTCCCTGGGCAGAGAGGAAGCGCGGGTTCATTACCCACGTCAACAGGACCAGGGCAATGAGGGCCGCGATCACCGGGAGCTCTCGCATGGACAGGAGAGAGCGCAGCTTCGATGCGGCGTGCACCTTGGTCACTGACGAGGAGCTGGCTGGCTCCCGGCTCACCGGCGCGGAGCCGTGGATGCGGGAGGGAGGTGTCAGTGTCGTTGTCATGATGCGGCCTTTTCGTGGTTGGTTGCCGCCGTCATAATGGCGTCAGCGGTGGCTTCTTCTCTGGTGAATTCGCCGGTGATGCGGCCTTCGCACATGACGAGGACGCGGTCTGCCATGCCGAGCACCTCGGGCAGTTCCGAGGAGATCATGATGACGGCGACTCCCCTGGTGGCGAGGGTGGAGATGAGTCGGTGCACCTCGGACTTGGTTCCGACATCGATGCCACGGGTCGGCTCATCAACGATGAGGATCTTGGGATCGGTGGCAAGCCATTTCGCCAAGACGACCTTCTGCTGGTTGCCACCCGACAGCGCGGACACGGGGGTGTCCTGGGTGGCCGTCTTCACTTCGAGGTTTGTGGACCATTCCTGCGCGACCGCTCGCTCGGTCCGCGAGTTGATGAGTCCGCAGCGAGCGAGTTTGCTGCGCAGCGTGAGGGCCGTGTTGCGGGCAACGGACAGGTCCATGACGAGACCTTGCTTGCGCCTGTCTTCGGGGACGAAGGCGAGGCCGGCTCGGATCGCGCCCACCGTGTCTCCAAGCTTCAGGGGCTTACCGAAGGCGGTCACTGTGCCGCCGTCCGCTTTGTCGATACCCATGATCGTGCGCACGACCTCGGAACGGCCAGCGCCGACGAGGCCCGCCAGTCCAAGGATTTCTCCGCTGCGGACCTCGAAGCTCACGTCTTCGAAGGCACCGTAGCGGGTGAGTCCTTCGACTCTCAGGACCGGATCGCCAATCTGCGCATCCAGCTTGGGGAAGAGCTGATCGACGTCACGGCCGACCATGTCTCGCACGAGCTGAGCCTTCGTGGTTCCCTCCAGGTCACGGGTCGACACGTAGGCGCCGTCGCGCATAATCGTCACGTCGTCGCACAGGTCGAAGATTTCTTCCATCCTGTGCGAGATGAACATGAGGGAGGCTCCCTTGTCGCGCAGTGAGCGCGCCACGGAGAAGAGGCGCTCGACCTCGTGCCCCGACAGAGCAGCTGTCGGTTCATCCATGATGAGAACCTTGGCGTCCAGCGAGATCGCCTTTGCGATTTCGATGATCTGCTGGTCCGCGATCGACAGTCCGTCAGCCAACTGCGAGGGGTCGATCGGCACTTCGAGGCGGTCAAAGAGCTCTTGGGCGTCACGCTTCATGGCCGCGTGATCAATGAGGCCGAAGCGTCCCCTGGGCTGTCGGCCCACGTATATGTTCTCGGCGACCGTGAGGTCGGGGAACAGCGTGGGCTCCTGGTAGATCACCGAGATTCCGGCGGCCTTCGATTCCGCGGGGGTCTTGAAGCGCACCGGCTGGCCATCCACCAAAAACTCTCCGGAGTTTGGCTGGTGAATGCCGGCGAGCACCTTCACAAGCGTCGACTTACCCGCGCCGTTTTCGCCGGCAAGGGCGTGAATGCGGTGCGGATACAGCTCGATGCACCCATCAGACATCGCGGTGAAGGAGCCGAACTTCTTCACGACATGCTGGAGCGAGACAACTGGCCTTTCAGCTTCTCGTGTCATGTGGTCACCTCTTCGTCGAGGAATGAAACGATTCAGATAGATAGAAAGTGTGCCACACGACAATATGCATGTCAACTCTATAGGGAAGCCTTGAACTTGCCAGGAAAATTGAAGCGGAAACCTACTCAGAGGTGCCACAATATGAACGTTTCATCACTCGAGTTCCCGAAAGAGCTACCATGACGCCGCCCCGCCGCACCCCAGAGGGCACGAGTCCCCAGGACGCAACCACTGCCTCGTCCCCCTCAGTGCCCCGCAAAGCCCCCGGCGTCAAAGACGTCGCCGCTCTTGCGGGCGTGAGCGTCGGCTCCGTGTCTAACGTCATTAACCGGCGCGACAGCGTGCGCCCCGACGTGCGTGAGCGCGTCGAGGCGGCGATCGCGCAGCTCGGCTACAAGCCCAATCCGACCGCGCAGGCCCTTCGACGGGGGACCTCTCCGCTCGTGGGCGTGGCGGTCTTCGACCTGACGAACCCGTTCTTCATGGAGGCTGCTGCTGCCATGGAGCGCGTGCTATCGCGTGAGGGCTACATCATGACGCTGTCTTCCACGCACGCCTCCGTGCAGGAGGAGCGCGACCTGCTCGAGGCGCTGGGCCGCCAGGCGGTGCGCGGGGTTCTTCTCACCCCCGCAGACTCCACACACGAGGCCGCCACGCGTTTGGTGGAGGAGGGGACGCCGGTCGTCCTCTTCGACGCGGCTGAGGCGCCCGAGGGCCTGCCGTCCGTATCGATCGACGACCGCGCGGGTGCGGCACTAGCGATCGAGCACCTTCTTGCACTCGGACATGAGCGAATCTGTTTCCTCAACGGCCCCGCCGACATGCGCCAATCCGTGCAGCGCCTCGCCGGTGTACGGGACGCGATCGAGCACTGGCAGCACTTGACGGGGTCGGACAGCGTCCAATTGAGCGTGTACAACGCGCAGGCGTACACCGCCCAGGCCGGATATGCGGCCACCGAAAACGCCGTCACCGAGGCCCGGGCGGCCTCCAATGGAGCGAACCCCACCGCTGTCTTCTGTGCGAACGATCTACTAGCCGTGGGCGTCATGTCCGCACTGCGCGGAGCGGGGATCTCGATTCCCAACGACGTGTCCGTCATCGGCTTCGACGACATTCCCCTGGCCGCGCAGATGCCAGTACCCCTCACGACAATCCGCCAGCCCATGGACGAGCTCGGCGCCGCGGCCGCCGAGCTTCTATTGTCCGGCCCCGACGCACCCACACAGCACCAGACCTTCAGCCCCGTCCTCACGATCCGAGAGTCGACGGCAAAGCCGAGGGAGTAGGGGTAGGGCACCAGGCATGGGCGTGATACCCCCGCACCGTGGCCACTCTCGCCGACGCACAAACAGACAGACAGTGAGGGGGTGTGTTCCCAACCGGGAACACACCCCCTCACTCCCAAGACAGCAGCCTCAGAGATTCACAGCAACAACGCTGTTTCAGTGACATTCGGTCTGTTCAAGGACTGCTTCTGCCAGCTCCTCATCGATAATCGCGACGCTCGCAAGCTTTGATTTCAGTGCGACATAGAGAGGAACAGCCTTCGCGACACCCGAGGCGACCGCGATCGATATCTTTGCTTTGCGCACAGAATCAAGGGAGATCGCGATCGTCCTCTCCTCGAGTTCCTGCGACACGGGGTTTCCCTCGCAGTCCAGGAAACGCGAGAAGATGTCGGTGACAGCGCCCATCTCTTGGAGGCGGTTGAGGCCTCGTTCGGTGAGGAAGCCTGACCGCACGAGGACCGAACCGACCTCGAGGACGCCGGGCGAGAAGATCAATACATCCGAGCACGGTGCCGCCGAGAGCGTGTCGGCAACGGAACGCTCACGGCGCAAGCGCCGCCCAAGATCGACATCGGACACGATTGCTGGTGCAGGCAGCATATGGCCCACGCCACGCCCACGACGCGCCATCAGACCAATCGAGTCGGCGACAACATCGTCATTCGAACGTGTGAGGCCACCATAGGTCTGATAGACCTCCAACCCATAGGTCCATGATTCCGGCATTGCCCGCGCAACTGCGGTGAGAGTTCTACCCCAGGCGATACCCATCGAACGGGGAACAGGACGCATCTCGGTCACATAATCAGCCGCCATCGAAGCGACGAGGTTCAAGGTACCTTCGACACTCGCTTGGCGCTTAACGACGATAGCGTCGACCAAGCCGAACGATTTGACGAGAGCTTTTTCCAGCTTGGGGATACGAGCACGAGGGTGATTGACGGCGATGGTCACGACTCCAGACTCACGCGCTTCTTCGAGCAGACGTCCAACAGTCCAACGGGTGCAGCTCAATCGATCCGCAATAGCTCCCTGCGTCAAGTTGTCGTAGTAATACAGCTGCGCGGCACGCAACATCTGCGCCTCACGATCAACATTCACGTCAGCCTCCATTGGTCAACGAACTTGCGAGGTTCAGAGCTTAACAAAAGCGCATAAACCAAGTAATAGCCGTCCAAAATGATAATGATTTATCAATAATTAATTTGATGAATTGGTATACGCACGAAATGGCGATGTGAAGGGGTGGGCCCACGACGCAGAAGTGGGCCCACCCCTCCCGTCTCTCACATCTGCTCGACGCGCAGTTCATGCAGGTCATGCATGAACTTGGGATCGCGTCCAAGCGTGTTGTACAGGTGAGCGTACATGGTGAACATGCGGTCGTAGATCGCGCTCGCCTCCTCGTTGGGCATGTACACCTCGTCGGAAATACCCGCCATCGATGCACAGGCTTCCTCAACGTCGCTGTAGATTCCTGCCGCGAGCGCCGCGAAGATCGCACTGCCGTGGGCTCCGGCCTGCAGCGTGCGGGCGGTCCTCAGCGGACGCTTGGTGACGTCGGCGTACATCTGCATCAGGAAGGGGTTCTTGAGCAGACCGCCAGCAATACGAATCTCGTTGACGGGCACACCATGCTCTTCGAAATTCTCGATGATCATGCGAGCACCAAATGCGGTCGACTCAAGGAGAGCTCGGTAGATTTCCTCCGGAGTCGTTGTCAGGCGCAGGCCGACGATCAAACCTGATAGGTCAGCGTCTACCAGAGTGGAGCGGTTTCCATTCCACCAGTCCAGCGCGATCAGGCCGTTCTGCCCAACCTTGAGGGTGCTCGCCTTGCGTGACAGGAGATCGTGCACAGAAACACCGGCTGCGTTAGCTTCCTCCACGTACGACTGAGGCACCTGAGTGTCAACGAACCACGCGAAGATGTCGCCGACGGCGCTCTGCCCGGCCTCGTACGCCCATGCACCGGGGGACACACCTCCATCGACGACACCAAAGACACCCGGGACATCTTCAAGCGTCGCAGACGGGAGAATCCAGCAGGACGAGGTCCCCAGGATACCGGTCAGCTGACCGGGTTGGGTTGCCCCCACCGACACGCACTGCACGTGCGCATCGATGTTGCCCGAGGCAACCGCAATGCCCTCGGGAAGACCAAATTCGTTCGCGTAGAACTCAGTCAGGCCGCCAACCGACGCACCCAGAGGAACGATCGGATGGTTCATCTTCTCATCGAAGACATTGCCGAATCCGGGGGCGACCGCCTCGAGGTACTCGCGCGACGGGTATGCGCCGTCCTGGTACATGCGCTTGTATCCCGAGTCTCCCGCAGCGTAGGCGAGGTTGCCCGTGAGCTTCCAGGTCAGCCAGTCCACGATGTCGAGGATCTCGGCGGTCTCCGCGTACAGGCGCGGGGCTCGCTCGAAAAGCTCAAGGGCCTTCGGCAGCAGCATCTCGGGAGAGAGCACACCGCCGTAGCGGGACAGCCAGGTCTCACCACGCTCTCGCGCGACGTCGACGATGCGTCGGGCCTGCGCGGTCGCTCCGTGGTGCTTCCACAGCTTGAGGTATGCCTGCGGTTCGCCCGCGAATTCCTCGCGTTCGCACATGGGCATCCCGGCCTCGTCGGTGAGGACGACCGTTGCACTCGTGCAGTCCAGGCCGATGCCCACCACGGCGGAGGGGTCGACGCCCGAGGCCGCGAGCGCTCCTCGTACCGCTTCGGTCATCGACACGAGGTAGTCGCCGGGTACCTGCAGCGCAAAGTCGGCGGGGAGGGGCTCTCCCGTCGTGACGAGCGTGCGGTCCATGACGGGGGTCGCGTACTCGCTGACCTTCTCGCCGAGCGTGCTTCCATCTGCCGTGTTGATGACGGCCGCGCGCACAGAGAGGGTGCCAAAGTCGAGACCGAGGACATAACGATCAGACATTGGAGATCTCCTTGTCTGCGTGGAAGTGCTTGCCCCAGTAGCCGTCGGGTGCAAACAGCTTGTCGACGACGTCGTCGAGCTTTCCGATATCAGTCAGGACGTCGAGGATGGTGTACCTCGAGCGGATCATCTGGGCCTTGAAATGGGTCTCGCGGAAGCGATCCATGTCGACGCCGATCTGCTCAGGGTGCGAGGGGCCACCGACTGCGTCGAGGCGTTCGGCGGCTTCCTCCGGGCTCATGAGCTGGCTTTCGACGCGCGCCCGTACGGACGGCCAGACGCGCTGGATGTCGCGGATGCGCTGACGCAGCTCGTCGCCCTGGAGGTTCTTGAAGACGGCGTGTCCCACGGCCTCGTCCGCAATCGTGGGGATGAGAAGGGAGCGAACGCGTTCTTCGATCTGTTCGTCCGTCTTCGCGGCGGCGACAATCGCCTCCACGTCGAGGGCATCCATATCGATCCGCAGGGCCTCTTCCCAGATGGCCAGGGAGGCGACGGTTCCGACGCCGACCTTCATGCCGTGCGAGAGCGGGGGCTCCCAGTCGAGGCCGTGCCCCTCCATCTCCCACGTGTGGGAGAACTGGTGGCCAGCACCGGAGGCGGGGCGCGAGGACTGTGCGGCCTGCATCGCAAGGCCACTCATGATGTTGCCCTCGGCGAGGCCGGTGATGGCCTCTTCATCGCCGTTGCCAATGGCAGCGGGGTTGTCGAGGGAGGCGCGCAGCGGCCCCTGGACGAGGGACCACACGTACGGGTCGATGGGTTCGATGCCGAGCTCATCGGCGACGATCCAGTCGGCACCCGCGGGAATCTTCTCGATGAGGTCGCCGTATCCGGTGAAGAGTAGGCGACGGGGAGCAGCGGCGATCACCTCAGTGTCGGCGACGAGGCCGACGGGAGCCGGACAGTTACGCGTAATCTTGAAACCGTCCTTGGAGATGGACGCACCGAATGCGGCGTATCCATCAACGGAGGGGGCGGTGCACACGTTCATGTAGGGACGTCCGAGCTCACCGGAGGCTAGCTTGGCGATGTCGTTCAGGGTTCCCGAGGCAATCGAGCACACGATGGCGTTCTCGAGAGGTCGGATGTACTCGCGCAGGATTTCGACGTTCTCGTAGCCGGCGTACAGGGTCGGTGTGCCCGGGAAGACGTAGGGCTCCTGCGCGAAGGGCACTCCCGCGTCCTTCAGTGACTGAACGACGCCTTCCCCTGCCGCAGCGAAGGTGTTCTCGTCGGCGACGACGAGCACCTCTTTGCCCGGGAAAAGGCGAGCAAACATCGGGCCCATCTGGTCAAGAACGCCATGGCCAAAGACAATGTCCTTGGTGTCCGTCGCGCTCTTGAGGGCGGTTTGAATGAGCGAAGTTGACATAGTGCGTGCTTCTTTCGATCGTGAACGACTTAGGCGAGGTGGTCGACGAGGTCGTGGCTGAGGTCGGACAGGCGCGGGTAGGTTTCCATGTACTTTTCGAAGTAGAACTGGTAGGCCTCGTGCACGTCCGGGCGAGGTTCGATGCGCTCGGTTTCGTGGACCATGTTGCGGGCCGCGTCCTCGATCGACTGGTACTGGCCGGAGCCAACCGCGGCGAGGATGCACGAGCCAAGGACGACCGCGTCGCCGACTTCGGTGAGCGTGATCGGCACGCCCGTGACGTCAGCGTGCATCTGCATCCAGTCACGAGACTTCGTGGCGCCACCGCAGGCAACCAGCTCGGTCGTCTCGAAGCCAGCATCCTTGAAGGCTTTGAGTACGTGAGCGGTACCGTAGCAGACGGCCTCTTCAATGGCGTGGTAGACCTGCTCCGGGGTGGTGGAGAGGCTGAAACCCCACATGATGCCGCGCGCCTTGGAGTCGGTGTAGGGGGTACGGTTGCCCTGGAAGTACTCGTTGATGATGAGGCCGCCGGAGCCGGGGGGCATGTCGGAGACGCGCTCGTCGAGGATCTTGTAGGGATTCATTCCGAGACGCTCGGCAGCGGCGGTCAGGTCGCGGCAGAAGTTGTCCTTGAACCACTTGAGGACGGAACCCGAGGAAACGAGGCCACCTTCGCAGGTGTACTGGCCGGGCATAACGCCATCGGTGTAGCCGCCGAAGAAACCTTGACCGTGGAGCGGGGTCGCGCTCTGGCCGGTGATGACGTGCGAGGATCCGGTGATGATGGCGGTCTTGCCGGGCGACACGACGCCGAGGCCGATCTGGCCGGCCCAGGCGTCAGGACAACCTTGGGCGACTGGGGTACCAGGAAGGAGGCCGAGTTCCTGCGCGACCGAGGGGAGGAGTCCGCCCACGGGGGTACCGAGGTCAAGGATCCTCTCGGGGATCTTCTCAAAGACGTCGCCACAGCCGATGTGCTCGTAGAACTCGACGGGCCATCCGCCCTCGTCGCGGTTGTAGTACATGCGCAGGGCGGCGGAGTTGATGTTGAGGGTCCACTCGCCGGTGAGCTTGTAGGTCAGCCAGTCGGGCGCGTCGATGAGGCGGTAGGCGTTCTTGTAGATGTCGGGCTGGTTGGCGCGCAGCCAGGCTGCCTTGAAGGGGTACCATTCCGCGGTTGCCGGCATGGTGCCACCGCCGTTGTAGTGGCGTGCCCAGTGGTCAATCGTTTCGGCGCGTGCGCTCTGTTCGGTGGCGCGCACGTCCATCCACATGATCGCGTTGCACAGTTCACGGCCGTTTTCGTCCATCGGGACGACGGTCATTGTCGTCGCGTCGTAGGAGATACCGGCGATGTGGCGGGCGGGGATGCCGGTGTCTCCCATGACGCGCCGCACCGATGCGACGAGGGAGTTCCACCAGTCTTCCGGGCTCTGCTCAGCCCACCCGGGGTGGGGGTGATAGGTCTTGTAGGGCGTTGCGGCGAAGGCGATCGGGGTGCCTCGCAGGTCGAAAAGCGCAGCCCTACACGACTCTGTGCCGAAGTCGATTCCCATGAGGAAGGGGCCTTCGTATCCGGGTGCAACCATGATGTTCTCTCTTTCTTGTCTTCCACGCCTTAGTGGAAATAATGAAAATTTGGGGGGCGAGGCCGTAGCGGGGTGAGGGCTACGGCCTCGCCAGTGGGCTCTTATTCGAGAGCCCAGCCGCGCTCTTCCCACACCTGAGGCGGCAGTAGGTGGTCGATTCGGTCAACGACGTAGGTGGGACGGCTCTCCTCGGGGCGGGCCATGGCCTCGTCCAGAGTGGATTCACCGGTGAGGGGCATCGCCGAGGCCATGCCAGCGTTCACGGCGAGTTGGATGTCCGTCATCAGACGGTCACCCACCATGAGGCAGTCCTTGAGTTCCAGATCGAGGCCCGCGAGGGCGACGCGCGCCATTTCGGCGTTCGGCTTGCCCAGAACGATCTCGGCTTTCGTGTTCGTGCAGGCTTCGATTGCTGCTACGACGGCCGCGCAGTCGGGCTGGCCTTTGCCTCCCGGGAAGGGGCAGAAACGATCCGGGTTCGTGCCAACGAGGGTCGCGCGACGGTGGAACCAGATAGCGTCGAATGCGATCTGCAGTTTCCTGTAGTCGAAGGTTCGATCGTAGGAAGCAACGACGACGTCGATCTTCTCCGGTTCGTCACTCATCGGAATTCCCGCACGTTCGAAGGCTGCGATGAGCGGCTCTTCCGCAATCGGGAACACGACCTGGCCGGGCTTGTGCTCGAGGAGCCAGCTCGTCGTGGTGGCGACTGTTCCAACGATGTCCTCGACGGGCGTCGGCAGCCCCAGAGCGGTGAGTTTATCCGCGTACTGGTGCAGGTCTTTCGTCGGGTTGTTGGTGAGGAAGCGGACCGGAATGTTGCGCTCACGCAGCTCCTCGATGAGCCTGCGTGCGCCCGGCAGGAGATGGTCACCGAGGTAGATCGTGCCATCCATGTCGAAGACGTAGGCGTCGTAGAGGCGCGTTGCCCAGCGGCTCGGTTCGGCAGTCATAGGATTCTCCGTTGCTTGTCTCGTTGACTCGCTCAGGCGAACAGGCCGGCGCTGACCACGACCAGGGTGTTCATGATCCAGATGATGCCGGCCGGGGGATCAATGTGAGTGTCGCCGTGTGCGTAGAAGACTCGTGCGACCAGCTCACCCCCAAAGCCGGCAATAATGCCGAAAACGGTGCCGATGAGGACTGCCAGGACGCCCGAGCCGGTGATGGGGAAGAACAGGACGGCGGCGAGGCCGGCGGTGATCGTCATGTGGTGGGTGACGGGCCAACGCTTGCCCGCGGCCACGAAGAAGATGCACAGCGCGGAGATCGCGAAGGGCACGACCTGGGCGTTGTTGATGACGTCCTGGGGGTCTGTCGAGACCGGGGCGATGTGGCCCACGATGATCGTCGCGATGCCGGCGGCCATGAGGGAGGCAAAGCCGGAGATGGTCAGCAGCTGGAGGGGCTTCTCCTGCCAGTCGAGCCAACGGGTGGAGCCCTCAGGGCGGGTGGGCAGGTGGAAGACAGGGGTCTTGCCGAACATGAGGCGCGCAACGATGCCGGAGGTGACGACCGTGAGGGCCACCGAGTCGGTGTGGGTGCCGAACCAGGGGATCATCACGATCAGCTTGTGCAGCACGTAGCCGCCAGCACCGTAGAGTGCGCCGACGAGGAGGACGTCGGGGCGGTTGAGGCCCGCCAGAGGAGAGTTAATGTCCCTCGCTCCGTCCGGTAGCAGGCCCTTCTTGGCCGCATATGTCGAGGCGCCGACACCACCGGCAAACGCGATATGGGGGCCGAACACGGGGCCAAAGGAGATGTAGTCGAGGAACATCGTGTTGCCCGTCGCCGCAGTCACGGAGAAGCCGACGAGAATCGACACGCCCGTGAATGCGAACGCAAAGTTGGGGCCAATCATGGCTGCGAAGGCTCCGCCTGCGAAGGCAAGCAGGAGCCAGAACACGTCCATATTGGCAAAAGTGAATACTGCATCTGGTGTCATGGTCTTCGTCCTTGAAGAAAGTGGGGTGGAAAGTAAAACCGGGGATTGCGCATGCTCACTGACACAATCCCCGGTTGCTTGGGGGCCTCATCAATGAGGCTCTGTGTTGAGGATCAGTCGTTCCTCGGGGGTCAGCAGGCTTCGAGTGCCTCTGGCAGTTCGTGCGTGGGATCCTGGTCGTAGGCCTCGAGCGCAGCGACCTTCGGCGCGGAATGGCTGGAGGGATCGAAGATGTATCCCAGCCATTCCTTCGCGAGGCGCCTGGCAAGTTCGATACCGATGACTCGCTGGCCAAACGTCAGTACCTGCGCATCGTTCGAGAGGATCAGGCGCTCGACGGAGAAGGAGTCGTGCGCGACGGATGCGCGGATTCCGGGCACCTTGTTAGCTGCCATGGCGACACCCATGCCGGTACCGCAGACGAACAGGCCGCGGTCGGCTTTGCCCTCTGCGATGAGGCGAGCACCGGCGACGGCGACGTGCGGGTAGTCGATATCCTGACCAGCACTCAAGCCAACATCGATGACTGTGTCGACCCTGGGGTCGGCTTCGAGATCACGTTTGAGGATCTCCTTGTATTCGACGCCAGCACTGTCCGCGGCGACAACGATTGTAAAACCCACAGTGGTATCCCATCTTCGATCATTCAGAAGCTGCGCTGCTCCTGGTCGCCGAAAGGCGATAGGTCCATTGTGGCGAGCGCCGCACACCCACTTACATCCGTGCACGTTCGCGTATTTCCCCCCTTTTGCTGCATTTTTTGTTTGTCTGAACATGCGCACTTTTGTGCGCAGGGACACAAATCTACCCAAAACACCCCAACCATGTGGTAGGGGCTTTTCGTTGCGTATCACACACTCACTCCCCTACCCGTCCGCGACCTGCGACAACGGCTGTTAAACGACAAAAATCTGGGCCCGGATCAAAGATCCGGACCCAGATTATTTGAGACGGGGTGGCAAACACCCGCGTTATCGGCTCAGTACGCCAACCCCTTCGGCTGCTCCGCAAGCACTGCAAAGCCCGGATCAACGACCTCATAACCGTTGGCCTTGTAGGCCTCGTAGTCGAAGTTTTCGCATTCGTCGTACCCGATGCGGTGGTACTCGTAGAAGCCCTCCCAGTCCTCGTACCCGGACCCGAGCGACGACTCGAGGAACGCGTCCGCCATGGCCATCGCGGTGCGCGGGGCGACGTAGAAGGCGCCCATGGCGAGCAGGTTCGCGTTGTTAGCGGCGGCGCAGCGGCGCGCGGCGGGAACGGACTCGCACACGGCGGCGTGCACGTGGGGGCACTTGGAGGCGGCGATGTGGATGCCCATGCCGGTGCCGCAGAACGCGAGGGCGCGCTCAAACGTGCCTTCGGCGATCTGGGCGCCGAGCGCGAAGCCGACGCGGTGGTACATGGGCGCGGTGTCGGCGTCGGGTGTCAGGTCGGTGACGGTCCAGCCACGCTCCTCGAGGTGGGCTTTGACGGCTTCCTTGAGGGGGTGCCCGGCGAAGTCGGCGCCGACGACGACGTGCTTGTCTTTAACTGTCAGCATGCGCGTGTCCTTTCCTGAGTCTGCGCAGTGTGGAGAAGGAGAAGAGGCCCTCGTTCATGCAGATGACGAGCAGCAGCACGCCACCCCAGATGAGAGGCCTGTAGAAGTTGGAGATGTTGGGGAACATGTTCAGGCCGGAGGAGAGGACCTGGAGCATGAGGATGGACAGGAGCACGCCGCTCAGGCGCCCGGATCCGCCGTTGGGGTTGACGCCGCCGAGGACGACGATGAGGACGGTGAGCAGCGTGTAGGAGGCGCCGTAGTCGGCTTTCGCGGAGTTGTAGTTGGCGAGCATGACGATGCCGGCCATGGCGGCCATGACGCCGGAGAGCACGTAGGTGCGGATCAGCAGGCTCTTGACTTTCAAGCCGGAGAATCGCGCCGCCGTGTCGTTGGTGCCAAGCATGAGGATCGTGGTCCCAAAGCCCGTGAAGGCGACGATGGCACCGGCGACGGCCGCGCATACGAGGAACACGACGAGGGGGATGGGGACGAGGCCGGCCACCTTCCCCGTGAACGCGGCGCCGAAGGCTGCGGGGACGCCGGAGACGGGCTTGCCCTGGGTGAGGATGAGGGCAACGCCGCCGAAGAGCTCAAGGGTGCCGAGGGTGGCGAGAATGGGTGGGATCTTCAGGACCGAGACGAGCGTGCCGTTGATGAGGCCGCACACGACCCCGACCACCAGGGCGACTCCCAGGGCGATAGCGACGGCGAGCCCCATGGACGAGGGGGTGACGGTGTCAGTAAGCATGGCCCGCAGCGTCAGGGCCGCGCAGATCGAGGTGACATTGGCGATGGCGACGACGGACAGGTCGATGCCGGCGGTGAACATGGTGAACATGACGCCCAGACTCATGAGGCCGAATTCGGGGAATTGGACGGCCATCGACTGCCAGGTGCGCACGGCGAAGAAGGGGCCGGGGCGCACGGCGGCGAAGAAGATGAGCAGGAGGAGGAAGACGATGATCAGTCGCGTCATGTAGCTGTCCTTTTTGAGGAAAGCGAGGCGCGGGGAGGCGAGAAGCGTTGACATGTGGTCCTCCTAGTGTGCGGTGCGGCGAGCGCGCATGACCTGGAGCGCGGAGACGCCGGTTCCCACGATGATGAGCAGGCCCAGGGCGAAGCCCTGCCAGAACGTCGGGATTCCCATGAGGATCATGGAGTTTTGGACGATGACGATGAGCAGCGTGCCGAGCATGACGCCGGTGAGGGAGCCCTTGCCGCCGGTGATCGCGGTGCCGCCCAGGACGACGGCTGCGATGACCATCATTTCCATGCCGAGCAGGTTGGTGGGGTGCATCTGTCCCATGGAGCAGGTGCGGACCATACCAGCCAGGGCGGCGATAATGCCGACGATGACGTAGAGCCAGAACTTGGTGGCGCGTACCTTGAAGCCGACTCGGGCGGCCGCGCTTTCGTCGCCGCCGATGGCGAAGAGGGAGCGTCCGAACATCGTGTAGCGGGTGATGAAGAAGGCGACTGCGACGACGGCGACGAGGATGAGGAAGGACACCGGCATGGATGATTGCAGCCCGGAGCTTTCGTTTCGGGCGACGAACAGGGAGGCGGATCCGAAGGAGCGCATGGATTCGGGGATCATGTTGATCTGCACGGATTTGAGCGCGCCCTGCATGACGCCGTTGAAGACGTTGGCTGTGCCCAGGGTGATGATCAGCGTGGGGACGGTCAGCCTCGACGTGAAGATGCCGTTGAAGGCCCCGAGAACCGCGCCGAGGGCTGCCGCGATCAGGAAGGGCACGAGGATGGACCCGTTCCACCCGCTGTCGACGAGAACCTTCGTCGTCACGTAGACCGCGAGGGAGGCCAGCGCCGGGAATGACACGTCGATGCCACCCGAGACGAGGACGAGGTGCGCGGCGACGGCGAAGAGGCCGGGAACGACCATGGCGCCGGCCAGGTCGACGAGGTTGTTCGCCGTGTAGAACTGTCCGGAGCGTGCCTGGATGACGAGGGTGAGCGCCACGATGACGAGGAAGACCCAGAATTCGTTGGCGCGCAGGACTTTCGTGGTGAGTCGGGGCATTAGTTCTCTCCCCCTTCGGTCGACGAGGCCGGGGCGCCTTCTTCGGACAGGAGGCGGGTCAGCTCGGCCTCGGTGAGGGTGTCGGGGCTGATGGGCTCGCTGAGGTGTCCGGCGCGCATGATGGCGATCGTCGAGCAGTTGGTGAGTACTTCGGCGATGTCGTCGGAGATGATGATGATGGCCATTCCCTGCGCGGCGAGTTCGCGCAGGATGGAGTGGATCGTGAACTTGCTTCCGATGTCAACTCCGACGGTGGGCCCGTTGAGGATGAGCACGGAGGGCTTGGTGGCGAGCCACTTGGCTAGGACGACCTTTTGCTGGTTGCCGCCGGACAGGGTGTTGACGGCGTTGTCTGGGTCGGGGGTGAGAACGCCGAGGCGCTCGACCCACCGTTTCTCTTCGGCGCGGATGGCTTCCTTGTCGATGAAGCCGAGGTAGTGCGTGAAGGCGTCCATCTCCGAGATCGTGATGTTGTCGCCGATCGAGCGCGAGAGGAAGAGGCCTTCGGTGAGGCGGTCCTCGGGAACGTAGGCGATGCCGGCCTTGATGGCGTCGCGCACGCCCCGCAAGGTGACGCCCTTGCCTGCGACGCTGACAGTCCCGGAGTCGAGCGGTAGCATCCCGAAGAGCGAGAGGGCCAGCTCGGTGCGCCCCGAACCCAGCAGGCCCGTGATGCCGAGGATCTCCCCGGGTCGCACGCTCAGGGATGCGTTCTCGAAGGCGCCGGCGACTGTGGCTTCGCGGACCTCGAGGACGGGGTCGGCGTCGATGTAGCCGGTGCGGTAGGGGGCCTCGTCGAAGTCACGTCCGGTCATGTGGCGGGCGAAGCTGGCGCGGTCGAGGTCTTCCTTGGGGCAGGTGATGACCTTGCGTCCGCTGCGCAGTATGGTGAAGCGCTGCGCGATCTCGAAGACTTCCTCGAGCTTGTGGGAGACGAAGAGGATCGCAATGCCGCGGGATTGCAGGTCGGCGACGATGTCGAAGAGGGCGCGCACTTCCTTCTTGGTGAGGGCGGTGGTGGGCTCGTCCATGATGATGAGCTTGGCGTCGCCCATGAGCGCGCGGCTGATGGCGACGAGCTGCTTGTCTGCGACGGAGAGGTTGCCGACGAGCTCGTCGAGGTCGACCTGGAAGCCGATCTTGGCAACGGCTTCGCGGGCGACTTCGCGCATGCGCGAGCGGTTGACCAGGGCGCGGCCGGCGGCGACCTCGCTGCCGAGCGCGATGTTCTCCATGACGGACAGGTTGGGGAAGACGGAGAAGTCCTGGTAGATGACGCGCACCCCCGCGTCGATGGCGGCGGAGGGGGTCAGGTGCGTGTACTCGCGTCCCGCGATGGAGACGCTTCCTTCTTCCGGTGTGTGGACGCCGGAGATGACCTTGATGAGGGTGGATTTACCCGATCCGTTCTCGCCGGCCAGGCAGTGGATTTCTCCGGGCGCGATCTCCAGGTCGATGTCGACCAGGGCTCGCACGCCGGCAAAGGATTTACTGACGTGTCGTACCGCCAGCACAGGGGTGTCCATGTGGTGTCCTTTCCGATCCGCATCTGCGCCCCTCGGCCCCTCGCGCCTGTGGAGCGCTCAAGGAGGTTGGTCTGTGCGCGCGGCAGTGCGGGCGCGGGGGCCCGGCCACGGCCTCGTCGATGATGACGAGGCCGTGGCGCTCGGGCGGTCGCGTGCGGCGTTTCGGTTAGAAGCCGAGGGAGTCGACGTTGTCCTTGGTGATCTTGAGCCATCCGTTACCTTCGAGGACCTTGTTGGACCCTGGGGCGAAGTGCATGTTCTCGTATCCTTCGACGCCCAGGTCGACCCCGTCTTCGATCTTTTCGCCCTTGAGGATCTTGGTGGCCAGGGATGCCAAGGCGTAGCCGGCGTCCGCGGGGTCCCACAGGGTCAGGGCGGAGACGGATCCGTCCTTGAGGATCTGGGCGTTGGCGGCGGGCATGCCGGTGCCGGCCGTGAAGACGGATCCCTTCAGGCCGAGTTCATCGATGGCTCGGGCGGTGCCTGGGGCATCGAAGGAGGAGGTGCCGAGGATCCCCTTGACTTCGGGGTACTTCTTGAGAACCTCCTTGGCGGTCTGGTAGGCGGTTTCCCCGTTGTCTTGGCTTTCGACGCGCGGCTCGGCCTCGAGCAGCGTCATGTTCGGGTACTTCTCTTTCTGGTGGGCCACGGCGCCGTCTGCCCACTCGTTGTGGGAGGCGTTGGTGACGTGGCCGACCATGGTGGTGTAGACGCCTTCCTCACCCATTGCCTCGGCGAGGTTGTCCATGATGAACGCTCCGTATTCGCTGTTGTTGAAGGCCTCGATGTCGTACATCGTGTTTCCCTGGGAGGAGGCCTCGTGGGTGACGACGACGATGCCGGCATCCATGGCCTGCTTGAGGACGGGTTCGATGGCACCCGGGTCAACGGGGACCACGCAGATCGCGTCGACGCCCTGGGCGATCAGGTCCTGGATGACCTGGGCCTGCAGTGTGGCGTCGGTTTCGGCCGGGCCCTTCTGGAAGACGTTCATGCCGGTGTCAGCCGCGTACTTTTGCACGCCGGTTTCCATGCGCACGAACCAGGGGTTGGTGGCGTCCTTGGGGACGACGGCGATCGTGTAGTTGCCGTCGTCGTGGGTCGCGTTGGAGCTGCCCGTGTTGGTGTTGGCCGAGGATTGGGCGGTTTCTCCGGGGGTGCAGGCTCCGAGGGCGAGGGCGCATGCGGAGGCGGCGACGAGGGCTGTGGTTGCGAGGCGGGGCTTCATGGGACTCTCCTGCGTGTATGGTCAACGTCGGTGTTGGTTGTGTGGTGCGGCGGCTCCGCGGGGGTGCGGTGGTGCCTGGCGTGTCCGTCTTCGTTGCTGGACCCACCCTGCGGTGCCGCGTGTGCGGTGCTGCTGCGTGCCGGCTGCTCCCGTCCTTGGGGGCGCGTCGGTGTGCCCCCAATCCTAGGCCAAGCGGGTGGTGGCGTTCACTTTCCGGGTCCGTTTGGGACGAGGTTGGGGCTGGTTTTTGGGGTGTGTGCGGGCTGGTTTTGGAGGGATTTGTCAGACGTATGGGCGGGGGCGTTAGTCCAGACAAATACCGTCCGAGATGGATTGCCACAAACCGCACTGTTGCTAGCTGGAGCGGCGCACACTCGTGCGGTGATGCGCATCATAACTGCACATTTGTGCGATTCTGTGTGCGGGCGCGGGAGGATGTGCAGGGCGTGGGCGCGCACATCATCCTGCGCCTACCGACGTCTAGCGCTGCTTGGCGGCTTCGACGACCTTGTACCACTCTCGCTCGGTGAGGCCCCTTTGGCGTGCCACCATGAAGGCCGCCCTTCGATGCTCTTTCCGATCTACCTTGAGCTCACTCGGGTTCATCACCCTGCCATATGCGCCTGCCCCCGAAAGAGCAGCCACAATCGCAGGGATGGCTAGCGTGAGATTCATGCTCAACTCGAGTTTCGACCCTTCTGTGGGGCTGAAGACGATCTCCTTGAGAGACGGCTGCCCATACAACCAATACATGGCGACAGTGATGCCACAACACAGGAGGCACACCATCGCTGCGATTGCTGATGTCTTGAGTCTTGACTTCCGTTCCCTTGAGACGATCGAACTGGCCAACAGATACTCCTCGCCTAGTTCGGGCAGTGTCAGGGATGCCAATGTCCGTGTTCCGTTGATCTGATTGAGTGTTCCGTTCAGGTCGCCACCGAACTGAGCGATCTGATTGCCATCTCCCTTGTTGGCAATTTTCTGAGACATCCTGTCCCCTCCTCTGGGTCACACTGTCGACCGCCATGGTCGACAAACGACACGTTAAGGAGGGGCATGCTCATCTGCGTCCCGCAGCCGTGGACCAGAAATGAAACGGGGTCCGACCTTTGCTCGGAGCAATCACCTTGTAGTCGCACCACGGCACCAAACCTACTTCTATGTCGCAGATTACCCGCTATTGTTGGTCGAATATCTGCTGCGCGCGACGATGATTTCATGGCATTTCCCGGTATGGAAGCAAATTCCATCACTCCGCCGTTTGAGCCGATATTCCCAGATCATTCGTTCTCGAAACAGAACCCGGTGAGCCGCGCGATGAACACGATCCTCGAGATGCTCACCAATCATTCGATGATCGAGAACGAGCGCCGCGATCTGGATGCCTTCTATAAAACAATGGTCGAGCGCATCGAGGCGGTGCACACCCTGGCGGGCAAGTAGGAGATCATGCGCACACTCTACGATCGATTTTTCTCGCAGGCGTTCCCGCGGATGAGCAAGCGGCTAGGCATCGTCTTCACGCCCGTCGAGGTCGTGGACTTCATCATCCGCAGCGCGGACGACGCGATGCGCACTGCGTTTGGCCAGCGCCTGGGGGATCCGGGCGTGGCTATCATCGAAACAAAGACGTCGAAAATGACAAAAGCTGCTTAGGCCCTTGGACCCCTGTTGAACAGGGGCTTTGCTGTTTCTAGGACTGTTCGCGGGCGTGCGGGAGGCTATGCGATCTGGTGCTCGTCGCCGTTGCAGCCACACATCAGGCGCGCTTTTCTGGCTGAGGGAGTATGCTGGTGAGCTTGCGATAGCGGGTATCTGGCTAGGGGTGGGAGTGGCTGGTACAATCTTTAGCAATTACTTTCTGGGAGGGTAAAAGCACTACCGAATGGTGCTGGAGCCTGGTCACATGGGAGGTGTCGCACATGGATGCTGCGCCGGAGAAGACGACGATGGACTTCTATAACATGTCGGATTTTTTGCGCGGACAGTCATCCAAGATCATCACGAAGCTGTTTGAGGAAGACGAGGCGGCTTTTGTGTTGAAGAACGGTAGACCGTTGGCTGTATTGATGTCGATTGAACGCTATGAGCGACTCATGAACGCCGGAATCGACATCACCGACTACTGAGGATTTTCAACGAGGGACTTTGGATGGCAGTGAAAAAGACAGAGCTTTATTCCTTACTCTGGGAAGCTGCAGATAAGCTTCGTGGCGGTGTGGAGCCAGCACGCTACAAGGACTATGTACTCACTCTACTATTCTTTAAGTACGTCTCGGATCGGTACAAAGGTCAGCGGTACGCCGATTTCACAGTGAAAGAAGGTGCATCTTTCGATGACTTAATCGCAGCGAAGGGCAAGAAGGATATCGGCGAACGTGTCGACAAAATTCTCTCAGCGTTCCTAGAGGAAAACGAACTTCAAGGATCACTGCCGGATGTCTCATTCAACAACGAAGACGAATTAGGACGTGGCAAGGAGCTGGTAGACAAGGTCACTGGCCTGATAGCGATCTTCGAGAATCCGGCAATTGACTTCAAGAACAACCGCGCAAGTGGCGACGACATCATCGGCGATGCTTACGAGTTCTTCATGATGAAGTTCGCCCAAGAGTCCGGCAAGAGCAAAGGCCAGTTCTACACCCCCTCCGAGGTGAGCCGAACCATGGCCAGACTGCTCGGTATTTCAAACATCCAGCCGCGCCAGCATGGACGCTCGTGGACGCTCTATGATCCTGCGGCAGGCAGTGGCTCCCTCTTGATCCGCGCTGCCGACGAGGCACCAGTGAATCGCCAAGGCAACTCGATCGTATCGATTTACGGCCAAGAAAAGGACAATAAGACAGCCGGTTTGGCAAAGATGAACCTGGTGCTTCACCAAAAAGGCACTGGCGTCATCAAGACCCATTCAACCCTGTCATCGCCGCAGTTCACTGACGACTATGGCCAACTAACTAAATTTGACTTCATTGTGATGAACCCGCCATTCTCCGATAAGTCATGGTCGGACGGAATCTCCCCAGCTAATGATGTCTATCACCGGTTCGATGGATACGGGATTCCCCCGGAGAAGAATGGCGACTGGGCCTGGTTCTTGCATGTGCTGAAATCCCTGACCGCGGACGGCAAGGGCTCAATCATCATGCCACACGGCATCTTGTTCCGAGGCAATTCCGAAGAGACAATCCGTAAGCAAGTCTTAGCTCGTAAGTACATCACAGGAATCGTGAGCCTGCCAGCAAATCTCTTCTACGGCACAGGCATCCCAGCATGCATCATCATGATCGATAAGGAAAACGGCGACAGCCACGAAGGTATCTTCATGATCGATGCCAGTCAGGGGTTCAAGAAAGACGGCAACAAGAATCGTCTGCGTGAACAGGATATTGAACGCATCGTCCTCACCTTCAATCAGCGACTCGAAATCGACGGCTATTCCCGGATGGTTGGTTACGACGAGATCCTCGATGACAATGACGGAAACCTCAACGTTCCTCGCTATATTCAGCGCCCCAGTGCCGAACTGCCACAGAATATTGCCGCACATCTTCAAGGCGGAATCCCGGCTGGGGATCTTGATTCACTGGCTGCGCTATGGCAGGTGGCTCCAAGCTTGAAACAGCGCCTGTTTGCCCAGCAAGACTCAGGTCGGTTCGCGCTGCTGCACGCCCCGGACGAACTCGCGGCACAGATCACCGCAGATGAGAAACTCACGGCACAAAAGACCGTCGAGGTCCGCGATCTCCTAATCTCATGGGCTAACGAATGCGCTAATCCTGCTCTGCTCGGCGTGGATAGCGACACTCATCCTCGATCGATAATCCGCGAAATTGGTGAAGCGCTCCTAGCTCACTACGCCGACGCAAAGGTTCTTGACCCATACGATGCGTTCGACATTCTCATGAATTACTGGAATGAAGGCCTCCAAGATGACGTGTACATCATCAAGGCGTCCGGTTTCGAAGCAGGCCGCGAAGTGGAGTACACCTACAAACAGAAGAAGACCGAAGATGGGCAAATGGTCAGCACCGGCCAAGTGAAAGGATTCGAGGGGATCTTGATCCCCACTGCCATCATCGAAGCCGAGTACTTCCCGCAAGAACAGGCCCAGCTCGCCGAGCTCGACCGTACCCTGCTCAGTATCGAAGCTGACTTGGAGACCCTCTTGGAGGAGCAGGCTGAAGAAGACAACCTGTTCGCCGAAGTCCTCAGCTCTACCGGAAAGGTCGTTGAGAAGGAACTCAATGCCAGGCTCAAAGCGCTCGACGACATGAAGCAGTCGCCGCAGCTTGACGTCTTGGACGAGCTGATCGACAACTTCACACAGAAGAATATGATCCGCGTTAACTGGCTACTAAAGCAACACCCAGATATCGCCGCGCTCGATCTCTACGGCAAGACCGGAAAACCGATCAAGACGAAGGCGACTGCTGCGCGCCAGCAACTGGCAGCTACGGCTCCCGTGCCGGAGGCCTACCGTGACGAGTATGTAGCCCTGGCTGACTACCGGGACAAGCTTGACCAGATCAAGCCTGTGAAGAAGCAGGCCAAGGCAGCCCGTGAAGAACTCGACCAGAAGGTGCTCGTGCAGTACGGCAAGCTCACCGAAGACGAGATCAAGCACCTGCTGTTCGACCGCAAATGGCTCCCACACCTACAGTCGCAGATCTCCAACATCTTCGACCAGCAGGTCAACACCTACGCGACCCGTATCACCGACATCGCCCGACGCTACGAACGCACCCTGCCCGCAATCGAGGACGCCGTTGAGCGGTCCCGCGCCAACGTGATGCACAGCCTGGAAAGGATGGGCTACACATGGTGACCTATCCGAGCGACTGGGAATTTAGAAATGTCGGCGAAATCTGCCACATATCTACGGGAACCGGTGACACCAAGGATGCTGTTCCTAATGGATTATTTCCCTTTTTTGTTAGATCGAAGAAGGTGGAACGCATCAATGACTTCGAGTTTGAAGGTGAAGCAGTTTTAACAGCGGGAGACGGGGTAGGAACAGGGAAAGTGTTCCACTATGTCGACGGGAGGTTTAAGGCTCACCAACGGGTCTATGTCCTTAATAACTTCCAGAACTTCGACACCCGCTTCTTCTACTACTATTTCTCGTCGGCCTTTCTTGACGAGGTTGAAAAATATACGGCCAAGTCTTCAGTCGACTCCGTGCGCCGCCCAATGATTGCCAACATGAGAATCCCGAGACCGAGGCTTCCCGAACAGCGGGCGATTGCTGAGGTGCTGTCGGGGTTTGATGAGCATCTGGCGAACTTGGATGAGTTGATCACGAAGAAGAAGGCGATCCGCGACGGTGCGCTCGAAGGATTAATGTCACGTGACCTCAGGCTCGATGGATACAACATGCCCTGGGCAGTTAGGTCACTCGATGAGATAGCCCACTCCCGCCGTGAATCATCCACGGGTGACCCGATGGACATGGACGTGGAGCTAGAGAATCTCTTGCCTGGCGAGGGACAAGTGGTCGGAGACACCAGTGTGCGAACTGCGGCCTCATTTATATTTCGCCCCGGCGACGTTCTCTTTGGCAGATTACGACCGTACTTAAAGAAGTACTGGCTAGCTACCTGTTCTGGGCTGAGGAGTGGCGAGATTTGGGCATTGGCTGCAAAGGACGGCATAGATCCCAGATTCTTGTTCCACCTTGTTCGCTCGCAACGCTTTTTGGATGCGGCAGGCAAGACAATGGGCACAAAGATGCCAAGAGCGGACTGGAGTCTGCTGAAAACCGAGAGTTTTGAGGTGCCAGAAGTTGATGAACAGCGGGCAATCGCTGAAGTGTTGTCTGGCATGGATGATGAGATCCATCTGCTTGCCGAGGAGCGGGCGAAGGCGGAGCGGTTGAAGCTTGGTGCGATGGATGACCTGTTGACTGGGCGGGTGCGCCTAACTTTGGGGAAAGAGGCAGCATGAGCGTCGTTGTGAGTAGCGAGTTCGAGACCCAGAAGCGCTTGATCAAGGACTGCTTGATCAACGACTTGGACTACGACTACATCGGGAATCTGCACGACCAGTTTAATAAACCTGTCGACGAGGAACGCCTGACCGCCTACCTGTATAGCAGGGGCTACCCCCGGGAGGCGGTGGTGAAAGCCGCGAAGAAACTGCGGGACTTGAGCGAAGACCGTGTTACCTCGATCTACGAGTTGAACAAGGAGGTCTATTCGCTGCTGCGCTACGGCATCACCTACAGCGAGCCCGGCCAGAAGGAAAAGAAGCGCCTCCACTATATCGACTGGGAATACCCTGAACTGAACGAGTTCACTGTGGCCGAGGAGGTCACGGTTCGTTACACCACCGGCAAGAAGTCGAAACGACCAGACATCGTTTTGTACGTCAACGGGATTGCCGTAGGCATGTTCGAGTTGAAGAAGTCGTGTGTCGAAGCCTCCCAGGGCATCCGCCAGCTGATCACGAACCAGAAGCGTGAATACATTTCTGGATTCTTCACCACCCAGCAGCTACTGTTCGCAGGCAACGAGACCCAGGGGCTCTTCTACGGAACCATCGAGACACCGGAGAAGTTCTACCTCCAGTGGCACGAAGACCCGAAGGCTACTGACCCAGTGTCAGTTGATGTTCAACACTTGCGGGATCAGACCAAGAACCCGCTGCGGCAGGGAGTGATCTCGCTGTGCGAAAAACGGCGCTTGCTGCAGATCATCCACGACTTCGTGATCTTCGATGCTGGGGTCAAGAAGGTTCCTAGGCCTAATCAGTTGTTCGCAAACTTGGCTGCCCGCCCTTTCATTGAGCGTGGTGAAGGTGGCATCATCTGGAACACCCAAGGCTCGGGCAAATCGCTGATCATGGCTTGGCTGGCCAAATGGGTTATCGAACATGTCGACGATTCACGCGTGGTCATCATCACCGACCGCGACGAATTGGACAAGCAGATCCGTGACCTCTTCATTGACATCGATGAGAAGATCCAGCGGGCAAAAAGCGGCGCTGACCTGCGGGCGATCCTCAACAAGTCAGACGATCGCGTGGTGTGTTCTCTGATCCATAAGTATGGTCACAACGCTGGCAAGGACTCTGACATTGACTCCTACCGGAGGGAGTTGTTAGATAACCTCCCTGCGGACTACGAGGCCAAGGGACACATCGTTGCGTTCATCGACGAGGCGCACCGCACCAACTCCGGCAAGCTCCACGAAGCTGTCCGCCAGCTCATGCCGGGAGCAACCCTGATCGGATTCACTGGCACGCCCTTGTTGAAGAAGGATAAGAAGACCACGCTGGAAGTCTTCGGCCCCTACATCCACACCTACAAGTTCAACGAAGGCGTGGCTGACGGTGTGGTACTTGACCTGCGCTACGAAGCGCGTGACATTGATCAGGATCTGTCCAGCGAAGCAAAGATCGACCAGTGGTTCGAGGTGAAAACCGCGGGGTTGACCCAGACCGCGAAGGACAAGCTGAAGGCATCTTGGTCGACATTGAACAAGCTGTACTCGTCGAAGGAACGCTTGCAGAAGATCGTCTACGACATCATCTTCGACATGCAAACCAAGCCGCGGCTAAAGCGCGAGCGCGGCACTGCCATGCTGGTTGCAGGCAGCATCTACCAGGCTTGCAGGTACTGGGAGCTGTTCCAGATGGCAGGCTTCATGCGCTGCGCGGTTGTGACTTCCTATGAGCCGACTGATGCCTCCGTTCGCACCTCCACGTCTGACCCGGATCAGGAAAGCGAGGACGAGTATAAGAAGCGCACATACGAACGCATGTTGGCTGGCAAATCGGTCAAGGACTTTGAGGATGAGGCCAAGCGCTTGTTCAAGGAAGAACCAGCAAAAATGAAGCTGCTGATCGTCGTCGATAAGCTGCTCACTGGTTTCGATGCGCCGAGCGCCACCTACTTATACATCGATAAGTCGATGCGGGACCACGATTTATTCCAGGCGATTTGTCGAGTGAATCGTCCCGACGACCCGTCGAAGGACTACGGCTACATCGTCGACTACAAGGATCTCTTCCGCTCAGTGCAGTCCGCGTTCGCTGACTACACAAGTGAGGCTTTTGCAGAGTATGACAAGGAAGACGTTGAGGGCCTCATCAAACAGCGCGCTCTTGAAGCGAAGGCCAAGATGGAGGGCGCGCGTGACTCACTGCGCCAGTTGCTGTCTGAGGTTCCTGCGCCGCGTGACGATGCGGCTCATATCCGGTTTTTCTGCGAACCTCCTGCTGGCGAGGATGAGGCTGACGCCGATTCGCGCAAACGCAGCACGTTCTATGGGCTGGTGTCTGCGTTGACGCGTTCGTTCGCAAACTGTGCTGATCGTCTGGTCACGGACTTCAACTACACCGATGCGGACGTGGCAAAGATCCGCACAGATGTGCACAACTACAACCAGTTGAAGGACGCGGTTATGCTGGCCGCGCGAGACTGGATCGATCTGCGCAGCTACCAGGAAGACATGCGCTTCATTCTGGACACCTACGTCACCGCCCAAGACAGCACTGTCATCTCTAAACTTGATGACACGCCGTTGGTGGAGTTGCTACTGGATAACGCTTCGACCACCCCGGTCGACCAGATCTTGGACGGGGTCACTGGTGACGATAATGCCAAGGCCGAGATCATCAACGCGAACTTGATCAGCGAAATCGTCCGCAAAATGCCGATGAACCAGTCGTACTACGGCAAGATGTCGGAGCTGTTGAAGAGGCTCATCGGGGAGCGTCGCCTGGGAGCGTTGTCGTATGCCGAGTACTTGCGGCAGGTAACCGAGTTGGCTCGACGTATCCACAGCCCGGAGGAAACCGAAAAATATCCAGATCAGATTCGCGACTCGCAAGCCAAACGGGCTCTGTACGACTTTGCGCAGGAGCAGAGGGACTTCGAAGGTCTCGACATTGAAGACGTGGCATTACAAGTACACCTTGCAATCGTGGACTCAGTAGAGGTGGGATGGTTAGCGAACCGCGCGAAGCAGCAACGCATTAAGAACGCGATCGCCCAGACCCTAGAGGACTACGAGTTGTCGGAGCCAAGAATTGACCAGCTTGTGGAGGAAATCTACGAGTTGGCAACCAGGCAGGAAGACTACTTCGATGACTAAAGAGGAGCTTCAAGTCGGGAATGTCCCCGTGACGGTTGTTCGCAAACAGAACTTGAAGAATGTGTACCTACGTATCCTGCCACCCGACGGGCAGGTAACCGTCAGCGCACCTTCTTACGTTACGACTGCGGAACTATCCGACTTTCTCCTCTCGAAGCTCCCGGACATCTACCTGCGACAGGAACGGATGCGTTCACAACCCCGGCAAACGGAGCGAACCTACGTCTCAGGCGAGGCTCACTACCTGTGGGGCAAACCGTATCGGCTGCAAGTGGTCTACGACGGCACTCGCGCCTCGGTGGTGAAAAAGGCCAGCAAACTGGTGATGACTGTGCCTGCCAGCTACACGCTCGAACAGCGCGAACGCGTGATGACGGAGTGGTACCGGGCTGAGCTGCGCAGAGTTCTCAAGTCCGCTACAAGGCGATGCGAACAAGTAACTGGCGTTGAAGCTGAAGAGTTTCGAATCAAGAACATGAAGACCCGTTGGGGCACGTGCAATATTCCCGAGCGGCGCATCTGGTTGAACCTGCAACTGGTCAAGAAGCCACCGGAGTGCCTCGATTACGTTATTACCCACGAACTCGTTCACCTGGTTGAAGCGAACCACACCCACCGGTTCCACGAGTTGATGGAAGAGTACTGCCCGACGTGGCGGGAGGCCGACAAGGCGCTGAAGGAGATGCCGCTCGACCACATCAGCGAAGGAGACGTACCGGTTGCCACCCGCGATGCGTAGCCACGCTGATGTGTACGACATCAACAAGAAAACCGGTGCCCTCATTCTGGGGGAAAACCGGCTAGACGACTACGCCGAAAAGTACCTGACCAAGCACTACCCAAAAGCGCTCGAAACGCCGATGGCCATCCCCGTCGAGGAGCTCGCGAAAGAAAGCGGCCTGCAAATCAAAGAGGCGCAGCTGTCCGCCAGCTCGGATGTATTTGCCTGCTGTGTTCTCGTCGATGGCGAGGTGAGCATTTTCGATCCAGCCACCGGTGAATGCACGCCACGCTTCTATCCAGCCGGGACGATCCTAGTTGACCCCACCTCTGAGTGGTCGATGGGCGAGGGTGCGCGACGAAACGCACTCATGCACGAAATCCTCCACTGGGAAAAAGACCGCACCTTCTTTCAAATCCACCATGCGCGCCTAGCTGCCACAGGTGGAAGCCTGGCGCCAATGAAGTCGCGGGTTTCCACCACGTTCTTCACGCCTTCGGTGAAATCAAGGCGCAAGGAAACCGAACTTCAGTGGCTCGAATGGCAAGCCCACCGGCTCGCTCCGCGGGTGCTGATGCCAAGGCCCACGTTCACCAGCGCGGCCAACGACATCCTGGACTCCTCACCCAATCTGAGCTGCAGCACCTTACTCGATCAGCTGGCCGCCATCTTCGAGGTTTCCCGCTCGGCTGTGAAGTATCGACTCCTTGAAGTCGGACTGAAATCCCGGATCGCAAAGCTTTCCGACTATGAGCTGGTCTACAGCTTCATGGGTGAGGGCAAAGAAGATTTCACAATGCTCAGCTATGAAGATGCAGCTGTGCTTCTCACTGGGAACCCCCGTTTGCGTCAATGGGTGCAGGCCGGTGACTACATTTTTGTCGAAGGTTACTTCGTCAAGAACAGCACGAGATATGTGCGTATTGACGCCCATGGCACCTACCGGCTCAAACCCACCGCGAAGAAGAGCCCTGCTAAGGCTTTTCTGCGTATTCAATCCGTTGTCACCAAGGACTATGTCGGCTTAGATAAAGACCTCGACTCTCTGTTCCATCTCGAACATCGCCAAGGGATCGACAGGCACATCATCTACATTGACCCAGCTCATCAAGTCACACCCGATGACCACGATCACCAGAAAGTTTTCGCCTCCGCTGCTAACACGATGAACACCATGTTGATGGATGCCGCGAAACTCGATGACATCATTGGTGGCCGTCGCTTGTCTCTGTGTCAAACCGTCGCTAAGTTGCTCGAGTATCGGGAGATCCGATGTCCACGAACTTTCACGGAACGCACCGGCCTATATGACGCGCTTTTCAACAAAATCCAAAATGACAACGTGCAAACAATGGGGCGAGAAACGATCATGGCGCTTGCCATTGGTCTTGGCCTCAACTTGTGTGCGACCACCAAGCTCATGGAAACAGCACAAATACACCTGGACAGGGACATACGACCGGACAGCGTCTATTTGCTTATGCTCGAACGTTTTCCCAGCATCTCCATATACGAAGCCAACGGCATACTTGAGGCGCACGGATTAGAACCTTTAGGAAGCAAATCTCGCACCTGTTAAAACTCGAAAACTTCCCAAGTCAGGGTTTGGCCCCGATAGGGGCTTTTTTCATGCCTAAAATTCGAAGAACTGCGCTCTGGCCAGCAGTTATAGGGCTCTTCTGAGTTGAGTGTGGGTGACCGGGTGTTGGTCGGGGGTTGCGGGTAGAGGTCAAGGTCCTTGATGATGAACGGTCTTCTACTCCCTATCGTCAAGGACCTCTACAATGCCTCACCTACCTGTTGCTGTTCCCTTTAGCTTGCCCGCTTCAAGCGGTGTGATCTGCTCGTCGACGTGAAGGGCTTCCACCCGATCGCTATCACTCAGCGCGAATGCAGCGTGGTCTTGTAGATCAAGTCTTGCCGCCAGGTGGTGGGGTGCCCTTCGTGCGGGGTGATCACACAAGGGCATGGCACGCTACTGGCAGAGGTCTTTGACGCGCCCTTGAGCCGGGGTCCCGGCAAGGATCCGGTGGCACAAACGCCGCTGGATGCGCCGCAAACGCACCTGCCAGACGGCGACATTCCTGGAGCATAGCGAGAAGGTGTGCGCACCCCGGGCACGTTTGGGTGTGCGGGCGATCCGCTGGGCGATCCGACAGTTGCGCTTCGAGGGAGCCATCATTGCGGGATTGGCCCGATAACTGGCAACCACGTGGAACACCGTGTGGTCCCCTATCAAGCCGTGCCTGCACGCATCGGGTTCATCGACGACATCATTCCAGCCGGGATCTAAACGTTACGCGACTTCTTAAATGATTCAGTTCCATAGAAAGTCATTTGCTTCTCGCCCCACCAGGTGAGGAATTTTTGAGCAGATTCGCCATTGTGTTCAATGTCGAATGCGCTGTCGAATGAGGCGATGACTCCGTTGGTTGCTTCGGCAAGAGCTGCTGCAACCAGCCCGTACCCTGTCGACGCAACAGCAGGGCCGGCCATGTTTCGGTATTCATACCAGTAATGATCTTGACGAAGTACCTTTGTTAGCTGCTCGGGTGGCAGTAGATCCTCAAACTCCTCAACAATGCTCCACAGTCCAAGATGTTCTGGTTTTGAGTTGAACGGATAAACGAGATCTTCTTCAGTGATCCGATCATCATCCTCGACAGCGAAACAACCAGGCCAAGAGGTGGAGTCCCACTCGCCGTTAATCCAGTAGCCAAAGCCAAGTTCCATACCAGGTTCCCAGGCCAAACTCTCGTCAACGAAGCGGAGCTGCGAGCCCCCCGCAGAGGGGTAGAACGCCTTGACTTCGATCCGAGAGCCGACTCCGTGCCTGTCAAGGAGCTGCTGGAAAAGCTCCTGTGTGCGGGCGCGCGTCTGCTCCACGAGCGGCATGAAGCTCGTTGTCGGATAGACGTCGATGGTCGTTGACATACCCCAAGTCTACAGCCCGAATGAGCGTGAACACAGGAGGCAATTCCCATGACTGACTCATCTTTTGGGGCTCTTCATAATTGGGGGTGTAGTTGGGGCCTGAATCCTCCTGTTTCGAGGAGTGCTCGGCTCGGCGTTTGAGTGTCCTGCCCAGTGTGACGATCTCCGTGAGGGAGCTAGGGATGCCCGCGTCGCTGAGACAGGCTATTTCGGCTTGCATCAGGGCCTTGCCCGCAATCGTGTCGGGCGCACAGTAGGCGTCGATGATGTTCTGGTAGACGCTCCAGGTGACCTCGAGTGCGACGTGGCAATCGCTGGCGAACAGGTCGAGTATGCGGTGTTGCTGACGCAGCGTGAGTAGGCATGAGCGGGTGTGGAGCATACCGCGGACCTTGTACAGGGCATCCCCGGCAACTACGTGTTCGACGTCCTCCAGTCCTCCGGCTCCTACCTGGCCGGTTGGTTCCGCGAAACCCTCGGAGATCCAAAGCTACTCGGCACACCCGACCCCGCCCTCGACGAGGCACTGGAGGGCGCGGATACCGTCATCGTTTCGGTGGCCTCCGTCGGCGTCGAGCAGGTCGTGAAAATGGCGCTGCCCGGCATCGTCAAAGCCGATGCTCTCATGGTGACCTCCAAGGGATTCCTGGAGTTCGACAACGGCGACGTGCTCTTGCTGCCCGATTCGATCCGACGCATCGCGGCAGACGAGGGCTACGACAACCTGCCCCCGATCATCGCCGTCGCGGGTCCCGTGAAGGCGAACGAATGCGCGGCACGGGAACCCACCGCAACCATCTTTGGGTGCAAGGACCTCGACGTCGCCATCAAGTACGCTCGCGCAATTCGCACCGACAACTACGCCATCCAGGCCACCAACGACGAGACCGGCGTGGAAATCTGCGCTCCCATGAAGAACGTCTTCGCGATCGCGCTCGGCATCGCTGACGGCCTCCAGGAGAAGACCGGGGTTCCGCACCACAACCTCAAGGCGGCCACGTTTAACGAGGCCGTGAGGGAGATGTCGATCCTCGGCACCTCGCAGGGCGCCAACGAAATGACCGCATTCGGCCTCCCGGGTGTCGGCGACCTCGAGGTGACGGGGCTGTCCGGGCGCAACAAGTTCTACGGCGTGCGCATCGGGCGCGGCGAAGGGCCGAAGGAAGCGCTCGAGGAGATGGCTCGCCTGGAGCAGACCGTCGAAGGCGTTCCTGCGGCCGGTTTGGCGCTCAAGTTCGTCGAGCAGCACGCCCCAGAGCTTCGCGATCAGCTGCCGCTCATGAATGCCGTCATTGACGTTCTCTCCGGCCAGGTCGAGGACGTCAAGACCAGGATCGGGCAGGCGGTGTTGCCCGCGCGCCCGTGATCCTTCCTCCTCCTCGATTGCGCGCAACGGTGGCCTCATTATCGAGGCCTCCGTTGGGTGCCCATCCACTATCTCCGTCTCCACAGCGGGTGGCACGTGCCGCATCGAGGTTATGAGCGATTCTTGGTGGGGTCGGCGGTGACCGAGATTCTCGGCGTCGCCGACCCCACAGCACGTCAGTAAGCGGTCACTTGGCGCCCGCAGCGTCCCTTTCGAAACCAACCTGCCAAAACCCCATATCCAGCAGCTTCATCTGGGGATAGACCAGGTCCTCGGTCCGCATTCCTCGCCGCGCTTCCTCGAGGCGGTCGTTGTGCTCCTCGTAGAAGTCCACGAGCTTGAGGAGGGAATTCCGGCTGTATTCCTGCGTCGTCACCTTGTATGTCGCAACGCCATCCTGAAAGAACCTGTCGTACGCGGGCACGCACCCGAGCGTTCCCATGAGGATCTTCGTGACGAGAACCGGGGACACAGAAGACGCAACCTCACGCCCTGCGACCTCATCGCGGATAGGCCGGAAATGGGCGGCGATGTCGGCGCACAGCTTCTCGAGACTGCCCTGAACCTCAGACTCCCGCAGATCCGTGCAAGCGACCCCAAACAGGCAGTCATATTCGGGCTTCAGGATCTTCTCAACGATGGGCACAAGCACCTTGTAGTCCTTCTGAAGGAGGAAGGACGAACCCCGATACATCCCCCAGCTCGCCAGGTAGAAAGCGAGGTGCAGGCTCAAATAGTCGCAGTCCGGGGACGGGTCGATCCGCGCATCTCGAAACACGCGATAGCAATGCCCCCAGGAACGGGAGCGCCCATTCTCATTCGCACGCGCATCCTCGTAGAAGGTCTGCGCAGCGTCAATCAACTCATCGATCGCGTCCATATCATCTGGCCTTCCAGATAGAAATCCAGCCCGTCCACTCCAAGGGAGCGGCGGGCTGAACGGTTGACTAAAACGTACAACGTAGTCCGTTTGGGAATCAAGCCTATCCCTCTGTTCCGGGAGAGCTCTCGTACCCACATCACACGACGAGTCCGGGGCCAGGCATGCACGTTCGTGCGGTTTCGGTGGAAGTTGTGGGAGGATTTGCGTGATGGTTGCGCAGCATTCTTGGTGTTTCGTATCGGTTCTGCGCGTACCATGAGGGGGAAGGGCGCGCTCCCAAGGGCGGGGGCGCGTCGGAGGACACCTCACCGTGGAGGCACACACACCATGAAGGTCCCACCCCTATCCGAGCGACCCGTCAACGAAGAAGAGGAACAAGCCTTCCTCGCCCCAGCGGCACGCCGCAAGAAGCGCTCCATAGCGGACACACGAGCAGCGCTCCGCCCGTGGGTGATCGGCATTGGGCTTACTGTGCTGGTCGCTGTGGCATGTGTTGTTGCCTACAGGCTGGCTGCGGGCATCGGCTCGTGGAATGAGAATCCCAGCGCCACAGCGACGCCCACGGTTCATCCAGCGCCCGCGCCAACAGTGTCCAGTGAGCCGGCCATGTCGGGCGGCTACGCAATCGGCCCCGACGGAGTCCTCGTGCGACCAGCCCAGTACGCGGCAGACACCTACACCAAGCCCGAACTGCCCGAGGCAGCCAAGGAAAACACCGAACGCGGCGCCGAAGCCGCGGCCGAGCACTACCTTGCCCTAATGGTCTATGCCTGGAACACCGGGGATACACAGCCATTCGAGGACATGTCTAATCAAAGTGACGACTTTCAACAGAACATCATCACCGATATTAGAAATGTATACGCACACGGTTGGTCGTACGATAATCAGTCGGAAATCATGCACATTTTGCAAGTAAATCCGATAGATCCGAATGGAAGTAGTGTTCCGCCAAATACAATTTCTGTCGCATTCCTAACCAAGTCGTCGGATGGAATAACCTGTAGCGGACAGAAAGTGAACACGAGCAGCTCAGAATACGAAACAGTTCTCACATTACTTCTAACATGGCAAGACAGTAAATGGATCGTCACCCAAGGAACCGCGGTGAATCCAGATGCGTGAATTTAAGCTTGCAACCCTCTTACTGCCGTCGCTACTACTTGCTACCTCGATAAGCTGTCTCATCCCCGGTGCCGCATATGCAATAGAAGATGAGCCTATCGAACCCCCTCACTTCCTCAGTGAAGGAAGCGGCCCCGATGTAAAAGTGGAAGCAAGTAAGGCATTGAAGGAAGCAAAGAAGTATCGCGGGGCTGACAACTCGACTCCTGGAGATGACAAGAGCCGACTCACAGCTGAAGGTGTGGCAGCGCCAGAAGCAGAGCGTTACTGGAATTGGGCAAGGTGTGCGTCAGTATCCATTGGAACCGCTCCCAATGACGGTCATGTATCGGACGAGGACTGTTCTATACCATTTGATCCCGTCACTGGAACCGTCACGCGAGCCCCCGCGCAACTGCCCACGACTCGCGACCTTCTCCTCGCGGCGGCAACAATTATCCACGCCGACGGCGCAGGCCTCCACAAGCGACCCGAAGGGGTCTCGTACACGAACAAGTACATTCCCACGCTCGTCGCAGCCACGCATCCCACGCAAACCCACACCGTCACGCTGCTGGGTCACGACATCACCATCACTCTGACAGCTACGTCCTACACATGGAGTTGGGGGGATGGGACCCCGGATCTGACCACGACCTCGCCGGGGATGCCCTGGCAAGAAGGCATGGACCCCAACACTGATCCCGCCCTGATTCGCCACTACTACAAGGCTCCCAACGGGTGGAAGTCCTTCCTCGACGGCCCATACCCCTCCGCCACGCGCACCATCACACTGACCACGACCTGGGCGGGCACGGCCACCAACCCCTTCACGGGTGACACTCAGACCATCAACGGCCTGGTCACCACCACTGAGACCACGGGCCCGTTCCCGCTGGGCCAACTCATCGTCAACAACACCGACACCTCAGAAGAAAAACAAGGCCACTAAGCAAGTGATGCACCATGATCAACAAACTCCCCACAATCGGCAAGTGGATCGGCGCAACCATTGCCTCCATTGTTATCGTCGCTGCGTCATTCCTGGGTTTCCACGCGTTCAACGCTCGAGCCCACGCGAATACTGAGCTTCAGTCCGGAGCACAGTCACCCCAGTCTGACAGCACCGAACAATCTGGCCCCCAATCAGGAGACGCCCCTCAATCCGCAGAACCAACACCGGCCGAGATTACGAAGCCCACTCCCCCAAAGGGCCTACAAGAGGGAGGCCAAGTCGGCGCACAGACAACAGCACTATGGTTTGTAGAATTGTGGGAATACGCGTTCAACACGGGTGACACAGAAGAATTCGACAAAATCTGTCAAGATGGCGACTTCTGCATCCGTTATTCCGACGAGGTGAAATCACTTCGCGAGGAGAGCGTAGTCATCCAGCCTCTTGAAGACACCATCATTCCCGATAATATTAGGTCCTATGACTGTTACAGGAAAGATACCGGCATTTTCGGAGTCTGCATAGAACTCTCAATATCCGAAAAATCAGCAGTTGTTCGAGGCACCAATTCTGAGGACTCTTCCCGTGAGTACACAACCGTTCGCACTGAAAAAAGCGATGGGACACAAAAGGAGAATAAATTGTCACTCCACCTATTCATCACGGAGCAAGATGACCACTCATGCGTCGTTAGCGGGTTCTTACTACGACCAACGGAAAACGCTTGACAAACAAATCAACAATAATCTGTTTTCACACTAGAAGGAGTGATCCTTTATAGCCGACATACATACTGATATACAAGTAACACTTCAATTGATTCCTTATCTGACTCTTCATATTTCAGCACGGAGGGAGGCGTGGCGTGTTTTCGTGAGCAGATGCCAAATACGGGTGACCAGGGTTTGGTCGAGATCTCGTAGCAAACTACCTCGCACCGGTTCCGCGTCAGCAGTCGGTGTACAATGGCGCAGCAGGAGCATCCGCCCCTCCGATGGCGCCATCTCATAGACCCGCCCACCTAACTCATAGACCCTCACCTCTATGTCATAGAAGCCCATTTCTATCTCATAGAACCCTTGATTGACTCCATAGAAATTCATAGATGAGGCTGGCGATGTCATGCCACGCCTTCAGGAATCTGAACACTGAGGCCCCAGCCCACCATCGTGGGTTGGGGCCTCAGTGTCAATGTTTCACGTGAAACAATCGCAGGAACAGCGACCGAGCGGCCTCAAGCGCGACGCCGCAACTACTTGCGGTGGTAGCGCGGGCTCGTGCCCAAGTGCGTCGGGTAGACGTTCAGGCCGTCCTTCAGCTTCGACTCGTCGAGGCCGCGATACGTGTACGAACTATCGTTCACAATGTCCGTGGGATCCACGACGCCATCCGCGTACTGCTGGACCTCCTCCGGCGTCGGACTCGACCCACCCTGCTTCTGCGCCAACGGGTTTTCATCAGGGAACTGCGACGGATCCGTATTCAAAATCGCACCCGGGTCAATACCACCGAACCCCGTGTACTTGTTCCACCCATGATCAGGATTCAAGCCCGTCTTCACCAGCAACTGCAGCAACTGATTACTGGTCGCCTCAGGCCACCGCTGCTTCGCCAACGCCAGAACACCCGCGACAATCGGCGAGGCAACCGACGTACCAGAGACAGTATCGTTAGCGCCAGTATCGAAGTTACGGAAGAGCACAGGCCCGCCGATCGATGTCGTCACTACTCCCTCTCCCGAGGAGGAGTAGTCCTGCCGAGTCCCATCGGTACCGATCGCTGTTACACCGACAACGCCCGACCACTTAGACAAGGACAGATCGTCATTGTCAAAACCGTCATTGCCAGCAGCCGCGACAAGGATTACTCCACTCGACATCGCGCGAGCAACGGTCCATTTCATCTGATCATTGCCATCATCGCTGGAAGCGGACAGGTTGATGATCTGGGCCCCATCATTCATCGCCTGATTCAGAACCCAGACTGGCTCCGTTTTACCCACGTAGCCACCGCCACCGAAGCAGTCGCTTGATCCCTGATCATCCTGGGTACCAAAAGGAATCGTGTAACTCCACAGGGAACTGCCGGGAGCAACACCATAGACATCCGACACGAGGATAGAAGCCACACCCGTGCCATGCTTACGAGAACCATTGGAACTCGTTATAGTACAGGTTTCCTTAGCCGTAATTTTTGCACCCTTGAGTTCGGGCACGGATGTGTCTACAGGACCATCGATCATCGCGATGGTAACGCCCTCGCCCGTGTAGCCCTTCGCGCGCGCCCGATCGAAGCCGTAGTACGAGAAGTACGCCTGATCGGCCGCAGTAATCGTGTCGGCTGCATTCGCAGGGGCAGCGGGAATCGACATGATGCCCGCCGCGAGCGCGCCCACGGCAGCAACGGCGACGCTGTTCCTCACGCGGGTTCGACGGTTCCTCTTAGCCGTCACCATTGGCGCGGGTCCCATCCGTCGTCCCGGCGCGGAGCAGGCGCAATATCCTTATCGGTCCCGTATGTCTGCGACATCGGATTCACGTACCCTTCTGGCAACTCATCGTCGTCCTCCACGCGGAAAGGCGTGTACTTGCGACGCTTCGCCTTCTCATCGCCCTTGCCACGGCCGGCACCCGCACCAGCGCCGCCACCCATGAAGCCAGAGGCTCCCTGAGTTCCGGCTTTCCCGGAGCCAGCGGCACCAACACCGGCGCCCGCCCCGCGGGAGCCATCAGCTCCGACGATACCAGATAGGCCTGCGGTGCCAGAGGGTGCCTTGTACGTCCCGTAGCCCGGACCAGAATAGGATCCCGCGCGCAGCGCGGACATGCCGCTCACGTTGCCTGCCGTTCCTCCTCGCCCGAGGGCACCGGCAGCACCACGGCCGAGAGCACTCGCCGACGAGCCGAGGCCTCCTCCCATGCGGGCCGCACCACCGACGCCAAGGGCTCCCGCTCCTAGCATGCCGGCACCACCAAAACGGGAGGTCAACGCGGACTCGCTTCCCGGTCCACCGTTCACGTTCCACAGCGGGTGGTATCGGTCTACCGGGGGTGCGGGCGTGTAGCCGCCGACGACACCGTTACGGTGCCAGTCCCCATTCACTCGCGTGTGCAGCAGATCGACGCCCATGAGGTCCTGTGGGTCGGAAATCGGGTTCAGGCGCGACCCCGTCTCTCCCTCAGTCACGAAGCGATTCGGGATACGAGGCGAGGACATGACGCGATCGCTCACCGGACCGCCCTCGTCGTACCCCGCCGGATACAGTCCGGAATCAGAACCCCGCAGATCAGACCGCCCGTAGTCGGTATCGCGACTACCCGGGTACACACCCGCCTCGTGAGCGGAAGTATTCAGGTATCCACGCTCAATGTCGTGACGCACACTACCACTCGAAGGCCCCGGAGTCTGTCCGGTGTATTCACCCAGGTTATTGACACGCTCTTCCATCTTTGCAGACTGCGCATTCGTCCCATCCGCCAGGGCCTGCATCGTATCGTTCGCGCGCTGCAGGATGTCCGTCGCGGCGGCTTCACGCTGGTTGTTCGCCTGGATAATGAGACCTTGGACGTACGCTTCACCCGTTGTAGCGACCGCGTTAATGGGCAGTCCCGCGAGGCCCATATACCCGGTCACAGGAATGACGACGTGGGCTGCGTCTGCCAACGCCTGCAGCTTCGAGTCGACCAGGGTGGGCGAGAGCTGCATAGCGTCCTCGCGCACGTGCTTCATGACGCGACGGGCCTCCACGTAGAATTCCATCGCGGTGTTGTGCCCATCCTTGATGGCCTGTACCTGCTTCATGGCGCGGTCGGTCCACGCGTCGATCTGGTCTCCGGTTTCACCGGTGAATCCCTGGTTCGTGCGCATGTGGTGCGTAGAGTTGTTGGCCTCATTCAGACCGCACACGATCGTATTGTGTTCGTTGTCCGAGGCGTCCAGCGCGGAGGCCGTCTCGATTGCGGCGACGAGCTGCATGAGGCGCTCGTACATCGGGCTCTCAACCATGATTCGTACTCCTCGTTCTCAGATGGCCGACGGCGTGTTTTGGGCTGGTTCGGAGGACGAGGCACCGGCGTCGGTGCCCGAATTCGCTGCCGGGGCGGAATTGTCGACCGGCGTCGGAGCTGCGGTGTACGTCGAATAAGCAGGCGTTCCACTGCCACTCGTCGGGCTCTGATCCAGGCCCGCCAGGATGGCGGCGAGCTGGTCAGCATTCGCCGTCTCTGCGGCCTCGAAGGCCTCGGCTGCCTGTTCAACATTTCCGTCGAACGTTGTGAAGCTCTCCTTCTGCTTGCCGATGAGACGATCCTCAGTCTTCAGCAGCGAAACGATCGCCGTGCGCATGGCCTGGAACCCGCCCTCGTCGGACCAATACGAGGGGTCTTGCGCATCAATGAGCCGCCCGAGAGCCTCCGATGAGTCCCCCAGGGACTCCCCTCCCCGCTTCATATCGTCACGCGTCTGGGCGTGCTTATCGGAATCAAAGCCGACGTCAACCACGCGCTACCTCCTGATCAACCAGCCCACAAACATGGGCCACGGAACACTGTGCTACCTCGCCATGCATATGACCAGTCGTTGACGTTAACAAGCGTGTTCAGGGTTCACGAGGCCGGGGCCGGGTCCTCGGAAAGGCCACCCGCGGGCACCCCTCAAGCAAGACGACCGCGTGGGCACCCCACACTCAAGCAGTCACCCCGCGCCTCGCGCAGACTCACCCCCGCCTCTCGCGCAGGCTCCGCGCGAGGAGGCCGTGCCTCGGCGCGAAGACCCAGGCGAGCACGAAGCACGCGGTGAGCACCAGGACGATCGTGGCGCCCGTGGGCACGTCCAGCGCCCACGACAGGTACAGGCCCACCAGGCCCCCCGCCGCCCCCAAAGCGGGCGACAGGATCATCATGGTCCCCAGCCGGTCGCACAGGAGCCGCGCGGTGGCCGCAGGGGTGACGAGCAGCGCCAGCACGAGCACGTTACCGATCGTCTGCACGGAGATCACAACGGCCAGGGCCACGGCCACGTACAGGGAGAGATCCGCGAGCAGCACGTGCACGCCCGCCGCCCGCGCACTCTCGCGGTCCAGGGTCACGGCGACGATGGGCCGGTGCGCCAGGAACAGCATGACCAGTACGAACAACGCACCAGCCAGCACCACGGGCACATCCGACGCGGGAATGCCCGTGATCGACCCAAAGAGGAAGTCCTGCAGGCTCCCCGCGTACCCGGGCGCCCGCGCGATGATCGCGACGCCCAGCGCAAACGCACCCACGAAGAGCACGCCGATGACGGAGTCCTCCTTGAGCCTGCGGTTCTGCGCCAACAGCGCCACGAGCACGGCGGTCACGACGCCCGCGAGCGCGCCGCCGAACACTAGGGACCCGCCGCACACGAAGGCGATCGCCAGGCCGGGGAACACGGAGTGCGCGACGGCGTCGCCGATGAATGCCATGCCGCGCAGGACAACGTGCACGCCGACGCTGCCGCACACGAGCGCGGCGACGACCGCGATCAGCAGCGCGCGCGGCAGGAACGCCAGCGCGGGATTCGTCAGGTCGCGGAAGAAGTCGTAGGGGCTCAGGAAGTCCGCCGCCGGGACGAGGGCACGTCCGGCCGCGTGGATCACGGTGCTCATGCGCGCACTCCTAGGGCGTCGAGGATCGGGTTGTCGGGTCGCACGTCGAAGGCGCGGATCCACGGGTCGGCGTCGGCGAGCTCGTCGGGACGCCCGGAGGCGACGATCGTGCGCCTCAGCAGGTACAGGCGGTCGCAACCGGCGCGCGCGCCGATGAGGTCGTGCGTGGTCATGAGGAGGGCCCGGCCCCCGTCCGCGAGCGCGCGGAACAGGTCCATGAGCATCTCCTGCGTGGGCATGTCGAGGCCGGTGAAAGGCTCGTCGAGGAGCAGCACGGCAGGCCGGATCGCGAGTGCCCGGGCGACGAGGACGCGCTGGCGCTGGCCGCCGGACAGCTCGCCGATGGGGCGCTTCGCGAGGTCGCGCATGCCCACGAGGGATAGTGCCTCCTCGACGGCGCGGAAGTGCGGGGTGCGCGCACGCCCAAGCAGGCCGCGCCGCACGGTGACGGCCTGGAGGACGGCGTCGCGCACGCTGATCGGGAAGTCCCACGCGAACTCGTGCCGCTGCGGCACGTAGCCGATCGCGCCGTCGGTCTCGATGCTGCCGCTGGAGGGGATGAGCCCCAGGATCGAGCGGATCAGCGTGGTTTTCCCGGCGCCGTTGGGTCCGATGAGGCCGACGAGCTCCCCGGCCTCGACCTCCAGGTCGACGCCCTCGAGGACGCTGCGCCCACCCAGGGACGCGCCCAGTCCGGTGACGCGCAGCTGGCTCACTGCTCCCCTCCCCGATCGACGAGGCCGGGGCCACGCTCGCCCGAGCCCTCACCGCGGGCGGTGGGCAGGGGCGCGAGGATGGAGTCGGCCTCGGCGATGGCGGCCGCCTGTTCGGCGCGGCTGCGGCGCGAGCGCGCGACGACGAGGGCACCGATCACGAGGAGGGACGCCGCGGCGACGGCGATGATCGCGAGGAAGGCCCAGTCAGGCAGCCCGCCCGATGCCGCCCCCGCAGCAGAGGACGCGGGGTCAGCGGCCCCGGAGGCAGCGGGCGCGGCGCCAGAGGAAGAAGCGGAGGAGGAAGCGGACGCACCACCGGCGGGAGCAGCCGCAGGCGCGGCCATGGCCAGGGCCTCGGACGCGGAGGCGGCGTCACCGACGGCGAAGCGCAGGGTCGTGGAGGCGCTCACGGCCTCGCCGGTGGTGGTCGTGCCCAGGAAGGTCACGGTCGCCGTGTAGGTGCCGGGCGCGGAGAACGCCCAGTTGGCGTGCACGTGCGTGCCCGAGTCGATCCACACGTCTCCGGGCGCCGCGCCCGAGTCGGCGAGCAGGAGGGGCTTGCCGAAGGTGCCGGACTGCAGGAACAGCCAGGCGCGGCCGGGGCCGCTCACGGGGCCGACGCGCATGGTGAGGCCTCGGTCGATGGTGGCCGTGACGGCGGGATCCTGCGTATTCCAGCCGAGCCACACGACGTTCGGGTTCTGCGTCTGGGGTACGACGTACACGGGCTTGCCGGCGACGTCGGCCAGAAAGGGGTAGTCGGCGGAGTCGGGCGCGGTCATGACGGCCGCGTCGCTGACCCGCAGGACGGTCTGGTTGGGGTCGCGCCACACGGCACCGCTCTCGGCGTCGTGGCGCAGGCCGGCGCGCCACTGTCCGTCGATCAGTCGGGGGCCGAGGTCGACGTGCCCGACACTGATCTCGCTGGCCTCATTCGACCACTCCTCGTGCGCGGCAACGCTCTGCGCGAGGTCGGGGTCGGGACTCGGGTCAGCAAAAGAAGAGGGGGCGCCCACGATGACGAGGAAGGCCGACACAAGCAGAGCGCTCAGAGACATGCCGAGGCGGGGGATTTGCACCATTAGAGCTGCGACACGCCGGCGACACGCCGCACGGATGCTTCTAATGCTGCAATTCCCCCCAGCGGCGGCGGCGGGGCCTGGCCGGGCTTCAAGCTGTGATGCTCGCCCGCTCGGTCCCGTGGGCGGCGGCAGGGCCTGGCCGGGCTTCGAGATCGACCACTCCGAGCGAAGCTCGCGTGTGGCGATCTCGCGGGCGGGCCGCCGCCCACGGGACGGCAAGAAAGCGGGCGGGCGGGCGACGCCTCGGCCGGCAGCAGACTGGGGAGAGAAGGATTTCATGGCATCTCCTTGCCGCCCAGGCAGCGTGCCAGTGAGCGGGCGTTGTGTTCCATCATGTCGATGTAGGTGGGTGCTTGGTCGTCGAGGGTGTCGCCGTACAGGGGGCAGATCTCCACGCCCGCGTCGGTGGCCGCGGTGCGCAGGGTGGAGCGGGTGCGCGCCAGGTTGGGTTCGAGGAACACGGCGGGGATCGAGGAGTCGGCCAGGGTGGCCTGGAGCTTGATCCGGTCGGTGATGGAGGGTTCGACGCTGGGGTTGGGCGCGACGAATCCGGCGACGGTGAGCCCGTAGGCGTTCGCCAGGTAGGCGTAGGCGTCGTTGGTGGTGACGAGTTTGCGTCGCTCTTCGGGGATGGACGCGATGGTCGAGGCCACGGTGGCGTCGAGTTCGTCGAGGCGCGTCAGGTAGGCGGCTGCGTTGGCCCGGTAGGTGGCCTCGCCGTCGGGGTCGACGGAGATCAGCGAGTCGCGGATGACGCGCACGTACGCCTGGGCGTTGTGGACGTCGTGCCACAGGTGTGGGTCGATGTCGCCGTGGACGTGCTTGCCGAGGACGGCCTGGGGCAGCATGTAGACGTTCGCGCCGGGCTCGCCGATGAAGCGGAACGAGGCCTCCCCGGGGATCGTCGTGAGCGCGCGGGTGGGCACTTCGATAACGACCTGGTCGAGGTCGGTGCATTCCATGGTCGAGGTGACGGCCGCGCCCGTGGTTCCGGCGCCCACGCAGGGGGCCGAGGCCTCGTCCCCGCTGAGTGCTCCGGCGTCGGAGGCGAGTTCGACGCGCTTGGTGGTGAGGTTGACGGTGATGTCGGCGTGGCCGGCGGAGAGGACGCGGCGGCCCTCGGCGGAGGCGACCTCCTCGGGTGGGGTGCCGACGGCGAAGACGGCGGTGCCTTCCCCGACGCCCACCGGCGTGGCGCCGGGGGTGGTGCGCAGGTTGGCGCGGAAGTGGACGCGGTATACGCCGGGGGCGGTGAACGCCCAGCTCATGTGCTGGTGGGCGTCGGCGGGCAGCTGCGCGGTGTCGGTGTCGTATCCGCCTGCGGCGTTGAAGCCGTCCGAGGTCGCGAAGGCGATCTCCGGCTGCCCGAAGGACGTGGTGAGGTACGCGGCGGCCTGCCCGGGCCCGTCGACGCCGGTGGTCGTCAGGTCGATCTGCGAGGCGCGGGTGGCCCCCATGTCTGCGCCGTCGCCCCACACGCGCATGCCGAGCCACGGGGTGTCGAGGGCGCGGTCTTCGACGAGGGGGAGGATGGTCGCGCCGTTTTTGGCGGCCTCCTCGGCGACGGAGACGGAGCGTGAGCCTGCGGGCAGGTTGGAGTCGAGGGCACGGATGAGGGCGTGCTCCTCGAGCATGAGGTAGTTGGAGAAGGCGACGTCCGCGTAGGCCACATCGCGCACTGTGCGCAGGGAGGGCTCCCACGAGTGCGGATCCGCCCCGTCGGGCACCATCTGCGTGACACGGACGCGGTCTCCGGCGACATTGCGCACGAGGTCGGCGAGGATGCCGGTCGTGGCCACGACGCGCAGTTCGCCATCGCTCGCGGGGTCGGGCGCAGGCGCGCAGCCGGCCAGGGTAGCCGTGAGCGCTAACGCCGAGGCAGCGAGCACACACCCACTCCCCCGCCACCCACGGAAGGGGAGGCGGGGGATGAGGGAGAGTCGGCCTCGTAAATGAGGGGTCACAGCGCTTTGCACAGGTTGCGGCGGCGTCCGATCGCGCCCACCCACACGCAGGCCGCGCCCGTGAGCGCCCACGTGAGCGAGACGACGGTCAGCGGGATGGTGTCGGCGCCGGTGGTGGCCAGGGAGAGGTCGCACTCCTTGCCGGACGCGGTGCGGCCGACGACCTGGGAGACCATGGGTCGCCCGTTGGGGCCGGTCGCACCGGTGGCCGTGAGGTCGCCGCCGGAGCCGAAGCCGCTACCCGCGAGCGCCGCGCCGTTGGGGGTGACGCGCATGGTGATGGTCAGCGTGTAGGTGCCGGGCGCGGTGAACACCCAGTTCTGGTGCGCGTGCGTGTTGGCGCCGAGCGTGTAGCCGGTGCCCGGGCCGTCGAAGACGTGCTCGCCGACGCCGGAGCCGAGCGCGCCCGCGTTGAAGACGGCGACTCGTCCGGGGCCTTCGACGGCGTCGAGGGTGAACTGGACGGGGCCGGTGGTGCCGGTGACGATCTCTTCGCGCTGGGAGTTCAGGCCCAGCCACGGCACGCCCGCGATCTGGGTGGAGGGGATCAGCCAGACGCTGGAGCCGGGGGTGGCGACGAAGCCGAGGTCGGCGGGCGCGGTGATGCGCGCGGCGTCACCGAGGGCGAAGGTCAGGGACGAGGGGTCGACCCACTGTGCGGGCTGGGTGCGGTCGTCCTTGACGCGGGCGACGAGCGTTCCGTTTTCGATGGCGGGTCCCAGGTCGAAGTGGCCATCGGTGGCGTTGCCGGAGGCGCCATCGCCGACGCTCACCGTCAGGGTCGTGCGCGCGGTGTTCGCGGGGGCGCTGTTCGAGGCCAGGGTGGCGGCCTCGGCCTCGGTGGCCTCGCGGGTGATGCGGGTGGCGACGCAGCGCTCACCGCCGGTCGTGCCGGAGGTGGTGCGCGCGCCCGAAGAGGGGGCGGGGTTCGCGCCGGTCGTCGTGCCGGTGGTGCCGGTCGTTCCCGAGGTCGGGGCGGGGGCCGGGGCGCTGGGCGTTCCCGTGGCGCCGTTGTCGGCCTGGTCCTGGGCGGCCTGGTTGTTCGTGGAGTTCAGGGAGCCGGGGCCTACGCTGGGGGCGGGGGCGGGCTGGGCCTGGTCGGTCGAGGGGGCCGATCCGGACTCGGCGAGGCACGAGGCCTCGTCGGCGACGTCGATCGTGTACGTGCGGGCGGGCGCGACGGCGTTGGCGGCGCCGGTGTTGCCGGGGGTCCACGCGCTCGCCTGGACGGTCAGCGTGTAGCGGCCGGCGCGCGTGAACAGCCAGTTGACGTGCTTGTGGGCGGCGTAGGGCTGGTCGATGTCGTCGCCCTCGGGGGCCAGGTCGAAGCTGCCGTCATTGGTGACCGCCTTGGTGCCCTCGGTGAAGCTGGAGGTGAAGGCGTAGATGCGGCCGTTTTCCGGGCCCGTGTAGGAGATGTGGAAGCGCGCGGCGTCATATCCGCCGGCCGTAACACCCAGGGTGTCCCAGCCGGGCCACAGCACGGTGGCCTGGTTGTCGCCGGACTGGCCGAGCAGGTAGGCCGCGGTGGGAGCGCCGGTTGCCTGGCTGACGGAGGCGGGGATCTGGGTGAGCGTGGACTTGTTGACGGCCAGCAGCGTCTGCTCGGGCTCGCGCATGACGCCGGAACCGGTGGCGTCCTCTTTAATACGGAGGGTCAGGGTGCCGGACGCGTCGGAGGTCAGGTCGAAGATGTCGGCGTGGCCGCGGTCCAGGGTGGCCGTGGTGCCTGCGGGGGCGGTGCGCAGGACGGCGCAGGTGGAAGCGTCGGCCTCGGACGAGGCCGTGGCTGCTTCGGTGGTGGCGGCCTCGGCGGTGGTGGCCTCCTCTGTTGCCACTGCGTCCGCGGTGTCGGGGCCTGCGGTGGCCTCGTCGGCGGCGTGTGCCGCTCCGGGCACGAGGAAGGAGGTGGCCGCGAGGGCCATGGCGGCGAAAGCCCGGGCAGCTGCGCGGCCCGGGTTCCGGTACTTCGTGGGGTTCATGAGGGGGTCCTCTAGGTGCTTCGCACGTGTATATGAATGAGAATCGTTATCATTCTATGCCCGTGACCCGCGCCGCGCAAAGTTCTACGATCCGAAACCTTTGATCACGGCCAATAGCTCTGGCAAAGCCTAGAAACCCCGGGGAATACCTCTCCACCACCTCACTAGCTGTCGATATGCCCATCGCAGGCTAGGGTCACACACACAGGTATTTCACGAACCTGCACAAACTGACATAAGAGCTTTCGAAGTTCTGCGATCTGTGGGCGATCACAGCCGACACAACAGACGAATTGTGACGGCGTGCGCACGTTTGCGCAGGTGGTGTGCACGTAGCCACTTTGCTTTGCAATTGCTTGGTTTTTGATGCGATCTAAATTACTGTCCGAACGGTTGATTGAGCGTTTTGGGAGGGATAAACTATAACCATCAAGCGCCTGACAGAGCTGCCAAGCTGGTCTGGCGCTTTTCTTGTTTGAAACGCAGGGTCGCGCCGACGCTACCCGCGTTGGCACACTCCTCGTTACAGACCGGGTGATCCTCGGCCTCGTCAAGCAGGGAATCAATACACAATACGATCCCACAAGGAGTTCACTCATGTTCTCGACCATCGACGTCATGGTTGCCCAGGCCCACATCGATCAGCTCAACGAGCTCGCCGACGCCAAGCACCTGGTGAAGGCCGACCGCCACTGAGCACTCCCGGCTCGTCCGGATTAACGCAAGTCCGCAGACCCGCAGGGGCTGCGGACTTTTTGCATGCCGTCGCGCGCACTCTGAACGCTTCAATAGCTTTCCGCCTCGCTCCGTTGGCCACGCTAGCATGCGCCGGTTCGTGGATAGGTTATGCACTCCTGGATAGGAACTGCCCTCGTGAATAGCTTTGTAACCTATCCATGTAGGCATAAGCTATCCATCACCGAACCGCTTTTCCTCCATACGACAGAACTGCAAGATCTACCCTCCTATTATCCACACGCGATCAGACACGTCTCAGTCATATCGGCAGAGCGTTAAGTACTTCCGAGTCTCTCCTATCGTCTCTTCCACGTCTACGATGACTGTTACGCTGGTCCGCCTACTCTAGCTTCTCGTCTGCAATACAGCCGATCCGACTCGTTACCGGGCGGTCTTGAGACACACGACCTGATGCCGTCAACATGCTCATTAAGACTCGGACTGACGGTCTGCCACATTGGGTCAAGAACGAAGTCGATCCCATGCCGGCACGCGTACTTTGCTGCTGGAACAAAATCGGAGTCGCCGGATATGAGTACGATCTGCGTCACCAGGTTGCGCTCGACCAGCGAAGCGATATCCAGCCCGATGCGCATATCAACACCCTTTTGCATGATATTGAGGCGAGTATCATGATCGGTTAAACTCTCGATACTTCGCCTGCCTGCACACAAGTCTTTCAAGACGCCTTGCCGCAGTGTGTAGTCTCCACTACTTGCTAGTTCCTCTCCCCTACGTAGAGCAACCTTGCGTTTGGTCACCAGGACCCTGAAGAAATCCGTTGTCCAGCGATACTGATTGCTTTTGCCTAGATTCACGTGTCGCTGCGTAACGGGGTTGTAGACCACTTTCGTCGACGGAGGACAGTCATAGTAGAAGATCCGATAGAGGCTTGATTCGTCTTTCGTTCCCTTATTGAGATGACGCATACAGTACGAAAAGAGTTCATCTGCACGTTCTTCAGGACTTTTGTCACCGAATAGAGTCTGGGCACGAATGCGATAGAATCCACCGTCTACAAGGATTGCCGTTCGTTCGGTAAAACTAGCCATGTTGCTACTCCTCGACGAGTAAAAAGCCAGTCATCGGCATCTCCATATCAGCGGAGGGTCAACGGCTGGCTTTGATAAGAAGAGACTAGCACTAATCTGCGCCAATGTCATCACCATGGTCGTCTCAGCAGTTCCACACCGTCGATGTTTCACGTGAAACATCCGCCCAACCACCGGCCCCGTTACCCCGTATGGCCAGGAAAGTGGCACACTTGACCTATACGGTTCTATGTAACTTCATGCAAAGGATGGCATGCCTTGACTCAGCCTTCGACCAACGGCGGAACCCCGGCCTCGTCCGGGCGCACGCCCGCGCAGGGAAACCGCCTCGACCCCTGGTACGACGTCTACGCGGACCGCGCACACAACCTGCGCGCATCCGAGATTCGAGCTCTCTTCTCGGTCGTGTCGCGTCCCGAGGTCGTCTCGCTCGCAGGCGGCATGCCGAACCTCAAGGACCTGCCCCTCGATAGGCTCGCGGCGTCAGCGGAGAAGCTCATCCGCAACCACGGCGCGCAGGCCATGCAGTACGGCAGCGGCCAGGGCTGGGAGGTGCTGCGCGAGCGCATCACCGAGGTCATGAGCTACGACGGCATCGTCGGCGCTGACCCGGACGACGTCGTGGTCACGACGGGCAGCCAGCAGGCACTCGACCTCGTCACGGAGCTCTTCGTGAACCCCGGCGACGTGATCCTCGCCGAGGCCCCCTCCTACGTGGGCGCGCTGGGCGTGTTCCGCGCGCGCCAGGCGGACGTCGTGCACGTCCCCATGGACGAGAACGGCATCATTCCCGAGGCCCTGGTGGAGACGATCCGCGACGTGCGTTCCTCGGGCCGCACGATCAAGTTCATCTACATCATCCCGAACTATCACAACCCCGGCGGTGTGACGCTGTCCGCCGAGCGCCGCCCGATCATCGCCGACATCTGCCTGCGCGAGCATATCCTGATCGTCGAGGACAACCCCTACGGCCTGCTCGGCTTCCACAACGATCCGCTGCCGGCCATCGCCTCGTACAGCCCCGAGGGCGTCGTCTACCTGGGTTCCTTCTCGAAGATGTTTGCGCCCGGCTTCCGCATCGGCTGGGCGTACGCGCCGCACGCGATCCGCGCGAAGCTGGTCCTGGCCCTCGAATCCGCGATCCTGTGCCCGTCGATGGTGGGCCAGATGGCGATAGCCGACTACCTGAGCAACTACGACTGGTACGGCCAGGTGAAGTCATTCCGCTCGATGTACGCGGAGCGCTGCCGCGCGATGCTGACCTCGCTCGAGGAGTACATGCCGTCGTGCACGTGGACCGTCCCCGACGGCGGCTTCTACACGTGGGTGACACTGCCCGAGGGCCTCGATGCGAAGGCCATGTCGCCGCGCGCAGTGCGTGCCCAGGTCGCGTACGTGTCGGGCACGGCGTTCTTCTACGACGGTTCGGGCTCCAACCACCTGCGCCTGTCGTTCTGCTACCCCACTCCCGAGGAGATCCGCGAGGGCGTGCGCCGCCTTTCGACGGTCGTCAACGCGGAGAAGGAAATTGTCGACATGTTCGGTACGGCTTCGGGCAACGAGGCCGGGGCCGGTTCCGACCGCTAAGAATTACCTGAGGAGACACCCCCATGGCTACCAAAGTTCTGATCATTGCCGGCGGTCTGACGCACGAGCGTGATGTGTCGGTTCGTTCGGGCCGTCGCGTCGCGAATATCCTGACGCAGTTCGGCTACGACGTGCGTATTTCCGACGTCGACGCGTCTCTTGCGGAGGCCATCTCGTCCTTCTCCCCCGACGTTGTGTGGCCGCTCGTGCACGGCTCGATCGGCGAGGACGGCTCCCTGCAGTCCTTCCTCGAGTCGCTGGGAATCCCCTTCGTGGGCTCGTCGTCAGTGCAGGCGATGCTCGCCTCAAACAAGCCCACGGCGAAGGCTCTACTGGGCTCTGCGGGCCTCGCAACGCCCGGCTGGGTGACGCTTCCGCAGGCGATTTTCCGCCAGCTGGGCGCCTCTCACGTGTTGTCTGCGCTCGAGGGCTCGGTGTCCTTCCCCGTCGTCATTAAGCCGACGGACGGCGGCTCCGCGCTTGGTATTTCAACTGCTCAGGACGCCAAGGCACTGCGCCGCGCGATGGTGGATGCCTTCGCTTACGGCCAGCGCCTGATGGTCGAGCAGCGCATTGACGGCCGCGACGTGGCTGTTTCCGTCGTCGATCTGTGGGACGGCCCTGTGGCCCTGCCCCCGGTCGAGGTGTCGACGGATCGTGGCCGCTACGACTACGATGCCCGCTACACGACCGACGAAACGGAGTACTTCGTTCCCGCACGTCTCTCCGACGAGCTTCTCGCAGACCTGCAGGCCGCAGCCGTCGAGGCCCATACGATGCTGGGTCTGCGCGACCTGTCCCGCATGGACTTCGTGGTCGACGACGAGGGCACCTGCTGGTTCATTGACGCGAATGTTGCCCCAGGCATGACCGACACGTCGCTCCTCCCCCAGGCCGCTGACGCGCTCGAGGACTCGTCTTTCGCGCAGCTGTGCGCCGATATCGTTGATTTCGTGGCCGGTGGCCGCGAGGTCCACAGCGTCGACTACGTGATCGACGAGGAAGGCACCGGCGTCATCATTTCAGAGGACGCCGAGGCTACCGAGGAGTAATCGCTCATTCAACGCGCTGTGGGCCCGGGAGAATCATCCTCCCGGGCCCACATGTTTCACGTGAAACAATGTCCATCTTGTGTGTGCACGCTTCGACTGACGACGTTCACACGTGACTCGTGGTGGGCGCGATGCTACAGAGACACCACATCGAAGCGAGAATCCGTTCTGTGTACGCCTCTGTGTCGTTGTCGCGATTCCAAGCGTCGGACAGTTTCGCCGACACAGAGCACCTCAGAGAAGCACCCCGAGCTCTTTCAGACGCGCTTCGGCGTCCTCAACGCCCTTCCAGACGATGCCCTGCACGCCGAGCAACTCTGCCGCACGAACATTTTCGCGACGGTCGTCGATGAACACGACGTCCTCATGGGGCACGTTGAGACGCACGAGGACATCACGATAGATGCCGCGCGAGGGCTTACAGACACCGTAGTGGCATGAGAAAGCAAAGAAGTCGAACAGACTCCCCCACTCGGAATGACGAATGGCCTTGGCCACCGGGTATGGAGTATTCGATAGAATACCGACCCGCACGCCCTGGTGACGAAGCCGACGCACGAGACCCAGAGCCTCCTCGTTTGCAGTTTGCATCCGCGAGGTATCGAGAGCCACAAGTTGTTTCAGAAGAGCACTCGTAGGCTCTGGATGGCCGCAATCCCCTGCGATCCTATCCCAAAAATCACGATCGGGTAAGCCTGCATCATAGTCCCCCCGATGCGTCCACATCGCCTGGTCCACGAGCGTTGTGAGGCCGCGAGAGCCATCCCCAAACAGTTCGGCGATCGCTTGTGGGTCCGGGTGGGTATCGACGAGGACGCCACCGACATCGAAAAGCACGGTGCGCGAACTGCCTTGGGCGTTCATGCCTTTCGCTCCTTCTGGTACTGCGAGGGCCCGACGACGGACCCTTTAAAGGTAGTTTAAGCGTTAATTCATCCGAAGATTAGCTCAGGAAATGTCGCGTACGGAACATACTGCGCGTGATCTGCGAAAAGAACTATGAAGTTAGATCAGTGAAGGATAAGGTCTGCGATTCGCTGGAGATCCTCGGATCCTGCGAATTCGATGACGATCCGGCCCTTCTTACGCCCCTCGGTAATGGTCACGCGCGTATCGTACGCGTCGGATAGCGCCGACACGACGCTCTCCCCCAGCTGCGACAGTGGGCGCTGCTGGCGTGCGCGTGGACGCGGGGTTGCCTTCGCCTTACCGAGGCGAACGATCTCTTCAGTAGTACGCACGGAGAGACCCTCGGCGACGATGCGCTCGGCCAGTCGTTCCATCTCCTCGGGCGTCGAAAGAGACAGCAGCGCACGGGCGTGGCCGGCGGTGATGACCTGAGCGGCGACCTTCTTCTGGACGGACGGCGGGAGCTTGAGGAGGCGCAGGGTGTTTGCAATCTGCGGGCGCGAGCGTGCGATTCGCTTGGCGAGCTCTTCCTGAGTCGCGCCGAAATCCGCCATGAGCTGCTGGTATGCGCTCGCTTCTTCCAACGGGTTGAGCTGGGCCCGGTGGAGGTTTTCCAGGAGCGCATCGCGGAGCAGGTCCCCGTCTTCGGTCTCCCGGATGATTGCTGGAATCGTGGTTTCGCCGGCGAGCTCGGAGGCGCGCAGGCGGCGCTCACCCATGATCAGTTCGAAGCGTGCTTCAGGCTTTTCGGCGAGGAACTCGGTGAGCTTCTCAGAACGACCCTTCGCGGGGATACTACGAACGACGACGGGCTGGAGAACGCCGACCTCCTTGATCGAGGCCGACAGTTCCTTCAGATCATCCTCGTCAAAGACCTCTCGAGGCTGCTTTGTGTTGGGAACGATCTGATCGATCGCAATTTCAGCGAAGGATGCACCGGGCACCGGAAGAAGCTCGAGATCAACGGATGTTTCACGTGAAACATTCTGTTCTTCGCGCTTGTTTACTTCGTTCACGGAAGCGTCTTTCGCGGGTACACGAGCAGCCTTCTGGCGGGAATCTGAGCCATCGTTTCCACCGCCGAGACCGCTGCGAGAGCCAGCACCTCGACGTCCACCGGCCGCCTCGACAGACGGCATCGTCGGACGCTTCTTCTTCGACGAGGCGGTGCCACGCTTGGGCTGCAAAAGATCCTTCGCAGAACCTCCACGCTTGCCGGCGGAGCTACCTTCGGGGAAGAACACGTCCAGGGGACGGGAGGGAGCGGAAGGTGCGCTATGCGGTGTCTGCTCGCTAGCCTGAGGGATGAGAGCGCCAAGACCACGGCCGAGACCTGCGTGCTTGCGAGCGCCCTTACGGCCATCAGACTTCGATGCTGCATCCGCCATTGCAATACTCCTTCAATTGCGTCGGTTCATTGTTTCACGTGAAACATTGGCATGCGCTCAGCTAGTAAGCGTCTTTGATCACTTTGTTGCACCAATGCTCACGCACGGTAACTAATACGTGCCGATCTGGGAGAACATACGGAGAACACCGAATGTTTCACGTGAAACAATCACCCTTCAGAAGCAGCGACGCGCTGGCACAGCTCCAACGCAGCCTTCCGATACGCGATTGCACCCACGTTGCGGGGATCGTACGTGACGACAGTCTGACCGTAGCTCGGCGCCTCGGAAATGCGCACAGATCGCGGGATGACCGTCTCAAAAGTGTGGTCCGGGAAGTGCAAACGAACCTCGCTCTCGACCTCTTCGGAGAGCTTCGTGCGCTTGTCCGCCATCGTCAGCAACATGCCGGAGACACGCAGGCCGGGGTTAAGATCAACACCGATCCGTTCGACGGTGTTCCACAGCTGGCTGAGGCCCTCCAGGGCGTAATACTCAGCCTGAATCGGGATCATAACCTCGTCGGCGGCGACCATGACATTCAGCGTCACAAGGCCGAGTGAAGGCGGGCAGTCGATGAGCACGATGTCGATATCGGCATGCTCAGAAACATACTCACGCAAGGCCTCGCGCAGCCGGTACTCACGACGCTCAACGTCGACGAGCTCGATTTCGGCGCCGGACAGATCGATCGTGGCCGGGCACACGACAATACCGTCGATGTCGGGGCACGGCTGCACGACGTCGGCAACGCTAGCGCCACCAATAATGACGTCATAGGTTGACGGGGTTCCAGCGGGGTGCGGAACGCCGAGCGCGCTCGAGGCATTTCCCTGGGCGTCCGCATCGACGACGAGGACAGACAAGCCACCCATCGCGAGGCCGGCCGCGAGGTTAACGGCCGACGTCGTCTTACCGACGCCACCCTTCTGGTTCGCGACGGCGATGATGCGCGTGTGCTGAGGGCGCGGGAACGTTGCGCGTTCGAGCATGGCCAGATCGCGCATGTTGCGCTCGATCTGATTCGACAAAGGGGTGTTGTTGGTACTCACGTGACACCTTCCTAGATACTGCCCCTAGTTTACGGGCAGACGCACACACTTCCAGCACGAAAGGCCCGGGATGCATCCAGGCGCACACAATCTCAGCGCACCGCCGTGAAACAAAGAAAATCTCGTTCTGTAGGATCGATTCTCCCAGCGAAGAGCCAAAACGCGACAAACCGTCAATCGAGGGAATCGATCTGACACAACACCACACATATGTGGTGCGCATCACTATATGAGAGGAGCGCCGCAGCAACCGCCACGACGCTCCTCTCCCCACTGGGGACGCGTTACTTGATCCGATTGCAGACGACCACGTACGTCGACTCGTCCTCCATGATGGAGGGCACCTCGTGAATCTCAGCGCGCAGGTGGTGACGACGGAGCTCCGCCGAGGCCTCGTCCACCTCAATGGGCGCACGGCGGCCCTTGAGGGCCACGAGCGAGCCGCCGGGGGCGATCAGCTTCGACGTCATGCGCACAAGCTTGCTCATGTTCGCCACGGCGCGGGCGGTGACCACGTCGGCCTTGCCCTTGCCGCGCAGCTCCTCGGCGCGCGCCTGGTGGATGGTGACGTTGTCGAGACCCAGGTCCTCCACGACGTCCATGAGCCACTCGACGCGGCGCGCCATGGGCTCAGCCAGGTGCACGTCGAGCTCGGGGCGGCAGGCAGCGATCACGATGCCGGGTAGACCGGAACCGGAGCCGACATCAAGGACCTGACGACCGTCCTTACGGGGCATGAAGTCCAGGACGGCAGCGGAGTTGACGATGTGGCGCGACCAGATGCGCTCCATGTCGCGCGGGCCGAGGAGGCCGCGAATCTCGCCTTCCTCCTCGAGCATGCGCGCGTACTCGGCGACCTCGGCGAAGGCCGGTCCGAAGAAATCGCGAACGGCCTGCGTGGGCTCTTCTGGGACGAAGGGGTCGCCAACCTGGCGACCCCTTCCCATCCCGTTCGGGTTCTCACTCACCGTCCGTGTCCTCGGGGAGGATCACCACGCGGCGGTGGGGCTCGGCGCCCTCGGACTCGGAGGTGAGGCCCTCGTCGGCGACCACGTCGTGGCACACCTTGCGCTCAAACGGGTTCATGGCGTCAAGCTTGACGGCCTCGCCGGTGGCGCGCACGCGGGCGATCGCCTCACGGGTGATGTCCTGCAGCTCTTCCTTGCGCTCGGCGCGGAAGCCGGCGATGTCGAGCATGAGGCGCGAGCGCTCGCCGGTCTCGGTCTGGACGGCCAGACGGGTCAGCTCCTGGAGGGCGTCCAGGACCTCGCCGTCGTCGCCCACGAGCCGGTCGAGGGCGTCGGGGTCGTCGGCGACGATCTCGACCGAGGCGCGGCCGTTTTCGACGTCGATCTCGATGTCGCCGTCAAGGTCGGCGATGTCAAGCAGCTCTTCCAGGTAGTCGGCGGCGATTTCGCCTTCTTCTTCGAGGCGGGTCAGCTTGTCTGCGTTGTCGTCACTCATGACGTGTCCTCCGTAGTGGGGAATGGGGTCTTGCTGGTGTCCAGGTTACCGGCTGGGGGCCTGGAACCGTGAATCGATGGTGGTCAGCGCTTGTTGCCGCGGCGGCGGGCCTTGCGGCGCTCGATGCGGCGACGCTCGATCTCCTCGGCGCTCAGCGAGCCGTGGCCGGAGGTCGATTCGCTGGCATCGGACGCATCCTTAGACGAGGCCTTGGCGGACTCACGCTCGAGGGCGCGGCGGTCGCGGACCTGCTTCTGGAGCTCGGCGCGCTGGGCGGAAGCTTCCTGCTTGGCCAGGCGCTTCTCGACGGCCAGGGTGAGGCCGTGCATCCACTGCTCGTCGGGCAGGGTCGTCCACTTCTGGGTGGCCAGGTTGCGGTAGACGGTGATGATTTCGCCGGCGCTCATGGAGGCCGGGAAGTCGGAGGCGACGCGCTGCTTCTTGGCCTTAGAGCGCAGCTCGGCGAGGGTGCGCTCGTTGAGTTCGTCGATGCGCGGGTCGGAGCCGGCAACGCCCAGGGCGGCGCGCTCACGGTCGTAGTTCTGGAAGTAGGGCTTGGCCCATTCCTGGTAGGCGGCCTCGCGGGAGGCGAGGAGGTCGGCGTAGGCCGGGGAGCCGGGGGTCGGCATGACCTTGATGGTCCAGAGGGACTGGGCGAGGGCCCAGAAGGAGGCGGTCACGGTGTAGATGACGACGCCCATCTGGAAGAACGCGCCGGAGAAGATGAACATCAGCGGCATCACGTACATCATGGAGCGCTGCGACTGAGCCATCGGGTTGTCGCCCATGTCGGGCATGTTGCGCGAGAAGGACAGTCGCATGGAGACGAACTGCAGGATGACCATGAGGACGATCGCGGCGATGAAGACGGCAACGATCGTGGGCTGGCCCCAGGATTCGCGCAGGGTGTGAGAGAGCGGAACGCCCAAGACGGTGGAGTTCACGATCTCGGTGGACACGGACTCGGTGAGCGGGCCGAGGTGATCGGTGGCCTCACCGCGGTAGGTGTAGGTGCCGTTGGAGATGGAGGAGACCGCGATGATGGCTCGGTACATGCCGAAGAGGACGGGCATCTGCACGAGCATGGGCAGGCAGGAGGCGAAGGGCGAGACCTTGTGCTTGCGCTGGAGGGCCTGGGTCTCTTCCATCATCTTCTGACGGCTGACCTGGTCCTTCTTGCCCTTGTACTTCTCCTGGATCTTGCGCATCTCAGGCTGGATGGCCTGCATGGCGCGCGAGGAGCGGATCTGCTTGAGGAACAGCGGGATGATGGCGATACGCACCAGGATGGTGAGCAGCACGATAGACAGGACCCATGCCATGCCCGATCCGGAGGACATTCCGAGCAGCACGAGGAGGTCGTGGATCCAGACCCACACGTAGGAGATCGCCCACGCGAAGGGGTGGAGGATTGCGTCGAACATAGTTTTCGCTTTCGCCGTGGCGCGGGAGCGCCGCTGTTTCGTTGTTCCTTAGAGTCCCGAGGCCGTGTCCGGCTCGGTCAGGTCGTGCTCCGGGTCGAGTCCCATGGGGTCGGGGCGTACCCAGTTGTCGTGCCCAGCCCAATCCTCGGGTGGAATCCAGGGGTCGGGCTTCCAGCGTCCACGCTCTGGTACGTGGTCCACTCCCCCGTGGCTCCAGGGGTTGCATCTGAGCAGCCGCCAAGTCCCGAGGATGAGTCCCTTGATGGGTCCGTGGACGCGAATGGCCTGGAGAGCGTAGGTGGAGCAGCTGGGTGCGTATCGACACCGGGGGCCGAGGGCCGGGGAGATGTAGCGCTGATAGGCGACGATGGGTGCGGACACGAGAGCGCGAAGCGCCCGGCCCACCATGTTCATCGTGCGTCCCACTTAAGCCACGCTCGCGCCATCACGCGGTCAAGGTGTTCGCCGAGTTCCTTGGAGGGGACGCCGAGAGCCTTGGACGAGGCCCTCACGACGACCCGGGCTCCTTTGGGGAGGTCGGCGATCCGTTCGCGCATGAGGTGGCGCAGCTGCCGCTTGACGCGATTGCGTCCGTTGGCGCGCTTGATTTCCCGCTTGGGTACGACGAAACCGACGAGGCGACTGTTGCGTTCCTCGTCGGCTCGGACGTGGACGACGACCAGCGGATCCCCTGCTCGCGTTCCCTGTCGGATCGCGGCGGTGAAGTCCGCTGGGTCAACCATGCGGTGCGCGCGCGGCAGCACCGGGGTGTCTCAGGCGGACAGCTTGGCGCGGCCCTTGCGGCGGCGGGCAGCCAGAATGGCGCGGCCGGCGCGGGTCGACATGCGCAGACGGAAGCCGTGCGTCTTGGAACGACGACGGTTGTTGGGCTGGAAGGTCCGCTTGGTGGTCACGGCGATTCTCCTCGGCGGGGAGTGGTTTCCCACTCGGTATCGGTTGGGCTATCAACACGTAAGCACGCGCGATAGCGGGGACGCACGCCCGAAATGGGCGCAAACAAAGACCAAGACTAAGCGGATTGGGGCCACACGTCAACGCGGCGGCGTTACCCACCGCGTCACACACAGTATCCACAGCTGTGCAAATCACTGTGGATCTCATCCGTCCACAGAGCGTGGATGACAACAGTTATCCACAGGCTATGCGTATTTTTGCTTTCCGCACGCTGCTGCGGACCCAAAGTTGTAACTACAAAGCTGTGATTCTGTGATAGTTCTCCACAGGTTCATCCCCAGTCTGTGCATAACATGTGCGCGGACTACACTTCGATAATGTACGAGCGTCACGCACATCACCGATTAGTCGTGACCGAACTCACCTGAATTTGTGACCGGAGGTTGCCGTGGAGTCGGATTCCCTCACACGCGCGTGGGCTGCGGCCCTGGACGCAGTCCCCACCGACGAGCTGGGGCCCGTCGCCACGTCGATGCTGCGCTCGGCCCGTCCCCTCGGCGACATCGAAGGCACGATCCTCCTCGCCGTCCCCAACGATTTCACCAAGCAGTGGATCGAAGACAAGGCGCAATCGAAGCTGACGACCGCCCTGTCCGTGCACCTGGGCCGCACCGTCCGCATCGCCATCACCGTCGACCCCACGCTCGTGGTCGTCACGGAAGAAGAGGAAGAGGAGGAACCGACCCCCGCCGCGCCTGCGGACGCCCCGGCCTCGTCGACCGATGAGGACGAGGAACACCACTCCCCCGCCCTCGTGACCGCGCCCACGGACTCCGGCCCGACCCACCTCAACCCGAAGTTCACCTTCGACACCTTCGTCATCGGCCCGTCGAACCGTTTCGCGCACGCCGCCGCGTTGGCAGCCTCTGAAACCCCGGGCACCGCCTTCAATCCCCTCTTTATCTACGGCGATTCCGGGCTGGGCAAGACGCACCTGCTCCAAGCCATCGGCCACAACGCGCTGTCGATGATGCCCCACCTGAAGGTCCGCTACGTCAACTCCGAAGAGTTCACGAACGAGTTCATCAACGCGATTCGTCTGAACAAGACGGACAACTCCCAGGTCGAGGCCTTCCACCGCCGCTACCGCGAACTCGACATTCTCCTCATCGACGACATCCAGTTCATCGGCGACAAGGAACAGACGGTCGAAGGCTTCTTCCATACCTTTAATGCGCTGCACAGCGCCAACAAGCAGATCGTCCTGACCTCCGACCTGCCCCCCGCCCAGCTCAAAGGCTTCGAGGACCGCATGCGGTCGCGCTTCTCCTCGGGCCTGCTCGTCGACGTTCAGCCGCCGGACCTGGAGACCCGCATCGCGATCCTGCATAAGAAGGCGGACGCCGAGGGCCTCGAGGTGACCCCTGAGGTCTTCGAATACGTGGCCTCGCGTATCTCCTCGAACATCCGTGAGCTGGAGGGCGCGCTCGTGCGCATCGGCGCGTGGGCGTCGCTGTATCAGGAGCGCATCGACCTGAACCTCGCGCAGATGATGCTCAAGGATTTCGTGTCCAACCCGGACGACAACGAGATCACCGTCAGCCTCATCATGAGCCAGTGCGCCGTCTACTTCGGCGTCACAATCGAGCAGATGGGTTCGTCGGAGCGCAGCCACAACGTCGTCGAGGCCCGCCAGATCGCCATGTACCTGTGCCGCGAGCTCACCGACCTGTCGCTGCCAAAGATCGGGCAGGCCTTCGGCCGCGACCATACGACGGTCATGCACGCGAACAAGAAGATCTCGAAGCTCATGAAGGAGAAGCGCGAGACCTTCAACCACGTGTCGGAGCTTACAAATAGGATTAAGCAGAAGGCCAGGGAGTCGTGAAAATGGCGCGGGCGCTGACGAAAATCGGCGCCCGCATGAAATTCACAGGAGTTGTGCACAGCTGGTGGACGAATACGCGTCGGCTGTGGAGAAAAGGGCCTTGCCTGTGGATCTCAAAAAGTCGTCATTTGCTTCGTGCACAGGTGGTCGTGACACATCCACAGCCTCGTCCCGGAATGACATCACAGAGATTTGACTGAAATTCCAACGCATAAGGGAGTTATCCACAGAACTCACAGACCTTATGATGGAGGGGACGGTCACATGACAAAGTTTTTTTACAGGCCTCCGCACAACAACGTCACCACCGACGCAACGCGATGGCGCACGCAAGGCAAATTTCCTGCCCCACGTGGGCACACTTGTGGGTAAAGTAGTGTCCGATCCGTTTTGTGTTTTGGAGGCAGCTATGAAGTTCACCGTCGCCCGCGATGTTCTGGCCGAAGCCGTATCGTGGACCGCCCGCGCGCTCCCCGTGCGTCCGGCCTCGCCGATCCTGGCCGGCGTGCGCATCAAGGCCGAGGGCGACGAGCTGACCCTGTCCTCCTTCGATTACGAGGTCTCCGCGAACTCGCACATTCCCGCGACCGTCGACGAGGCCGGCGAGGTCCTGGTCTCCGGTCGTCTGCTCGCCGACATCTCCAAGTCGCTGCCCTCCAAGCCCGTCTCCGTCGAGCTCGATGGCCAGAAGGTGAACCTGGTCTGCGGCTCCTCGCACTTCACGCTCGCGGTCATGCCCCTCGACGAGTACCCGCTGCTGCCCGCGCAGCCCACGGGAGTCGGCGCGATCGATTCCTCGACGCTGTCGCAGGCCGTGTCCCAGGTGTCGATCGCCGCGTCGCGCGACGACACGCTGCCCCTGCTGACGGGCGTGCGTATCGAGATCAACGGCCCGGCGATCACGCTTCTGGCTACCGACCGCTACCGCCTCGCCATGCGCGAGCTCGACTGGGAGCCCACCGACACCTCGATCGAGGAGGTCGCCCTGGTCAAGGCCCGCATCCTTCAGGACGTCGCTAAGTCGATGACTTCGGGCGCCAAGGTCGAGGTCGGCCTGTCCGGCGAGTCCCAGCCCGGCGCCTCGTCCCTCATCGGCTTCACCGCTCAGGGCCGCCGCACGACCTCGACCCTCATGGACGGCGACTACCCTGCCGTGCGCCGACTCTTCCCCGATACGACGCCGATCCAGGCCGTCGTCGATCGCCACGCCCTGCTCGAGGCCGTCAAGCGTATGTCGCTGGTCGCCGAGCGCAAGACCTCCGTGCGCCTGGCCTTCACCGAGGGCCAGCTGGTCCTCGAGGCCGGCCAGGGCGACAACGCCCAGGCCTCCGAAGCCATCGAGGCGACCCTGAACGGTGACGACATCTCGACGGCGTTCAACCCGCAGTTCCTCATCGACGGCTTGCAGGTCCTGGACACCGACTACGTGCGCTTTGGCTTCACGCACCCCACAAAGCCGGCCGTCATCACGGGCCAGAAGAAGGCCGACGAGGGCGAGGTCACGCAGTTCCGCTACCTGCTGATGCCCATCCGCTTCGGCATCTGACGTGCGCGTCTCCCACCTGGCCCTCGACGACTTCCGCTCCTGGAAGCACGGGGTCGTTGAGCTGCCCGAGGGCCCCACGGTCCTCGTGGGCGCGAACGGCCAGGGAAAGACGAACCTCGTCGAGGCGCTCGCCTACCTGTCCACGTTTTCGTCGCACAGGGTCGGCGCGGAGGGTGCCCTCGTGCGCATCCCCATCGACGAGGCCGAGGCCGCCCCGGGTGGTGCCGTCATCCGCGCGCGGGTCGTGATCTTCGGTCGCGAGCAAGTCATCGAGCTGGAAATCGTGCGCGGGAAGGCCAATCGCGCGCGCGTCAACCGCGCGCAGGTCAAGCCCCGCGAGATTCTGGGCATCGTGCGCACGGTCGTGTTCGCCCCCGAGGATCTGTCACTCGTGCGCGGCGACCCGTCGGTGCGCCGATCCTTCCTGGACGACCTGGCCACGCAGCTCTCCCCCATTCACGCCTCCGTGCGCTCCGACTTCGATCGGGTCGCGCGCCAGCGTGCGGCGCTCATGAAGGCCGCCCAGGCCTCGCTCCGCCGCGGCCAGTCCCCCGACCTGTCGACCCTCGAGATCTGGGACCAGCAGTTCGCCGCCCTGTCTGCGCGCATTACGGCCACTCGCGCATCCATCGCTTCGCGCCTGGAAGAGCCGGCCGCGCGCTCCTACGACGACGTCGCCGACTCCCCGCGCCACCTGCGCCTCGCCTTCGACGCCTCGGTCGACCGCGTCATCGGCATTGACCCCGACAACCCGGCCAGCGCCGACCTCACCGACGTGGACGCTCAGACCGAGCGCATGCTCGCGGCCCTCGCGTCAGTACGAGAGAAGGAAACCGAACGCGGCGTCAACCTCGTCGGTGCACACCGCGACGACCTGACCCTCAGCCTCGGCGCGATGCCCGTCAAGGGCTACGCCTCGCACGGCGAATCATGGTCGGTCGCCCTCGCGCTGCGCCTCGGCGCCTTCGATCTGCTCAGCGACGACGGCGACACCCCGATCCTCATCCTCGACGACGTCTTCGCCGAGCTTGACTCCTCGCGCCGTGAGGGCCTGGCCGCCCTCGCCTCGAAGGCAGAGCAGATCATCGTCACCTGCGCGGTCGCCGGTGACCTGCCCGACTCCCTCGACCACCACGCCCTGCACGTGCGCCTCGACCCCGAGCGCGGCACCGTCATCGACGAGGCCGACGATGAGTGAGCGCGAGGACATGGCCGCCGACGAGCTGAGCGGAGCTGTGGCCCCCGGCGACGAAGCCGACGCCGACGAGTTCGTCGTCCGCGCCCTCGAGCGAGCCCAGAGCGTCGCCCGCACGCACGGCTACACGAGGTCCACCCTGCCCTCGTGGGGCCTCGACGAAACACGTCCCCGCCGCAGCCTCGACGGATCCAGCGAATACGCGGCCATCGAAACCGACGGATTCGGCCGCCTCGCCGACGAGGAGAACGTCTCCGCGCGTGCCGCAGCCCGAGCCGCCGCCTACCGCCACGCCAACGGGATCGAAGCCCCAGCCTCGTCGACGGAAGACGACCCCGAGGGCGACCTCGCGGCCCTGCGCCAGGCCCTGGAGGGAACCGGCGCCTCGTGGAGCCGCGCCCCCGGCCTGGCAGCCATGCGCCCGCGCTACCGCAGGGCCAACTCCCTGGGCGCCATCCTGGCGCGCACGATCAAAACCCGAGAATGGGACACCCCCACCAAGATGGGGTCGATCATGGCGAAATGGCGCGACATCGTCGGACCGCAGGTCGCCGAACACGCTCGCATCGAGACCTTCGAAGGCCACCGCCTGGTCGTGCGCACCGACTCCACCGCCTGGGCCAAACAGCTCCAGCTGCTCCTACCCACCATCGAGCGGCGCATCGCCGAAGAGGTAGGATCAGGCGTCGTCGAGCAGGTCATCATCCGAGGACCCGTCGCCCCCTCGTGGCGCAAAGGCCCCTACGTCGTGCGCGGCCGAGGCCCGCGCGCCGACTACGGGTGACAGCGCCGGGAACGTCTGCGTCCAAATGTGTTTCTGACCGCGCGGTCTCTGATACGCTGTTCCGTTAGCCCACGCGTGAGGGCTTGTTAAGGAGACATCATGAGCAATCCATTCGCCAGGAACGAAGGAAGCACCCCGGGATTTGGCCAGCAGGGCGGATACCCCGGCGGAGCCCAGGGCGGATACCAGCAGGGATACGGCCAGCAGGGTGGGTACGCCCCCGGACAGTACCAGGGAGGATTCCCTCAGGGCGCACCCCAGCAGGCCTACGGCCAGTGGAACCCGCAGGGTGGCTACGGCGGGCAGGGTGGATTCCCCCAGGGCGCGCCCCAGCAGGGCAGCAAGTCCAAGACGCCGCTCATCATCGGCATCATCGCGGCTGTCGTCGTCATCGCGATCGTCGTCGGTGTCGTCATCTGGGCGATGTCGGGATCTGACTCCGACGACTCTTCGAACACCTCCACCCCGGCACCCGGCACCTCCGCACCGGCGAACCCGGGGAATGGCAGCGCAAACCCGGCAAACCCCGCCCCCGGCAACCCTCAGGCGCCGAACAACACCAACCCGTCCGCAGCACCCACGCAGGGAAACGGAACGGGAGCCAACGGCTTGCTCAGCATGACCCCGCTGGGCGCTAACTGTCTCTACGAGATTACCGATATCTCGTACGGACCCAAGGCCGATAATAACGAGCAGACGCTCAAGATCACCTTCAAGGTCACGAACAAGGGTAATGCGTCGGAATACGGTGGCATGTACCCCCTTCCGTACCAGAACAACGATCAGCTCGGCACGCCTAACTTCTTCATGACTCAGAAGCCCGACGACTTCGAATACGTGCCCGGTATGGTCGATGTTCCGGCCGGGCAGTCGGTCGAATATGTCGTCTACCGGGTGATCGAGAACAAGAGGGACCCCATTGAGTTCCGCGACCCGAACTGGACCATCCTCCAGGGCCAGGGCAAGGATTACCAAAAGTGGACCTGGCAGCCGAAGTAATCCACTGATCAGGCGTCGCGCACGCATCCGCTCAGAGCTCTGTATCGGCGTCGTACGGAGCCTCCTGACGCGCGAATCGTTGATGCTGACGCGTGAGTGACGGGGCCGCCCTCCCAGCCGGGAGGGCGGCCCCGTGCGTCCCAGCCGCAACCACAATCGGCATGTGACTGATCACAGTCGACTTTTCGTTGGAATCACGCAGTTTGTAAAGTAACCCTGCGATCCTGTCAATCCCGGGAACAAGCGCCACTTTTGGTAGAATCTACAAGGTTAAACATCTATTTTCGCGCACTGCGAGGGGAGCCACGTGGCTGACAACGAGAAGAACGCCGAAGGCGAGCAGTCCTACGGCGCATCGGACATCACCGTCCTCGAGGGCCTGGAAGCCGTCCGCAAGCGCCCGGGCATGTACATCGGATCCACCGGCGAACGCGGCCTGCACCACCTGGTGTATGAGGTCGTCGACAACTCCGTGGACGAGGCCCTGGCCGGCTACGCCGACCACATCGAGGTCACGATCCAGGAAGACGGCGGCATCAAGGTCGTCGACAACGGTCGAGGCATCCCGGTCGATGAGCACCCCACCGAGCACAAGCCCACTGTCGAGGTCGTCATGACGATCCTCCACGCCGGTGGCAAGTTCGGCGGCGGCGGCTACGCCGTCTCGGGCGGCCTGCACGGCGTCGGCATTTCTGTCGTCAACGCCCTGTCCACCCGCGTGAACACCGAGATCCGCCGCCAGGGCTACGTGTGGCGCATGTCGTTCGCAAACGGCGGCACCCCCATCACCCCCCTTGAGCGCGGCGAAGAAACCGACGAGACCGGCACCACGCAGGTCTTCTACCCGGACCCGGAGATCTTCGAGACCGTCGAATTCGACTTCGAGACCCTGCGCCAGCGCTTCCAGCAGATGGCCTTCCTCAACAAGGGCCTGCGCATCACCCTGACCGACGAACGCGAGTTCGCCACCGACGAAGGCGACGAGATCGCCGGCGGCGAGGAGACCTCGGACAAGAAGACCAAGGGCCACCGCACCGTCACCTACTGCTACGAGCACGGCCTGCGCGACTACGTCGAATACCTCGACTCCGCCAAGAAGTCCGAGACGATCAACAACGAGATCATTGACTTCGAAGCAGAAAACGACGAAGGCACCATGAGCGTGGAAATCGCCATGCAGTGGACCACCGCCTACTCCTCGTCCGTCCACACCTTCGCCAACACCATCAACACGACCGAAGGTGGCATGCACGAGGAGGGCTTCCGCACCGCGCTGACCTCCCTCGTCAACCGCTACGGCCGCGAAAAGGGCATCATCCGCGACAAGGACGACAACCTCACCGGTGACGACGTCCGCGAAGGCCTGACCGCCGTCATCTCGATCAAGCTCACCGAGCCCCAGTTTGAGGGCCAGACGAAGACGAAGCTCGGCAACACCGAAGCCCGCACCTTCGTCGCCCAGCAGGTCTACTCCAAGCTCACCGACTGGTTCGACGCCCACCCCGCCGACGCCAAGGCCATCATCAACAAGGGCCAGGCCGCCCAGGCCGCCCGCGTCGCCGCCCGCAAGGCCCGCGAGGCCACCCGCCGCAAGGGCGTCCTCGAATCCGCCTCCATGCCCGGCAAGCTGCGCGACTGCTCCTCGCGCACGCCCTCCGAGTGCGAAATCTTCATCGTCGAGGGCGACTCCGCAGGCGGCTCCGCCGTCGGCGGCCGCGACCCCGAGCGTCAGGCGATCCTGCCGATCCGCGGCAAGATCCTCAACGTCGAAAAGGCGCGCCTGGACCGAGCCCTGTCCTCGGACACCATCCGCTCCCTCATCACCGCCTTCGGCACCGGCATCGGCGAAGACTTCGACATCTCGAAACTGCGCTACGGCAAGATCGTCATCATGGCCGACGCCGACGTCGACGGCCAGCACATCGCCACGCTGCTGCTGACCCTCCTCTTCCGCTATATGCGACCCCTCATCGAGGGCGGCCACACCTTCATCGCCATGCCCCCGCTGTACCGCATCAAGTGGACCAACGCTGAGCACGAATTCGCATACTCCGACAAGGAACGCGACGAACTGCTCGCCGCCGGCGCCGCCGCGAACCGCCGCCTGCCCAAGGAAGGTGGCATCCAGCGCTACAAGGGTCTGGGCGAAATGAACGACCACGAACTGTGGGAGACCACCATGGATCCGGCCAGCCGAATCCTCAAGCAGGTCACCCTTGACGAGGCCGCAGACGCCGACGAGACCTTCACGATCCTCATGGGCGACGACGTCGACCGACGCCGCACGTTCATCCAGCGCAACGCCACCGACGTGCGCTTCCTCGACATCTGACATCACCCACGACCAGCCCAGCCCCGGCCTCGTACCGGGCGGGCCTGATCGAGCAGAAACAACGTAAGGAAAAACGTGAGCGACGAGCAGACTACTGACGCGCGGCACATCTCGGACACCGAGCGCATCCGCCAGGTCGACCTGCAAAAGGAGATGCAGCGCTCCTACCTCGACTACGCCATGAGCGTCATCGTCGGGCGCGCCCTGCCCGACGTGCGCGACGGCCTCAAGCCCGTCCACCGTCGCGTCCTGTACGCCATGTACGACGGCGGATACCGCCCCACCTCCTCGTTCTCCAAGTCCTCCCGCGTCGTCGGCGAGGTCATGGGTAACTACCACCCCCACGGCGATGCCGCGATCTACGACGCCCTCGCGCGCCTCGTGCAGCCCTGGTCGCTGCGCTACCCCCTCGTCGCCGGCCAGGGTAACTTCGGTACCCCCGGCAACCTGGGCCCCGCCGCACCCCGTTACACCGAGTGCAAGATGGCGCCCCTGGCCATGGAAATGGTCCGCGACATCGACGAAGAATGCGTCGATTTCCAGGACAACTACGACGGCCGCAACCAGGAACCCACCATCCTGCCCGCGCGCTTCCCGAACCTCCTGGCCAACGGCTCCGAAGGTATCGCCGTCGGCATGGCCACCCGCATCCCGCCGCACAACCTGCGCGAACTCGCGCGCGGCGTCGAATGGGCCCTCGAGCACCCCGACGCGTCCCGCGAAGAGCTCCTCGAAGCGCTCATCAAGCTGATCCCCGGACCCGACTTCCCCACCGGCGCCACCATCCTGGGCCACAAGGGCATCGAAGACGCCTACCGCACCGGCCGCGGCTCCATCACGCAGCGCGCCGTCGTCAACGTCGAGGAGATCCAGGGCCGTCAGTGCCTCGTCGTGACCGAGCTGCCCTACCAGGTCAACCCTGACAACCTGGCCGACAAGATCGCCCAGCTCGTGCGCGACGGCGCGATCAGCGGCATCGCCGACATCCGCGACGAGACCTCCGGCCGCACCGGCCAGCGCCTCGTCATCGTCCTCAAGCGCGACGCCGTCGCCAAGGTCGTCCTCAACAACCTCTACAAGCGCACCAGCCTGCAGGAGAACTTCTCCGCCAACATGCTCGCGCTCGTCGACGGCGTGCCCCGCACCCTGTCGATCGACGGCTTCATCCGCCACTGGATCAACCACCAGATCGACGTCATCGTGCGCCGCACGAAGTTCCGCCTGCGCAAGGCCCTCGAGCGCCTGCACATCCTCGAAGGCTACCTGAAGGCCCTCGACGCCCTCGACGAGGTCATCGCCCTCATCCGCCGCTCCCCCACGGTCGACGAGGCCCGCGCCGGCCTTATCGAGCTGCTCGACGTGGACGCCATCCAGGCCGACGCAATCCTGGCCCTCCAGCTGCGCCGCCTGGCCGCCCTCGAGCGCCAGAAGATCATGGACGAGCACGCCGAACTCAAGGCCCGCGTGGACGACCTCAACGACATCCTCGCCAAGCCCGAGCGTCAGCGCGCCATTATCTCCGCAGAACTCAGTGAAATCGTCGACAAGTTCGGCGACGAGCGCCGTACCCGCATCCTCCCCTTCGACGGGGAAATGTCGATGGAAGACCTCATCCCCGAAGAGGACGTCGTCGTCACCATCACCCGCGACGGCTTCGCCAAGCGCACCCGCACGGACAACTACCGCTCGCAGAAGCGCGGCGGCAAGGGCGTGCGCGGCACCCAGCTGCGCGGTGACGACGTGGTCGAACACTTCTTCGTCACCACCACGCACAACTGGCTGCTCTTCTTCACCAACCTCGGCCGCGTCTACCGCGCCAAGGCCTACGAGATCCCCGAAGGCGGTCGCGACGCCAAGGGCCAGCACGTCGCCAACCTGCTGGCCTTCCAGCCCGACGAGCACATCGCACAGGTCCTCGCGATCCGCACCTACGAGGACGCAGACTTCCTGGTCCTGGCCACCAAGCGCGGCCTCGTCAAGAAGACCCCGCTGAGCCTGTACAACTCGCCCCGCTCCGGCGGCATCATCGCCATCAACCTGCGCGAGGACGAGGACGGCAAGCCCGACGAGCTCGTCTCCGCCCAGACCATCATGGCCGACGAAGACCTCATCCTCGTCTCCCGCGACGGCCAGGCCGTGCGCTTCACCGCCACCGACGACCAGCTGCGCTCCATGGGCCGCTCCACGTCCGGCGTGCGTGGCATGAAGTTCCGCGGCGACGACGAGCTGCTCAGCATGGAGGTCCCGCGCGAGAACACCGACCTGCTGATCGTCACCGAATCCGGCTACGCCAAGCGCACCCCCGTCGAGGAATACCCGACCAAGTCGCGCGGCACCCTCGGCGTGCGCGTCGGCAAGCTCGTCGACGAACGCGGCGGCCTCGTCGGCGCCCTCGTCGTGCGACCCGATGAGGACGTCATGGTCATCACCGAGTCCGGCAAGCTCGTCCAGGTCAACGCCTCCGACGTGCGACCCACCGCCCGCAACACCATGGGCGTCATCTTCGCCCGCCCGGACGACGGCGACCGCATCATCGCGATCACCCGCAACTCCGACTCGGGCGACGAGGACGAGACCGACGAGTCCGAGAACACCGAGTCTATGGAAGGGACCGACGCCCCCGCGGACGAGGCTTCGGCCCCCGCAGGTGGCGACGACACCGCAGACGCTGACAAGTGACGCATGATCACGGGACGAGGCCCCCGCCTCGTCCCGTGATCAATCTGCCAAAGCGGCGCGGAACCAGCGCCGGTGCCAGGCGATGCGGTAGCCTGGCAGGTAGGAAGTGCGACCTGGAAGGAAACCCATGAGCGACCACGTCTCGAGCACCCGCAGCGACGCTCCCCGCCGAGTTGACCTGGCCATCGCGCGCATCGACGCGTGGACCGTCATGAAGGTGGCGTTCCTGCTGTCCGTCGCCCTGGGTATCGCAATGGTCGTCGCCACGATCGTCCTGTGGCTCATGGTCGACGCCATGCACGTCTTCAGCCAGCTTGAGGAATTCCTCAAGGCCATGGGCGCCGGCCGCTACGCGGACCTCCTGGACTATGCTCGCCTGCCGCGGGTCATCTCCTACGCGACCATCGTCGCGGTCATCAACGTCGTTCTGCTCACCGCCCTGTCGACGCTGGGAGCCATGCTCTACAACGTCGTCGCCTCGCTGGTGGGTGGTGTCAAGGTGTCCCTCATGGATGAGTGAGGGCACTCGCGCAAGGGGTCGGCTGATGCAGGCCCCTTTTGCTATGCCCTGCGTCGGTTATCGCGCTGCTTGTAGCCCCGCCTGATCTCCGGCCGCCGCGTGGCCTGCCCGCCCGCTTGGCCGGGCTACGTTGTGCGCCCGTGGGCGGCGGCCCGCCCGCGAGTCGTCCGCGCTACGTGTTGATGCTTGTGGCGCCGCTGGTGTTCCGGGCGCCGTCGGGCCCGGCCGCCCGCGAGGCTAGGCGGCCTCACTTCGTTCGGCGCCGCGCCTCGAAGCCCGCCCGTGCCCTCCGGTCCCTCCGGCGCCCTCCACACCAGTGGGGCTGGGTCGTTGATCGGTGGCTCGGCGCGTCGGTTCGAAGAGATCGGAAGAGCACACGTCTGAACTCCAGTCACGAATTCGTATCTCG
>ERZ1674176.9-NODE-9-length-76064-cov-15.977279_pt1 | contig 76064 bp, 51 predicted proteins | sample MGYA00581288_ERZ1674176 | MGnify/ENA primary metagenome ERZ1674176 (study PRJEB41354, sample SAMEA4873327) | human saliva metagenome | biome: human-associated habitat [ENVO:00009003]; feature: mouth environment [ENVO:08000002]; material: saliva material...
GCGATTTACCGTACGTACCGTGCGCCGTACACTCATTCGGCGTGGCGTGAGGGTGTGCGTAATTTTGTGGGCGATATTCCGACCGGCACCGATATTCCTTCCTATACGCCGATGCAGCGTATTGCCGAGCAGATCCGTGACCTGGACGTGCCCGCGTTCTTCCAGTGGGGCACGAAGGACCCGGTGTTCCAGCGCCGCTACCTGTTCGACCTGATGGAGCGCATGCCGCAGGCGAAGGTGCACCGCTACGAGAAGGCCTCGCACCTGGTCATTGAGGATTACGATATTGCCTCCCCCATGATTTCGTGGCTTGCGCAGACTTTCGGCGCGCTGGAGGACGGCATGCTGGTTCCGGCGCGTAATGCGGAGGCGGAGCATCGTGCCGCCCGCGCGCGCCGCCACGGTCTAGTCGCTGGCGAGGGCGCTGTTGAGGGTGCTGAGGGCACCGCCGCTGATGGTACCGTTCCCGCGGCGTTCCGCCCCATGCTCGCGGCCCTCACCGAACGCGCCGACGACGCCTCCACCGCCGTGGTGGACATGGACCCCAAGGGTGACGGCACCTCCGTGTCCGTGACCCTGACTTGGGCTGAGCTGAATCAGCAGGTCAACGCCGCCGCGACCCGCTTGCACGCCCTGGGTGTGCGCCCGGGTGACCGCGTGAACCTGATGGTGCCTCCGGGTGCCCGCCTGACCACCCTGATTTACGCCTGCATGAAGCTGGGCGCTGTTATTGTGGTGGCTGATACCGGTCTGGGTATTCCGGGTCTGACTCGCGCGTTGAAGGGCGCTAACCCGAGCTTCCTGGTGGGTATTCCCGCCGCGCTCAGTGCCGCCCGTACCCTGCTGTGGCCGGGTGTGCGTATTTCTGTGGAGCCGCTGGGTTCGGTGCAGGAGAAGCTGTTGGGCGTTGCCGGTTCGGTGTTTACCGCGCCCGCCGCTGACGGTACTCCGGGTGCGCCGGTGCCCACCCCGACCGTGGTGGAGTTCCCCTCCCCCGTGCCGGATGCTGATGCGGCGGTGCTGTACACCTCCGGTTCGACCGGCCCGGCTAAGGGTGTGGTGTACACGCAGCGTCAGCTGGCTGGTATGCGTGATGCCATTGCGAATACGTACGGTTTTGCGCCCGGTAGCGGCCTGGTGGCTGGCTTCGCGCCGTTTGCGCTGTTGGGCCCGGCGCTGGGTGCTACCAGCGTGACCCCGACGATGGATGTGACCCGCCCGAAGACTCTGACGGCTTCGGCATTGGCGTCGGCTGCGGCGGCTATTGATGCGTCGGTCGTGTTTGCTTCCCCCGCCGCCCTGGTGAATGTGGTGGCAACCGCCGATGAGCTGAACGCTGAGCAGCGTGCGGCGTTGGCTAAGGTTCAGACGGTTCTGAGCGCTGGCGCGCCGATTCCTGTGCCCCTGTTGGAGGCGCTCTCCGCCCTGGTGCCGAACGCCTCCCTGCACACCCCGTACGGCATGACCGAGGGTCTGCCGGTGACCGATGTATCTTTCGAGATGATTCGCCAGGCGATTGCTGAGGGCACCCCGAACGCCGCCGGTGAGGTGCTCGACCCGTTCGCCCGTGACGGCGTGTGCGTTGGTTTTGCGGTGTACGGTGCGGCGGTTGCCATTGCGCCGCTGCTGCAGGACGGTTCAGTGGCGGATGAGCTGACCCATGAGCCGGGTGTGACCGGTGAGATTCTGGTGTCGGCGCCGCATGTGAAGGACCGCTACGACACCCTGTGGGTGACCGAGGAGCAGTCCATTAGCACTCCGGGTTGGCATCACACCGGTGATGTCGGTCATCTGGACGCTTCGGGTCGCCTATGGGTTGAGGGTCGCCTCGCGCACGTGCTGCTGACTTCGCAGGGTGTACTGACCCCGGTTGCGGCTGAGCAATCCGCAGAGTCCCTGCCCGAGGTGCGCCGCGCCGCCCTGGTCGCTGTGGGTCCTGCAGGTACTGCCGCCCCGGTGCTGGTCATTGAGGCGTCCGCAAATACTGCCGCTCTGGAGGCGCGCCAGTCGGCGTCGGGCCTCAAGCGTGCCCTGCTCGGTCGCGTGCCCGGCGCTCACCGCTTCCCCATTGCGGAGGGTGTGGCGCCCTTTGAGCTGTCGCAGCTGGTGCGTCAGAAGGTTGCCGAGGATACCGGCGTGGAGCTTGCCGCGGTGCTGGTGGTGCACGAGCATCCGACCGATATTCGCCACAATTCGAAGATTGACCGCCCCGCCCTGGGTGAGTGGGCGTCGAAGGTCCTTGCGGGGGCGTAAGCACCTGCCGGATCCCTAAGTCTAAGGAGTATGATGTCCCCTCATTCTTCGCGTGAGTCCTCTTCCCACGAGCCCGCACCCCGCCAGTCTGCGTCCCGCCCGTCTGGGTCCCGCCTGTCAACTTCGCATGCGGTGACTTCCCCGACGGCGCGGTTCCGCAAGCCTGCGCAGCCTTTGGCGGCACGCTACACCGACCCCGCCCCGCGTTCGCTGCGCCCGATTGAGGAGCCCGATTTCGCGCCGCGTATTGGCGAGCGCATCCTCTTTACCGGTGCGAGCGGCCTGCTGGGTCGTGAGAGCGTTCTGGCGTTGCTGCGTGCAGGCTATGATGTGCGCGTTTTTCAGCGTGGTGATTCGGGCATTGCGGCGCTTCTGCCCGATTCGATTCGCCCGCGTTTTGAGCAGGTGCGCGGCGATATTACGAACGCGCAGGCTGTGGATCTGGCGATGACCGGCGTGAACGGTGTGGTGCATGCCGCGGCGAAGGTTTCGGTCAGCGGCGAGTGGGCTGATTATGAGCGCATCAATATTGAGGGCACCCGCACCCTGTTGCAGGCGGCACTGAACCATTCGGTGGGTTCGTTCCTGTACATTTCCTCGCCGTCGGTGGCTCATGCCGGCGCGGCGATTGTGGGTGATGGTGCCGGCGTGGCGTCCCCGGAGCATGCGCGCGGTAACTATGCGCGTTCGAAGGCTGCCGCTGAGCTTCTGGCGCTGGAGGCGAACGGCACTGCCCTGCCCGGTGGCGGGGTTTTGCGCGTGGGTGCGTTGCGTCCTCACCTTATGTGGGGTCCGGGCGATACCCAGCTGGTCGAGCGCATTCTGGAGCGTTCCGCCGCGGGCCGTCTGCCGCTGCTCTCTGGCGGTACGGGTCTGATTGACACGCTCTACATTGATAACGCCGCGGATGCCGTGGTACGCGGCTATCAGCGCCTCGACGCTTTTGCGGGCCGGGCGCTGGTGGTGACGAACGGTCAGCCGCGCACTATCGCTGAACTACTGGGTGGTTTCTGTGAGGCGGTGGGCGTTCCCGCCCCGCGTTTCTCGGTTCCGGCGAAGGTTGCGGCTCTGGCGGGTAAGGTCATTGAGCGCGTCTGGGAGCGTCTGCCAAAGAACGTGACTGCCGGTGATGAGCCGCCGATGACGGAGTTCCTCGCCGAGCAACTGTCGACCGCGCACTGGTTTGATCAGCGCCGCACCCGTGAGCTTCTGCAGTGGGAGCCCGCCGTGTCGATTGAGGAAGGATACGAGCGTCTGGGTTTGTTCTACGGGGACAGGTACAAGCGCTAAGTGCTTCTTTTCGAGTGGGCTTTCCTAACCCAGCTTTAAATGAATGACGGCGTAGCTACATCCCCCGCGTGGGAGGAACGTGGCTACACCGTCATTCGCATATCTAGCGTGAGCCTTTACCTAGCGAGAACGTGGTGCCCGCTGGCAGTGAGGGCAACGGTAGGATGAGCGGTTCTGGAACGGCTCGCGCACGATGAGGGAGGTGCGGCCCGCCTCCGCGCAACGGTGGCAGGGCTCCCCGGCCCGGCCGTAGGCGTTCAGCGAGCGCTCAAAGTAGCCCGACTCGCCCAGCACGTTCACGTACAGGGCGTCGAAGCTTGTGCCGCCCGCCGCCAGGGACTCGCGCAGCACCTGCGTGACCGCCTCCAGCAGTTCGCGGGTTTGGGCGGCGCTGAGGGTGCGTGCGGGCTTCGCGTAGTGCAGCCGCGCACGCCACAGCGCCTCGTCGGCGTAGATATTGCCCACGCCGGAAATCACCGACTGGTCCAGCAGCACCTTCTTAATGCCGCTGGAGGTGCGCAAAAACTTGCGGCGCACCGCCGCGGGGTCGAAGAACTCATCCAGCGGGTCGCGGGCAATGTGCTTGACCGCCTCGGGTACCAGAAAATGCTCAGGCACGAGAAACCGCTCAGGTACTTCACCCGGCGCTGATTCACCGGGCGCTGCTTTATTCGTTGCAACCGCCGCGGGTACGTCCGGTACCAGCGGGCTGAGGAACATGCCGCCGAAGATGCGCTGGTCCACGAAGAGCAGACGCTGCCCAGCGCTTGCCCGGTTGGTGCTCGCCGCGCTACCGGTAGCTCCAGCCGGTCCTAGCTCGAGCGCCACGCGCAGGTGCCGCGGCTTCGCGTCAAACGCCGCGCGGACCTCCGTCTCGCTGGCCGATTCGCTCTCCGAAGCTTCACCCGGCTCATCGCGCACGAGCAGCTGACCGCTCATGCCCAGATGCACTACGAGCGCCTCATCGGCAAGCGTGCCGTCCGGCTCGCTCAGGGTCAGCCACAGGTACTTGCCGCGGCGGTAGGCACCGCGCAGCGCCCTGCCGGTGAGCGCCGCCTCGAACTGGGCGGGACCGGGCAGGTGCCTACGCAGGGAGCGGGCATCGACCACGCGCACCGACCGCACGGGGCGGCTCAGCGAATGGTCAGCAATACCCGCACGGACGGTTTCCACCTCGGGCAGTTCGGGCATGGTTCCCTCCAATCAGCGGGGCTGCAGAATCAAGAGACCGCAGAGCTAACAAACCTGCAGGATGCTTGAATGAGCCTAAACCAGAACGCGGTACGCCTGCTCAGCGGCAAGACGCTCCGCCTCCTTCTTGCTCGGACCCACACCGGTACCGGCCTGCTGGTTCGCCACAATAGCGACCGCAGTGTACACGCGCGCGTGGTCGGGGCCCTCGCCGGTGACCTCGTAGCGCACATCTCCCCAGCCGCGGGCGGTGGCAAGGTTCAGTAGCTCAGTCTTCCAGTCGCGTCCAGAGTTCAGGACCTTCTCATCGTCGAGCAGCGGCGCAATCAGGCGCAGCACCAGGTCGCGAGCCGCCTCGCGACCGCACTCCAGGTAGGTCAGGCCAAAAATCGCTTCCATGGTGTCGGCAAGGATTGAGTCCTTATCGGCGCCGCCGGTGTGAATCTCGCCCTTACCGAGCAGGATGTACTTGCCCAGGTCCAGGTCGCGTGCCACCTTCGCCAACGCCACCGTCGACACCACCACGTGGTGCAGCTTCACGAGCTCACCCTCGGGCAGGTCGGGGTAGCGTCGGTACACTTCTTCAGCGATCGCCAGGGAAAGCACCGAATCGCCCAGGAACTCCAGGCGCTCATTATGCTCCACTCCGGGGTTCTCGAAGGCGTAGGAGCGGTGGGTTAGGGATAGCAAAAACGTCTCGGCGTCGATATCGACTCCGAGACGTTTACGCAACTCCCTAGTATCAACACTAGGAAATTCAGTCATAAGGATTCACCGCTTCTTAGGCGTCTGCAACCTTACGGCCCTTGTACTCCAGGAACAGGGCGTTGCCTGCAGCGTCGGTTACAACCTTTGCCTGGTGGGGCAGGCTGTAGGTCACGCGACCGTTTTCAACGGTCTTAACCAGCTGGGGCACGGATGCCTTCCACTGGGAACGGCGTGCGCGGGTGTTAGCGCGGGACATCTTGCGCTTGGGAACAGCCACAGCTATCTCACAATCTCTAGTAACAACAATTTAGTTTTCGGTATCTGCACCGAGCAGGCCCTGTAGGGCCGACCAGCGCGGATCCAACACCTCGTGATGATGCCCGGGGTCATCCTCCAGGCGCGCACCGCAATCGGCGCACAGACCCTGGCAGGTGTCCCTACAAACAGGCTGGAACGGCAGTTGAAGGATTACTGCGTCCCGCAGAGCCGGTTCAAGGTCGATGGAATCATCCTCAACGGCGTACTGCTCATCTACTTCGTCTTCGGGGCCGCCAGCCGGGGCCTTCTCAAAGACGAAAAGCTCTTGAATATTGGCCGACATCTCGTAATCAATCGGATCCAAGCAGAGGCTACACTCGCCGTGTACATCCACAACGACGGAGCCGGTAACTAGGATACCATCAACAACAGACTCCATACGAATATCGAGGTCAATATCCGAACCCTCTTCCACGCCGATGAGCGTGTTACCCAGGTCTGCCGGTGCGGGCAGAACCTCAGTGAGAGTTTCCATGGTGCCGGGGCGGTGAATCAGGTTAGTAACCGATACCACCAGCGGCGATGCGTCTGCACGTGAAATGGCGTTTCTCCTTACGAAATGTATAAACCAAAGTCCCATTTTAGGGGTCATTCGCACCGTTAATCAAGATTAAGCGCCTTTTAAATCTCTTTAAGTGGCGCTCACCTCTTAAATATCCCCTTAAGGAGGCGCCGCGCGGCTTTTAATCGGACGGTCGGGGCTACTACTGGGGGACTTAAGTGCCCGGTCGGCGGCACAGCTTGCTGTGCCGTGGGCATGTCGGGCGTGTCGGATGGGTGCGCACAAGGTGGTGTGCGCCTGGGTTGATGAGGCGTTTTCCTAGGCACTCTTCAGGGCGCGGGCGACCGCCTCCGGCACGAAGGGAGTCACGTCACCACCCAGCGACGCCACCTCACGAATAATCGTGGACGACACCGCACCGTAGCGATCCTCACCCGCCAAGAACACCGTCTCAACCTGCGCCAGGTGGCGGTTCATGCTCGCCATCGGAGCCTCATAACTGTAGTCCGTCGCCGAACGCAGACCCTTCACCAGCACCTTCGCACCACGCTCCGCCGCGTACTCGGCAAGCAGCACGCCCGGCGGAATCGGTTCCACGCTCACACCCTCAATGCCGAGCTCCTGCAGAGACTCACGCACCAGCTGCACGCGCTCCTCCAGGGAGAAACGGTACTTCTTGGAGCTATTGTGCGCCACGCCCACGATCACCTCATCAAAGAGCTGAGCGGCGCGGGCAATGATTTCCAGGTGGCCGTGGTGCACGGGGTCAAAAGAGCCGGGGCAGAGGGCAATCATGGCGGTCCCTTCACGAATAAATATCGGACGTTGGAATGGCTGGGGGCGGGCGGGTTAGAGGGGTCGAGCTCGCGGGGGATGCGCAAGCGCAGGCTGAGGTGGCAATCTTAGGCAGCGAGCTCTTCTGCGTCCTCGCCAGATTCGTTGCCGAACTCGTCACCCGCCTGTTCTTCCACCTCATCAGGCTCCACATAGTAGAGAACCGTCTCGCCGTGCTGACGGGTCGAAAAACAGTACAGGCCCTCGCCCCACACCGGTTCCGCATCGCGCGAAGAACGCTCCACCACGACCACGGCACCCTCAGCAAGCTTGGGGGTGAGCGCCTCCAGCAGCTCGCTGACCTGCTCGTTCGGCATGGCGTAGGGTGGGTCAACAAACACCAGGTCCCACGGACCGGAGGCGGACTTCACGTAGGTCAGCGCCTGAGACTGTTGCACGCGCGCTGCCGAACCGGTAGCGCCAGAAGAACCGGTGCGATCCATTGCTTTCTCCACCGCGGCAACGTTCTTGCGAATCACCGCAACAGCCTTCGGGTAGGTATCCAGCAGCGTCACGGAGGCGGCACCACGCGAGAGCGCTTCGCAGCCCAGCGCGCCCGAACCGCCAAAGGCGTCCAGCACGCGGGCGCCACGAATAATGTCGTAGCTCTCCAGCTTGGAGAAGAGGGATTCCTTCACCCGGTCGGTGGTGGGGCGAGTATTATCCCCCGGAACCGAGGCAAGGCGAACGCCTCCGGCGGCACCGGAAATAATACGGCTCATAGGGTCTCTCCTCTTAGCTAGTGCGGTGTGTTGCAGTTGTTTTTGTGCGCGGGCAGTTCAAGGGGCGGGTCTTCTCCCCTATCGGGCGCCTATCCCCTACCGAGGAACGCCTCACGGTCAGCGTCCAGGGCACGGTCAATCGTACGCGCCAGCGACGGGTGCTTAGCCAGCGTCGGGTCTTTCTCCACCACCGAGCGGGCATCCTCGCGGGCACGCTCAATAATGTCGGCATCGGCGAGCGCCCGCAGGAACCGCAGGGTGCTCTTCGAGCCCGATTGTGCAGCACCCAGAATATCACCCTCGCGGCGCTGCGCCAGGTCGATGCGGGAAAGCTCAAAGCCGTCCGTGGTGGAGGCGACCGCATCCAGGCGCTCGCGGGACACGCCCCCCTCCTCCTGGCGGGTCACCAGCAGGCAGGTGCCCGCGTAGCCGCCGCGACCCACACGACCGCGCAGCTGGTGCAGGCCCGAGATGCCGAAACGGTCGGCGTCCATGATGATCATGAGCGTGGCGTTCGGGACGTTCACGCCCACCTCAATGACGGTGGTGCTGATGAGCAGGTCAATCTCACCGCGCTCGAAAGCGGTCATGACGGCGGTCTTCTCCGCCGGGTCCATGCGGCCGTGCAGGGTGCCGATACGCACGCCGACGAGGGCGTCCTCAGCGCTCAGGTAGGAGTACATTGAGGCGACCGAGGTCAGCTGAACCTTGCCGTCGCTGCTGGCGCTACCGCCCTGACCGAAATAGCCCTGGGCAGAGTTGCCCGCACCCGCACCCGCACCGTTCAGGCTGGATGCGCCAAAGAACGCGGCACCCTCCTCCAGGCTGTCGCCATCCTCCCCGATTTTGGGTACGACAACATACACCTGGTGACCCGCGTCGATTTCTTCGCGGGCGCGCCTCCACAGCCGGGACGCCCAGGCGGGCTTCTCGGCAAGGGGCACCACGTGGGTTGAAATTTTCTGGCGACCGGCGGGCAGGGTGTCGAGCACGGACACGTCCAGGTCACCGAATACGGTCATGGCGACGGTACGCGGAATGGGCGTTGCGGTCATGACCAGGCGGTGCGGCAGGGCGCCGTCGGTGCCGCGCAGGCCGTCACGCTGCTCCACGCCGAAGCGGTGCTGCTCGTCCACGACGACCAGACCCAAATCGTGGAAGCTCACCTCATCGGAAAGCAGGGCGTGGGTGCCGATCACGATCTGGGCGGTGCCGTCGGCGAGCTCCTGCAGTACCTTGCGCTTAGCGCGGGTACCCATGGAGGCGGTCAGCAGGCGCACACGCACACGGCGGGGTTTCTCCCCGCTCCCCGTGGGGGTTCCCTCGGCAGAAGCGTCAGCTGAATCGTCAGAGTCTTCGGGCGCCGCCATATCCCCCAGGATGTCCAGCACCGAACGCAAATGCTGCTCGGCAAGCACCTCGGTCGGGGCGAGCATCGCGGACTGGCCGCCCGCATCGGCAACCTGCAGCATGGCGCGCAGAGCCACCACGGTCTTACCGGAGCCCACATCACCCTGCAGCAGGCGGTTCATGGGCGATTCGCTCGACAGATCGGCGGCAATCTCAGCGCCCACCTTCTGCTGCCCCTCAGTCAGCTCGTAGGGCAGAACCTCAAGCAGCTGATCGGCGAGGCCACCCTCCACGGCGGGGCGCGGCTGAGTCAGGTGCGCGGCACGCGCCGAATGCAGGCGGGCGAGCGCGCTCTGCAGCACGAATGCCTCGCGGTAACGCATCTGCGCCTGCGCGGCACGCCAGGTGTCCTCCGAGTCGGGGGTGTGCAGGGCGCGGTACGTCCACTCCAGTGAGGGCACCTTGCGGGCGCGACGAATCGTGTAGGGTACCGGGTCTTCGAGTTCTTTGAGCGGCACCTTTTCGAGCAGCTGCGCCATGTAGCCGCTGATGCGGTCGGTGGGTAGCTTCACGGGGGCGCGGTAGACGGGCACGGGGGCGGTGGCGGCGTCGGTGACGTCCGCGCCGGAGGCGTCCTTCGAGAGCAGGGCGTAGTGCGGGTTGGTGAGGGTGTATTCGCCGCGGTAGATGCCGACCCTGCCGGAGAACATCATGGTTTCACCCTCGCGGATTTCACGGGCGGCGGTCCAGGCGTTGAAGAAGGAGAGCTTCATCTGCGAGCCGATGAGCGCACCGGGGTTCGTCATGCTGGGCACGCCAAAGAGGCCTCCCTGTGCGAAGCTATCCTGTACAAAACTGTCTTGGCCGTAGCTGTCTGAGTAGCCGCTATAGGAGGCGGGTTGCGCTCCCCTGCCCTGTGCCGGGTTCTGGGCGGCGGGATTCTGCGCCACGGGGTTCTGGGCAGCTGGGTTCTGGGCAGCTGGGTTCTGTGTGGAATGAGCGAGCGCGTTAATGCGCGGGTTATGCATCCCGGTCGCCTGCCAGTTCTGCGCGGGCGCGCCGGATACTCCGGATGCGCCGGGGCGGTTAGCGCGCCCGGGCACCACGGATACAGGACCGTCAGCCCCAAAACCAGTGGCACCAAAACCGGCAGCCCCAAAACCTGCGGGTGCGTCCTGCCCGGTGGCGTCGGAGAGCCGGTCGGTGATGGTCACTTCCGTGATTTTGCCGCGGCGTGCCGCCATGGTTCGGGTGCTCACGTGCACCACGCGGGCGATGATGGTGACGTCCTGGCCCTCAACGAGTTCGGCGAAGGAGCTGAGCTCACCGCGCGGCAGGTACTTGCGCGGGAAGTATTCGAGCATCTCCCCGACGGTGTGCAGGTCCAGGTGCGTGGCGATTGCCTTAGCGCTGGGTGCGGGAAGGTACTTTTTGAGCGGCGCATTTTCGATGCGGTCTTCGGAGGCGTAGCGCGCCAGGGCACGGCTCTTAGCCTCCGCGGTGGCTGATGCGGGTTTATCAGCCGCGACTTTCTCAGCGGTTGCCTTCTTCGCGGAAGCTTTCTGGGCGGGCGCTTTCTTTGCGGGAGCAGTCTTCTTCGCTACAACCTTTTTAGGTGCAGTCTTTTTGGGCGCAGGCTTTTCAGATTCCGCCTGAGGCGTGCTCTTCTTCGGCGCAGGCTTTTTAGCTTCCGCCTCGGGCTCGATCTTCTTCGGCGCATTCTTCTGCGGCGCGCTCTTCTGCTCGCCCCCTTCGCTTGCCTTCGTTACCTTTTGCGGGCGCGCCGAACTAGCCCGCGCGGCAGTTTTGCTCTCCTGCGGGCTCGGTTCCTTCTGGGCAGGTTCCTTCTGAACTGTTTTCTTCTGAGCCGGTTTCTTCCGAGCGGGTGCTTTCCGTGCAGGTTCCCCGGGCTGATGTACTTCCGGCTGTTTTAAATCCGGCTGAGTAGCCTGCCGCGCCGCCAACGCAATATCGACCAGCTCGTAGAGAGCGTCGTCGGTCATGGTGTGCGCGGCGGGACCCAGCGAATGTTTGAGCGTCTTGAGCGCCTTACGGTAGGGTGCGCTGGCGCGCTGTGCCGCGCGTTCGCTCAGTTCGGTGCGGCTCACCTCACCTCGGGCGTAGGCGGCAAGATCACGCACGGTCAGCTCGGCGGTGGTGCGGAGCTGCTCATCGCTCAGTAGCGGCGCATCCTTTTTCCGCGGCTGTGCTCGGGGCGCAGAACCAGCACGGGCAGGCTCCACAACCGTTGAATCTACGGGCTCAGAATCTACGGGCTCACTCTGCGCTGCCTCAGCTTTCGCGGGCTTATTTGTCGGCTTAGTTTTGGCGGGAGCAAGCTCAGGAAGCCCCAAGTCCAGGGCTTCCTGCTGCGGGTTTACGGAACGTCGGGCGGGACTCATGCTCCGCCCTCCGCACCGCACGCGTGGTCGGCGTGACGACCGTCTGCCAGGGAGGAAATACGCTCATCCGACCACTGACCGTAGCCCATAATCAGCTTGCGGGCGGGGTCGACTTCGGGAACGTGCACGTGCAGCGCCCAGAGTCCAGCCGCCATGTCCAGGGGCGTAATGAGCAGGCTGTCGCCCATGGCTTCAAGCTCCGGGCGCAGCTGCGCCAGGGCGAGGGGCTCGCAGGTCAGCGTACCCATAAGCTCCCAGCCGCTCTGCCCCTCACTTTCTGCGTGCTCGGCAGGTTCAGCGTCCGCCTGTTCAGAACCCACTCGTGCCGCAGAACCAGCTACAGAAGTCACACCGGCAGAGGGCGCACGCAGCATGGACTCCACCTGCGCCTCGTTCAGGGTCGCCCCTTCCCAACGCGGGTTGGAGTGCACCACGGCAAGGTAGAAGCCGAGCGCGCCAGCATCCACGAAACCTGCAAGCTCGGGTGAGGGCGGGAACTGCGCGGTACGTTCCAGGGCGGCACGCATCAGCGCACGTCGACGCTCTTTCAGCACATCGTCAGCAGCTTCTGCGTCCTGCGATGCATCATAGTGTGCGTCCAGGCGGGCGAGCTCCACCATGACCGACAGCATCGTGGAGGGCACCATCTGCTCCCCCACGCTGGCACGAATACGCTCAGCCGCGAACGCCATCGCGCGCGCCTCCGCGTGGGCGTACTCCAGTTTCACTTCGCGGTGCTTCGGCAGGGAACCGCCAGCCAGCACACGCTCGTAGTCTGCTTCCAGGGCGCGCACGAGCGGCAACTCGGCAGCCGCATCGCCAAGCTCCTGGGCGAGGTTTCCGGGCAGGAACCAGTAGCTGCGCACCGCCTCCAGCGCCCAGGCGCAGAGCAGGGTACCGGAATTGCCGCGTGCCACGCGGGATGCGCGCATAATCGCGTGCTCGTAGATTCCGCCCAGCTGAATCCACAGGTGGGCGAGGGTTTCCTCTTCGGAGGCGCCCGCCGCCTCGGGCACGCACGCACCCTCCCCGACGGGAATTTCGCCAGCGGGAAGAACCTCGCTGGGCAGAACCTTACGGGGCAGATCCTCACTGGGCAGAACCTGTTCCATGCCCCGCTCAAACTCTTCGGTCAGGGTCAGCAGGGTGTGGGCAATATTGGAGCCGGTGTCCTTATCGGGCACGGGGAACCCGTTGAGTTCGTTGAGCGCCTCGCGGTAGCGTTCGATGGTGGTGCGGGCGGCGGTGGACCACGCTACGCCGAAGCGGTAGGCGCGCACGCAGGCGCGGCGGTAAATCTCGCGTTCTTCGGTGCGCTGGTTCTGTTCTGCGTTCACGCTACCCTCCTCGTCGGTTTCGTCAGTTTCGCGCGGTTCTCGGCTGAGTTTGTGGCTAGTTCCCGACTGATTTCCCGGTTAGTTCCCGACTGATTTCTCAGCGCCCGCGGCACGGGCGGGATCCAGCCTATTTCGTACTTCTATTCTAGGCAATTTCGGTTAAATGTACGGTATTGTCCGTCGTCTATCCCGCGGACTGAAAGCACGGACTAAACATATAAACCGCACGCACCTCGCGGCACTCGGTGAAGCTCCTACGCGGAAGCCCCGTAGTGTTCCCAGCCCATGCCGTCCAGGGAGCGGCCGTCCATCACGACCGCCGCGCCGGTCACCGCATTGTGGCGGCGCTCGGCACCGTAGAGTTCAGCGCTCAGACCGCGCTCCGGGGCGTCCGCAACGCAGGTGCCCAGGGGCACGAACTCTTCGGGCACCTCACCGGGGAAGGTCGCCAGCAGGCCGTGGTCTTCTCCGCCAACCAGCACGAAGGTGCGCGCCAGGGATGCGGGGCTCTCCCCCGCCTCGTTGCGCTCACCAATCGCCAGCAGCAGGCGCGCCAACGGTAGCAGCGGCTCGGCGAACGCATCCACGGCGGCGCGGTCGAGGCGCATCTGCACCCCGGAGGCGGCGGCAACTCGCCCGGCGTCCTTGACGAGTCCGTCAGAAAGATCCAGCATGGAGCTTGCCTGATGCTGGCGCGCCACCTCACCGGCGGGGATGGGGCTGACCGGGTGGTGCTGTGATTCGACGGCGCGCTCGCAGACCGCAATCATGTGCGCGGCATCTTCGGGGGTGAGGGTGCGGGCGAGCTCGATGAGCCCCTCGGGAAGAGCAACAGCCGATCCCTCGCCCTGCTTTTCAATCTGCTTCTGAGCCCACGCCTGAGCTACCGCCCCCAGCGCCGCCTCAGCATCCTGACCTGCGGCGATGGCGCGCAGTAGTGCCGTGGCGGGCAGGGAGAGCGGGTTGAGCAGCAGGCGCAGACCGGCATCGGACCAGGCGGTACGCCCCGCCAGGGCGATAGTGTCGCCGGGGCGTGCACCGGAGCGCAGCACGGCGCGGTCCGTGTAGCCGAGGGCGGTGACGGTCACCGACATTTCGGTGGAGTCGCCAATATCGCCGCCGCCAATCACACATTCGGTGGCTCCGCAGGCGTTGATTCCGTCCACAATGCCGTGGGCGAAGCCGTCAATCCAGCCGTAAGGAGTGCTACCGGGCAGGCTCAGTGAGATGAAGAGACTCGCCGGGCGCGCACCCATGGCGGCAACGTCGGCGAGGTTCTGGGTCGCGGCTTTGCGCCCCACATCGTAGCCGCTACTGCGGGCGGGGTCCAGAATGAACTCACCGGCCTCACCCGCCCGTGCGATACCACCGGGCCACAGGTTCATGAAGTCTTGGTCCTCAACGAGAGTGTCGGTGGTGACCACGGTACGCTGACCGGGCGCGGGCTCGGCGAGGACGGCACAGTCGTCACCGGGGCCCACCTCGAGGGGTTCGATGCGCCCCGCCTGGCGTGCCGCTGCGGCAACCTGCTCGTTGTGGGCGTTGATAATCGGCATGAAAGCGCGCAGAACGCGGGACTCCCCCAGCTTTGAGAGAGGTGTCTCTCGCATGGGGTTGTCCCGCGTTTCGCTAAAAGTCTGAGGATTCACATCCTCTATTATCGCGTATTCTTACGCGTTATGTTCGCCTTATGCTCCGCGGCTGAAGTAGCGGATTGCCAGAGCAATCAGCACCAGACCGATGAGCGAGAAGAGAATCAGCGGTGCAATACCGGAAAGTCCGGAATCGTCCGCGTCCGCATTCTTCACGGCCTGCTCCTGGGCGGCATTCGCGCCGTCAGCCTTTGCCACGCTCTTTGCAGAGCGGCTGGCGCTAGCCGAGGTGGAGGAGGAGCTAGGCGACTTCGAAGCCGATACCGAGCTTGAGGAGTTCGAGGGGCTTGCCTCGTGGGAGTGGTCCTCCTCTGTCTTATTGCGCGAGAGGTATCCAGCAACCCAGTCAGCCGCACCCGGAATGGAGTCATTCGAACCGTTATTAGCTGCGATTCGTCCGAGGGTGGTGCCACCAGAACGCAACGGATCGTCATCGTCGCCATCAAGCCTGTCGCTCGGTGCCTTGCTCGGTGAAGAGCTCGAAGATCCCGAAGAGGAACTTGAGGATTCAGAGGAGTTGCCCGGTCGCGGAAGCTCAATGGAGATGATGACATCTTCCCCAGAGACTTCCTGACGATTGCCGGGGACGGTCACCGGGTTGTTCGCCGGAGGAATCGGAGCAACAGGTTCGGTCTCGATCGGGGTAACCGATTTGGAGTCCGAGCTGTCCTTGTTATCCTCTACCGGAGCTACGGGAGCTACCGGAATCACGGGGATGACCGCGTCCTTGGTCGGCTCGTTAGTCGGCTCCTGCTTAGCTTCCTTGGAGGGCTCCTGAGTCGGATCCTGAACCGGGGCCGGGACGACCGGAACCTGAGAGGGCTCCTGGGTCGGCTCGGGAGTTACGTCCTTAGTCGGCTCGGGAACCGGGACGGGATCCTGGGTCGGCTCCGGGTTCGGTTCCGGAGTGGGGTCCTCAGTCGGCTCCGGGGTCGGTTCGGGAGTTACGTCCTTGGTCGGTTCAGGAGCGGGCTCCGGATTCGGTTCCGGTGTGGGGTCCTGAGTAGGCTCCGGGGTCGGCTCGGGAGTTACATCCTTCGTCGGCTCGGGAGTAGGTTCAGGGGTGGGCTCTACCGTAGGCTCAGGGGTCGGATCCTGAGTAGGCTCAGGAGTTGCATCCTTGGTGGGTTCCGCGGTGGGCTCCACAGTAGGCGCAACGGTCGGCTCCGGAGTGGGAGCGACAGTAGGTTCTGCCGTCGGCTGGACCGTAGGCTCCGCAGTCGGAGCTACAGTCGGCTCAGCCGTCGGAGTTGCGGTAGGAGCAACACTCGGTTCGGCACTTGCGCTAGGAGCTACGGTCGGCGTAGCGGTAGGTTCAGCGGTCGCATCCTTAGAGGGCTCTACGCTAGGACTCGCTGTAGCACTCGGGTTTGCAGTCGCACTAGCTGAAGCGGTGGGCTCGGCAGTAGGCTGCGCGGTAGCGTTCGGGGTAGGAGTCGCATCCGGGCTGGGCGTAGCACTTGCGGAAGGCTCAGCACTAGCGGTGGGCTGAGCACTCGAAGAAGCGCTAGGCTGAGCGGTGGGCTCTGCCTGCGCTTTGTCAGTCTTATTGTCCCCCTGAGCGGTGGGCCATGCGCTCACGGTTGCGAGCGTGGGTACTGCCGTCTGGGAGGAGGATGCCGCGGTCGCGGCGGAATCTTGGGTTTGTTCTGCGGTGCCGACAGGGTTCGGCGGAAGCTGTGACGCTGCCTCCTGCACATCTTGAGCAAATGAGGCTACGTATGGACTTCCGGAAGCAACCAGTGCTGTCGCCAGACTCGCAGAGACCACCTTACGGTTTCGTTTTCCCAAAGGTTGTCCTTGACTTTCTAATACGTTGTGAGTGAATAGATACCCAATCGCTAGGGCAGATTGGATATGCCTTCATCTATTCTACCGAATCGGCTTTTTCTTCATTACTCATTTTAGCGCTTTCATACCAATCTTTGAGCTTCAAGATGTGCAACGACCATCAACGACATCTTTTCGTTACCTAGAAGCATCATTTCATGCACTTATGAGCAGAATTACGTTTTGCCTTATCAATACCGCTTTAAAACTTGCACTCCACCATCCAAGCAGCCCCGAGGTGGGTGTAAGTGATTTTTCTCATGAGTGAAAAACGAGCGATTCTCATAAGCTTTTGGGGCTCAATACGTACCAATTACCCCTCCCGCACAGACTGAACTTGCCCACCGCGCAAAAAGCGCCCCGGCGCGAATCCCTCAAGAATCCGCACCGAGGCGCCTTACAGCAGGGGCTACTCCCCCACCGTTACGTATTCAATAACTGAGCGCAGTCAAAACGACAGCGTGCCCAAGAACTAACGCAGCTTCAAGAACAACTAACGCAGTCTCAGAACTAACGCAGCCTCAAGAACTAGCGCAGACCCAGGGGTCGTTCCATCGCCAGGGTCAGCAGCTCGCTAATCAGGTCAGTGTAAGAGATGCCGGTGTTCTCCCACATGGTCTTGTACATCGAAATCGGGGTGAAGCCGGGCATGGTGTTCACCTCGTTGATGACCAGGCGGCCATCCTCGGTGTAGAAGAAGTCCGCACGAGACAGACCTTCACCATCCAGCGCCAGGAACGCCTTCACAGCCAGCTCACGCAGACGATCCTGCACATCCTGCGGCAGGTTCGCCGGGCACACGGTCACAGCGGAAGACTCAGAAACATACTTCGCCTCAAAGTCGTAGAAGCCGTGATCCTCGTCCACAACCTCAATCTCACCGGGGTAGGATGCGCGGGGCATCTCGCCGTGGTGGCCATCGAGCACAGCGCACTCGATTTCGCGGCCCACAATACCCGCCTCAATAATGATCTTCGGATCGTGGCGGCGCGCCTCTTCAATCGCGGGCACGAGCTCCTCCACCGAATCCACCTTGGTAATACCGAAGGAAGAACCTGCGCGGGTCGGCTTCACGAACATGGGGAAGCCCAGCTTCAGCACGCGCTCCAGAATCTGCTCGCGGTCCTCGTGCTCCCACTGACGGTTGGTAACAACCTCGTAGGGGCCGACCTCCAGGCCAGCGGACTCGAAAGCAACCTTCATGAAGTGCTTATCCATGCCCACAGCGGATGCGGTCACACCGCAACCCACATAGCGCAGGTCAGCCATTTCCAGCAGACCCTGCACGGTGCCGTCCTCACCGAAGGGGCCGTGCAGCAGCGGGAACACAACGTCCACCGGCGCGGTGCGGGTAACGTTACCCTCAGCATCCACCAGGGTCAGGCGGGAATCGCCGGCGCCCATCGGCAGGAACACCTGCTGGGTACCCTCGGGGAACTCTGCGGTACCGCGAGTGCCAGCGGTCAGCTCGGCAAGCTGCTGCTCGTCGGTCAGGTACCAGCGGCCGTCACGGGTAATACCGATAGTGATGACGTCGTAGGCGGTGCGGTCAATAGCGCCCAGAACGCCGGCAGCGGTAATGAGCGAAATCGGGTGCTCGGAGGAGCGGCCACCGCACAGCAGGGCGACGGTCTTCTTCTCGGTCATATATTTCTCCTAGTCAATGTTCCCCTACCCTTAGGTCCGGAAGGTGGAACGGCAATGCGTCAATAATCCTAACGCACGAATACCGTCGCGGTCACTGATGCGTTTCTCACGCACCGGTTTTCCGCAACGGTATCCGTCCTCGGATGTCTACATTCAATCTTCTTCTAGTATGTCCTGGCACACAACCCGAATCAAGGGGTGCCAGCACACCAGAAAGCTTCAAAACCTAGTGGCCCTCATGCTTGAGGCGGCGACCCAGCAGCTGAGGCGCCAACTCCTCAATGCCAATACGGCCCGAAAGCACAGCCACCACAGCCTCAACAATGGGCATCTCCACGCCGTGGCGACGAGCCAGCTCAGCCACCACCGGTGCCGACTTAATCGACTCAGCCGTCTGGCTCATGTGCTCGTGCAGGCGGTCAGGGGTAACACCCTGAGCCAGCAGGCGGCCCGCCGTGTGGTTACGAGACAGCGGCGAAGAGCAGGTCGCAATCAAGTCGCCCATACCGGCAAGACCGCTCATCGTCGCAGCCTCGCCGCCCAACGCCACCGCCAGGCGGGTAATCTCCGCCAGACCGCGCGTCATAATGGACGCCTTCGAGTTATCGCCATAATTGCGGCCTTCGCAAATACCCACGCAAAGGGCAATCACGTTCTTCACCAGGCCACCAATTTCAGTACCAACCACATCCGTGTTGGTGTAAGGGCGGAAGTAACCGCACGCAATCGCGTGAGCAACAGCCTCAGCCACCGGCAGGGTACGAGCCGCAACCACGGAGGCGGTAGGCTCCTCCCCCATGATTTCCTTCGCCAGGTTCGGGCCCGAGAGCACGCACACGCGGTGCGGAATATGGCCGATCGCGCGCAGATCAGCACCGCGCAGAGCCATGGATTCTTCCAGCTCCTCGGTAATGACCTGCGACATGCGCAGACCCGTACCGGTCTCCAAGCCCTTCGCCAAAGACACCAGCATGGCGTTCGGCTCAATATAGCGGGCGAAGCTCTGCAACTGCGAACGCAGAACCTGCGCGGGCAAGGCAAGAACCACGATATCGGCGCCGGTCAGCGCCGCGGGGGCATCCGCCGTGAAGTGCATGTTATCCGGCAGCTTCATTCCCGGAAAATAGCGGGCGTTCTCGCGGGTGCGTTCGCACTCAGCCATCACCTGCTCATCACGACCGATGAGGGTCACGCGGGTGTCATCGCCGCGCTCGCGGGTAGCGTCCGCCGCGATCTTAGCGAAAGCGGTGCCCCAGCTACCGGCACCGAGCACCGCAATAGACTGTACGGTTGCCGGAGGGGTAAATTCAGGGCTTGCTGCGGGGGTGCGTCCAAAGAAGGTCACGAAAACACCTGCCTCTCTTCCTTGTGAGGTTATTGTGCGAGTCCCTGACAGGCGCCTCAGCAAATAGCCGCGGCTTCTGTCAGGGCCTCTACGATTTTCCCATCTGGGATGCTACTTTTCGTCCGGTTCGCCGAGCGCGCCACCAACCGGACCCGAGGGGGTACCGGGTGCTTCACGACGCTTCGTGCGCGGGTTCCAACGACCCTCAGGAGCCTTCTCACCGCGGATCGTCTCCAGCTCGGCGGTAATAGCGTCCAGCATGGCGTCGGTGACCACGCCCAGTTCGGTGCGGGTGTGCTTAGCCTCGGGGCTGGCGTCCTCAACGAGGGAGGCGATATCCAGCGCCTTGCCAACCTTTACGCGAACGGTCTTGCGCGGGAACAGCGAAATCTTACGCTTCTCCTTGATGCGGCCGTCCTCGCCAGCCTCATCCACGTAACCGAGAATCTGTTCATCACCCCAGTGCGCCACCGGGTAGACGGGCGCACCGGTCGCAAGAGCCAGACGAGCCGCGCCGGTACGCGCCTGCATGGGCCACAGCTGCGGATCATGGGTGGTGGTGCCCTCCGGGAAAATCACGACGGCACCGCCAGCCTCAACAATCTTGCGGGCAGTAATCAGGGACTTACGCGCATCCACCGAACCGCGAACCACAGGAATATGCGCGAGCTTGCGCATAATGTAGCCGAGCACGGGGGCGCGGAACAGCGAATCCTTCGCCAAGAAGCGCGGCAGGGCGCCCTCAACGAAAGCAGGGAAAGCCACAGTCACCGGGTCAAGCTCGGTGGTGTGGTTAGCCACGATAATGTACCCGCCGCTCTTAGGCAGGTTCTCACGGCCGGTAATCTCAACGCGCGCGATGAGCTTGTACAGCCCGCGCGCAGCGTTACCGAGCACCTTGTACAGAGCATCACCGGAGGCGGTGGGCTCAATCTCAGGCAGAGCCTGCTTTCCCTGCTGTCCGCTCACTAGTCCTGAACCTCAACTTCCTCGGGCTCAACAACGACGATTGCTGCATCGGGCTTGGGAGCCTTCGACGCCTTGCGTGCCAGCACCTCAAAGTTGGCACCCAGGCCCTTGAGCTTCTCCTCGAAGTTCTCGTAGCCGCGAGCAATCAGCTCAACACCGCTCACGTGAGAGGTGCCCTTAGCAGTCAGAGCAGCAATAATGTGGGAGAAGCCGCCGCGCAGGTCCGGAACCTCAATGTCGGCACCGGTCAGCGGGGTGGGGCCAGAAATAATAGCGGAGTGACCGTAGCCCTTACCCTCGAAACGGCAGGGCGTGCCGCCCACGCAGTCACGCATGACGACAATATCTGCGCCCATCTGCTTCAGCGCGTTGGTGAAGCCGAAACGCTCCTCGTACACGGTCTCGTGCACGATGGACGCGCCCTTAGCCTGAGTCAGCGCCACGACGAGGGGCTGCTGCCAGTCGGTCATGAAGCCGGGGTGCACGTTGGTCTCAAAGACGATGGGCTTCAGCTGAGCTCCGGGGGTGCGCTGAGCCGGGTGGGTAAAGCGGATGCCCTCGGCGGTCACCTCGTACAGGCCGCCCATCTTGCGGAACTGGTTCAGGAACGCGGTCATGTCCTTCTGGGCTGCACCGCGCACGAAAATGTCGCCGCCGGTAGCCAGCGCCGCAGAAGCCCAAGAAGCAGACTCGTTACGGTCGGGCAGGGACGCGTGATCGTAGCCGGTCAGCTCGTCCACGCCCTCAATGACGATGGTGCGGTCCTCGTTAATGAAGATGATGGCGCCCATCTTCTGCAGAACAGCAATCAGGTCAATAATTTCGGGCTCAATCGCTGCATTGCGCAGGATGGTCTTACCCTTAGCGCGCACACCGGTAAGCAGAACCTGCTCGGTAGCACCCACGGAGGGGTAGTTCAGCACAATCTCTGCGCCCTTCAGACCCTCTTCGGGAACAATCAGAGTGGTGCCGGTTTCATCATCCTTTTCAACGACTGCACCGAACTTGCGCAGAGCCGCCATATGGTAGTCGATGGGGCGGTCACCAATCTTGCAACCACCCAGGTTGGGGATGCGTGCGGTACCGAGGGTGTGCAGCAGCGGGCCCACCATCAGAATCGGGATGCGGGAATTACCACCGAAGAGCTGAATCTCCTCTGCGTTCTTTGCGGCGGTGGTTGCATCCTGTGCGGGGTTGAGAGTCAGAACACCAGCGTCGCGGTCATAGTCGACCTTTGCACCGTGCAGCTCCACGAGGGTGGTAACGATTTCGACATCGCTCAGGTCAGGGACGTTACGCAGAGTCGAGGGGGTCGAACCATGCAGTGCTGCGACCATCGCCTTGGGCACCAGGTTCTTGGCGCCTCGAACGTGAACCTCACCAACGAGCGGAGTGCCACCTTCAATGCGAAGCTTGCTGATGTTCTCAGTCATTAAAAATCCTTTGTGGAGTCGGCTGGTTTAGGCCGAACTTTAACAGTGTGCCGATGCGCCGCGTTCTGTCGTGCCGCGCCCCTGCCGGTAGCAGGGCGAAACGGGCGCATATATTCATCATTATTCTAAGCCCTGCGTAAAGGTGCTCCAAACACTGAAGAACCTTTGGAACTCGTGACTGAGATTTTGCTCTGTTGTGTATGTGAAAAACCGCTCTGACCCCCTCAGATTCAGAGCCAGAAAAAACAAAAAGATACACAAATATTCACACTAATGCAAACATTTTCTGTTTCTTCGCCGAAATTTGACGTTAGTTTCGTCTTTTTAACGTCCGAATTTGAACTTGAGAGCAACCTCACCCCTACAATAACGTGCACACTCGTGCCCACTGAACGGCGCCTCCGCTCTCACGGAGGAGCCAATCAGCTCTACACTGCGGCATAGGCGCCGGCACCGACCTTGCACCCGCGCAGTACAGAGCCTCACAGGAGGGTGCGTGGCGTGCATTCACTGCATAAACCTTTGCGATGGTACCCAACCAAAACGGTTCGGCTTCCTGATTCACTTCAACTTCAAAAATTCACTTCAACATCACCGTAAATATTCGAAAGTCAACTAAAAACCAGGGCCCATCGCAACCAACCACAGGTCGCTTCGCGGCTGCATCCGCGAACTACCGGAGGACCCCAAATATGACACATCACAACACTGCATCACGCATTTCGCGCCGTCGCCTCGTACAGGGTACGGCATGGAGTGCCCCCGTTATCCTCGCCAGCGCAACCGTCCCTGCATGGGCGGCAAGCGGCGAGCCCACCTGCTCCCCCGCTCTGACCCTCAAGCCGACCGCAACCGGCTTCGACGACAAGGCTGGCGCATACACCGAATGGCTCGTCCCTGAAGGCGTTGGACGAGTACGATTCGACCTCGTGGGAGGTGCTGGCGGTGCCGCATCTTCCTTCACTCCCCGATACCTGACCGACGTCACGAACGCGGCCCTGGCTGGCGGCGGTGCCGGTGCACAGCTCAGCGGTGTTCTTGCGGTCAAGTCCGGCGACATCCTGCGCGTCTGGGCGGGTAACGGCGGCGTCGGCTCCGCAGCCGGCGCACAGCCCGCACTCGGAGGCGAAGGCTACGCAGCAGGCGGCGACTCCACCGGCTCCAGCACCGCAACCGGCGCAGCGCAGGTAGTAGGCACCGATAGCGGCTACGTGTACGGCGCGTCCGGCGGCGGCTCCTCCGCGGTCGAGCTCGTCCGCGACGGCGCAGTCACCGTCGTAGCCGTTGCCGGTGCTGGCGGCGGCGGCGCGCAGCTGGGCACCCTCACCACCCACCAGAGCCTCTTCAACGCCCAGCCCAAGGATCAGCTGAACCCGGCACTGCGCGTGGCGCTGGACGGTCGCGATGCATCCACCACCGCAGGCGGCAGCGCGGGCGGCGACCTGGGCACCGACAACACCGGTCAGGGCGGCATGCTCATGGCAAGCCCCTACCAGGAGTTCAAGCCCCTCGACGAGGACGATAAGACCCTCGACATGCGTTTCATGGTCACCGGCGGTACCGCTGGTCGCTCCGGCGTAGCTGGCACCCTCGGTGAGGCACTGGCAGGCGTCCTCGACGAGAACAACGAGCTAAAGCTCATGCCCATGTCCGAATCCTGGTTCGACTCCTACGATTTCCCGCGCTACTACCGCTACGAGGGCGACTCCGTGAGTGATAAGGAAAAGGGAACCGGCGGTGCGGACGCTACCGGCTCTTACCGCGGTAAGGGCGGCTCGGGCGCGCTGCTCTCCCACACCTACGGCAAGCTCTCCCTCACTTCCGTAGCATCCGGTGGTGGCGCCGGCTACGGCGGCGGCGGCGCAGGCCTGAACATCTGGACCGTTGGCTCATACTACGAGGCCGTTTTCGGCCGTCAGGTGCAGTTCGAGGGCGAGGGCAACATCTACTCGCTCAGCGCCCTGAGCAGCGGCGGCGGCGCAGGCGGCAGCTACATTAACCACGAGGTGGTTTCTGACTTCGCTCTTGCCACCGCACAGAACGCGAACCCGACCGCGGGTGTGCGCTCCCCCGGTTCGGCGGCGCTGTACAGCTGCACCGAGAACGCAACCTTGAACACCCCCATCACTGAGGGTGCCTAAGCTCTAGGTATTGAATAAATACGCCTCCCCGGAAGTTCCGGGGAGGCACATTCATATGTGTGCCAGGTTTTTGGGTACAGAAAAGCTCGAAGGCGGCGACTGAATCAGTCGCCGCCTTCGAGCTTTATATATCTACGGCTTAGAGTTCCCCTACTTAGAGCTCCTGAGTGCGGGGCATCCAGGAGGGGCGCTTCGCCTCGTACGCTTCAATAGCTTCGAGGTTCTGCAGGGTCAGACCAATATCGTCCAGACCCTCCATGAGGCGCCAACGCACGTAGTCGTCAATCTCGAAGGGAACAACCAGCGCACCCACGGTTACGGTCTTGGACTCCAGGTCAACGGTGATTTCGGTGCCGGGCTCGTGCTCCAGCGCCTTCCAGATCAGCTCGATATCGTCCTGTGCAACCTGCGCGGTAACCAGGCCCTGCTTGCCCGAGTTGCCGCGGAAAATATCGGCAAAACGAGCAGAGATAACGACCTTGAAACCGTAGTCGCGCAGCGCCCACACGGCGTGCTCACGCGAGGAACCGGTACCGAAGTCCGGGCCCGCAACCAGCACGCTACCGTGCTTGTAGGGCTCCTGGTTCAGGATGAACTCGGGGTCCTTACGCCAGTTAGCGAAGAGGGCATCATCAAAGCCAGTCTTGGTCACTCGCTTGAGGTAGACGGCGGGGATGATCTGGTCGGTGTCAACATTCGAAGAACGCAGCGGCACGCCAATGCCGGTGTGCTTAATAATGGGTTCCATAATGGCTCCTTAGCTATAGCGGCGTGCTAGGCCACGACGTCGGACGGGGCGGACAGGGTACCGCGCACAGCGGTTGCGGCGGCGACCACCGGGGAGACCAGGTGGGTGCGGCCACCCTTGCCCTGGCGGCCCTCAAAGTTACGGTTCGAGGTGGAGGCGCAACGCTCACCGGGTGCCAGCTGGTCGGGGTTCATGCCCAGGCACATGGAGCAGCCGGCAAAGCGCCAGTCGGCACCGAAGTCCTTGAAGACCTTGTCCAGGCCTTCTGCTTCTGCCTGCGCGCGGACCTTCTGGGATCCGGGCACGACCATCATGCGCACGTTCTCGGCGATGGTGCGGCCACGCACGATGTCTGCGGCGGCGCGCAGGTCCTCAATGCGGGAGTTGGTGCAGGAGCCCAGGAAGACGACGTCCACGGGAATTTCCTTCATGGGGGTGCCCGCCTTCAGATCCATGTATTCGAGGGCGCGTTCTGCTGCGACCTTGTCGTTCTCGTCCTCGAAGTCGTCCGGGGAGGGAACGGCGTGGCTCAGCGGAATACCCTGACCGGGGTTGGTGCCCCAGGTGACGAAGGGTTCGAGCTCGTCAGCGTTAATGAAGATTTCCTTGTCGAAGACGGCGCCTTCGTCGGTGGGCAGGCTCTTCCAGTACTCGACTGCCTTGTCCCACTCTTCACCCTTGGGTGCGTGCTGGCGACCCTTGATGTACTCGAAGGTGATCTCGTCGGGGGCGACCATGCCGGCGCGTGCGCCCGCCTCGATGGACATGTTGCACATGGTCATGCGGCCCTCCATGGAGAGGGAGCGGATCGCGGAGCCGCGGTATTCGAGCACGTAGCCCTGACCGCCGCCGGTGCCGATCTGCGCGATGACGGCGAGGATGATGTCCTTCGCGGTCACGCCGGGCTTGAGGGTGCCTTCAACGTTGATTGCCATGGTCTTGAAGCGTGCCAGAGGCAGGGTCTGGGTTGCCATGACGTGCTCCACCTCGGAGGTGCCGATGCCGAACGCGAGAGCGCCGAACGCACCGTGGGTGGAAGTGTGGGAGTCGCCGCAGACGATGGTCATGCCGGGCATGGTCAGACCCAGCTGCGGGCCGACCACGTGTACGATGCCCTGTTCCTGGTCGCCGAGGGAGTGGATGCGCACGCCGAACTCTGCAGCGTTGCGGCGCAGGGTCTCGATCTGGGTGCGGCTGGTCAGGTCGGCGATGGTGCCGAAGATGTTGTCGGTGGGGGTGTTGTGGTCCTCGGTGGCGATGGTCAGGTCGAGGCGGCGCAGGGGGCGGTTCTCGATGCGCAGGCCTTCGAATGCCTGGGGGGAGGTCACTTCGTGCAGTAGCTGCAGGTCGATATAGAGCAGGTCGGGCTTGCCGTTTTCGCCGGGGACGACGACGTGTGCGTCCCAGACTTTTTCTGCCAGGGTGCGCGGACGGGTGCCCGCGGTGGTTGCGTTCTGTTCGCTAGTCATGCTTTCTCCTGCTTGATGCGTTCCTACGGTGGATGCGTTCGGGGTGGTGCGTGCCGCTGGTTTTGGGGATTGAGAGGCGGATTATGTACCCGATGGGACCCTCAAATCGGTATTTCCCTGCGGCGTGTCGCATATTTTTTCACGGATTCTTAGCCTGTGAGACGGCCTAGAAACACCCCGAACTAGCGAGTGTTTTTATGTGGGTTTACTCTATGACTCCAGGGTAATTTTGCGGGATTGCGCGCATTTTCCTGCGGCTTTTTCACACATTTTCACCCATAAACACACATAAACACTTATTATGAAAAACTCATAATTTATCCCGTAGGGGGTGATTCCATCTTCAGCTGTGCACCCGAAAGAGTCCACGAAGTCCGGGGTATCTTTCATATTCTGAGATAGAATATAAGAATGACTCCTTCCGCTTCACGTTTTAACGCACACGGAATGCGTCACCCCAACGCATCCACATACCACAACGCACCGATTGTCGACCCCGTCAAGCCGCCCGAACACATGGCAGCCGACGAGCAGATGGTAGAGGTACACTCCCACGGCTCCTCCGGCGTTGGCGTGCTCGACAAGGCGACCCTCATTCTTGATTGCCTCGAGGCAGGACCCGTATCTCTGGGTGACCTCGTCAAGGCAACCGGTCTGGCGCGCCCCACCGCACACCGCCTCGCCGTGGCGTTGGCACACCACCGCCTCGTAGCCCGCGACGTGCAGGGACGCTTCATGCTCGGACCCCGCCTGACCGAACTCGCATCCGCAACCATTGCTGACGAGCTCATCACCGTGGCAGACCCGATCCTGCAGAAGCTCAGCCTCGAAGCTGACGAGTCCACCCAGCTGTACCGCCGCCAGGGTGACTGGCGCGTGTGCGCAGCCACCTCCCCCCGCCCCTCCGGCATGCACGAATCTATTCCGGTCGGCACCCAGCTGTCCATGCAGGCTGGTTCCGCCGCCCAGGTTCTGCTGGCTTGGGAAGACCAGAACCGCATTGTTGAAGGCCTGCGCGACGCCCACTTCAGCGCCGCCATGCTCGCGGCTGTGCGCCGCATCGGTTGGGCGCAGTCCGTGGGTGAGCGCGAGCGCGGAACCGCCTCGGTCTCTGCTCCGGTGCGTGCGCCCGGCGGCAAGGTGATTGCGGCAGTGTCCATCTCGGGTCCGATTGACCGCATGACCCGCCAGCCGAACCGCAACTACCCTGAGCTGGTCGTTATGGCTGCTCAGGCGATTACGGACGGTCTGCGTGAGCTTGCGGCGTCTCAGCAGGCTCCCTGCGGTGAGAGTACTGAAGAGGACTAAGCTTCAGTAGCGTGTAGATTTAACGAAAAGAATCCCTCCCCGCCTCGATTGAGGTGGGGAGGGATTCTTTTGTGCGCTCTTAGTTTGATGCGGTTTCTCGGATGATACGCCGCTAAATGTCCAGCGCCTTGCGGTAGGCGTTGAGGCGCTTTGCTTCCTGCTGTACCGGGGCGACCACGCAGGACTGCACTGCCTTCTCCACGCCGGTCTGCAGGCGACCCCGCAACTTACGTGCGTAGTAGCGTGAACCCATGGCGGTAAGTAGCCTGCCCACACCCGCCGAGGCGATACCAAGCAGGATACCCAGCAGCAGAAGCAGGGTCGGCAGGGGCACCGGGGAGCCTTCGGGGGTCGGGGCGGGCGGCAGTTGAATCTGCAGGTACGCCATGCCGGAGATGAGGGTCAGCCAGCCGACGCCTACCAGGGCACTCAGTAGCGCGATCCACTGCAGGGCGTTGAAGATGACCCAGGGGGCGCGGGTGCGGCCCAGACCGTAGTCGATGCGCACCATGTCGCGTTCGAGCAGTTCGGGTAGCTCCGCCTCGCGGGAGAGGGCGGCTTCCTTCATGCTGCGCTTCCACGGCTCGTCGACGCGGGCCGCCATCTGCTTGCTGTACTGGCGCACGGCGTTTGCCATGCCTGCCTTCTGCGCGGCGCTCAGCGGGGGTAGCGAGGATGCCACCAGCTCGGGTGCGTTCTCGCTATCGGAGCCGAGCATGCCCGAGGACTTCTCGGCCTTAGATGCACTCTTCGTTTCGTCCTGCTGCCCCAGGTGCAGGCGGCGCAGGGGGTCAGCTTTCAGACGGCTCATCCAGCGGGTGAGGATCCAGCCGGTGTGCTGACCTGCGGCGCGGCGGTAGGAGGCGGTTGCCGCCTGCAAAACCTGCTCTGCCTGGCTGGAGGTGTAGCACGCCTTCGCGAGCTTCTGTTCCGCTTCGAGGGCGTAGGCTCCAGCGAGAACGGCGCCCTCTCCCCCGGCGTAGGTGCGCAGCTGGGAGGCGGTGGCGTGTAGCTGCGCGTCGGTTCGTTGCAGGGACAGGCTCTTGGCGGCGGCTACCTGCGCGAGCAGGTCGCGGAGCGCGTCCACGCCCTCACCGGTTCGGGCGGAAACGGCGATGGGTGCGGCGAGCAGGTGCGCCTCGGTACCCTCAGCCTGGAGCAGGCGGGTGAGGGATGCGAGCACGGCGGGCACCTCGGCGGGTGCGAGTTTGTCCGCCTGGTTGAGCACGCAGAGCGCCTGCGCGCCGGAGGTGGCAAGCGGCACCATGAAGTCGCGGTGGATGACGGCGTCGGCGTACTTTTGGGGGTCGACAACCCAGACGAGTACGTCCACGTAGCGCATCATGCGGGCGGCGAGGTCGCGGTTGGTGGTGGTGACCGAGTCGAAGTCGGGCATGTCCAGCAGGATGAGGCCGCCGGTGCGGGTGCGCATTTCGCCGCGTCCGCCTACTGCGCGGCGGATGCGGTTGAAGAGTCCGGGCGCCGGTTCGGTGACGGTATTGGGTGCCGCTACTCCCCCGGTTGCCTTATTACCCTCGGTTGTCTCTCCTTCGGCGGCGAGCGCCTGAGTTTGCGGGTAGACGCGCTTGTCGATGCCGAGCCAGTCAAGTAGCTCTTCGCTGCCTTCGGCTTCCCAGATTGCCGCCTGCACGGTGGAGGTGGTCGGGCGTGTGGGAGCGGAGAGGGCAATGTTCTGCCCGGCGATGGCATTGAAGAGGGTGGATTTGCCGCTGCCGGTCGCGCCGAAGAAGCCGATGACGGTGTGCTCGGTGGAGAGCTCGCGGCGCTGGCTGAGGCGTTCGAGGGTTTCGGCGGCGTCGAGCAGCACGGTTTCGGGGACTCGTCCTTCGCCGTAGCTGATGGCATCCTTGAGGGATGCAACGGAGCGCGCGAAGGGCGAGGTCGCCACGGCGGGGGTGGCGCCTCGCTCGGCGTTGCGATCGGTGTTGCGCTCGGCGTTCTCGAGTTTTTTCTCGGGGGTAGTCATAGTGCGTTATTTCTTCGTCTGTGGTGCGGGGTGCCTGCCCGGAGTGGTTTAGCGGGCAACCGTGCCGTTAGTGTGGGCTGCGGCTTGGCGCTGTGTGGTTTGACTCTGGGTGCTCATTTCTGCGGCGATTGCCTGTACCTGTTCGGCGGCGCGGTGAATGTCCTCGGCATCAGCCTGCGGGTCGGTTTCTTCCAGCACGGCGGTGAAGGGCTGGGCGTGCTCGGTGAGCAGATCCGCCATGCGTTCGAGCAGGTCGGTGCGGGCGCGGGTTGCCATGCGGCGCACCGCGTCTTCACCGAAGATGGACTCGAGCAGCTTGGTGCCGACCACGCCGCTACCGCCCGCAATACCCGCTTCAATACCGGTAATGCCGCCGGTGAGGCTGAACGCGGCGACCATGAGCATCACGGCGGTAGCGTTCACGCCCAGGGAAAGGAAGCGAGCACGTTTGCGCTTGTCGGCGCCTTCTTCGCGAATCATTTCGAGCACTGAGCCCTGCCAGAGGCGAATCTGCTCGGCAACAGCGGCGGAGAAGATGTCTTCGGCGGACTGCACTTCACCCTTCGCTTCGTTGCCCTTCGCCTCACCGTTTGCGCCTGCGTTCTGTTCGGGCGCCGCGGCGGAGGCCGTCTGCGGCGCAACAGAAACAGCCTGCAGCACATCCAGGCGCGCCAGCAGGGAGCGTCCGGCGCGGCTGGCACGCCAGCGGGTGCGGGTGTTTTCGGAGGCGCGGGCGGCTGCATCCAGCACGACGGCGTGGATGCCGCTTTCAAGGGCGTCTTCTACCTTCTGGGCGGCGGCGGGCTGGCCTCGCAGGGCGGAGCTGACGCGGTCGCGCAGGCGACCGATGGTGCTGTCGAGGGAGCGGAAGAAGTCGCCGGTTCCCACGAAGTCGTGCCAGCGCGAGAGCACTTCGCCGCGCAGCAGGGAGCCGTCGGAGAGTGCCCCGTCGATGGTGGTCAGCGCGTCCTCGTATTCTTCGGCTACGATGGCGGCAAGTGACTGGTGTGCCGCCTGCTGGCGTGCCTGTTCGGCGGCGAGCACCTGCAGGTTACCGGCGAGGGTTTCGACGGCACCGGCGAGGGTCTGCCGGGCAATGGCGGCGCGGGCGGGCGCGTCGGCGCCGAGTTCGCGGATCCACAGGGTCAGAGGGGCGAGGCTGACGGGGGCGAGCATGCCGCTTTCATCGCGCGGCTGTTCGGTGACGGTGTGAATCAGCACGGCGTGGATTCCCGCCTCGTCGAGCATGCGTCGCAGGTCGTTTTCAATGGCTTCTTCGTCGCCTTCGGGCACGCGGTTGAGCACCACGGCAATTGCGATGGAGCGCGCGGCAGCCTCGTGGAGTAGCTCCCAGGGCACGGCGTCGGCGTAGCGGTTGGCGGTGGTGACGAAGAGCCACAGGTCTGCTGCGGAGAGCAGTTCCTTGGCGAGGGTGCGGTTTTCTTCGGAGACGGAGTCGATATCGGGCGCATCAATGAGCGCGATGCCCTGCGGTAGCGCCGAGGTAGTAATAGGAATGAGGGCGCGCGCAATCTTCGGGTCAAGGCCCGGTAGTGCCTGCGATCCGGCGTTCATGCCGGAGGTGCGGGTGCGCGGCAGGGTGGGCAGGAAGCGTTCGGGTGACAGTGCCGCCTCGTCTTCTGCGCGGTGCAGGAGTACGGGGTGGCGGGTGGTGGGTCGAATCGCGCCGGACTGGGTGAGCGGTTCGCCGAGCAGGGTGTTGACGAGGGTGGATTTGCCGGCGCCGGTGGAGCCGCCGACCACGATGGTGAGGGGGTTATCGACGCTGGCGCTGCGCGGCAGGATGTAGTCGTCGAGTTGTCGTGCCATGGCTGCGAGCAGGGTGCGTGCGGTGGCGGTGCCGTGCTCTGCGGTGCCGTCGTGGGTGACGGTGTAGGGGGTGCCGGGGGTGCCGGGGGTTTCGCCGGCTTCTACGTCGAGCGGGAGGGGGATTCGAGTGAGCAGTTCGCGAGCTACTTTGAGCTGCGCATAGTCGGTGGTAGTCACAGCGCTATTGTCCCATAGGGTGCACCTGCTTCATGCCATGTTTGGGCGTTGGCGCGGTCGCGTTGTAGCTAGATTGTGCGGATGGGGGTGCTGCGGCTGTGCGAGGGGCTGTTTTTGATAGGTGTTTGGACAACCTTAAGGGGTTGAGATACTACTTGCACACAGAGTGCAATAACTCCAATTTATGATTTATTCACAAGAAGAAAAGATTAGAAAATCCCTAAGTTTCCGCGGGAAAACAGCGCATCTTATTGCGGTTATCTCGAACACATTGGCACGTTTTATAACCCGCATAAAACGGGCAAATATTAAGATTTGATAACTTTTTACGCTCAAGCGCAGATATGGTCATTTTGAACCTGAAAGTACGCTTAGAATCGTTGAGCACGACATACAGGCAGGTCATAATCCACACCGAATCCCCAGGAGGTTTCTGACCTGCCCTTCGTATCGCATCCGTACTCACCGCGGTATGCGATACCCACCGGGAATGCTCACCGAACCCTCACGCAACTGCAATCAACTGCCGTTGAGGTTCACTGCATCCGAGCTACCCGCATACTGTCTGCCCATCTTTACTCTTGCGAAAGGTTGCGTATGTTCGGTTCGCTGTCACGTCGCCATCTTCTTGCTCTTTCTTCCGGAGCAGCATTGAGTGCACTCACAAGCGCCTGCAGTCCCAGCGCAGTTTCTCGCCCTCAACCACTCACTGATCCCTCTCCCACTGATGCCGCACCGGCGCCTCAGAGCACCCAGACTAAATCTGCGACCACCACGCGTAGCATCACCTACGCCGAGCCTCTACCCAAATCCGCTCTGGACGGCCGCGGCCCGGCAATCCTGCCGGATCAGTTCTTTGAGCGCGTCGGCAATTTCTCGAACGGCACTCTCAGCCACCGCGCCGTCAATGTCCCCCGACCCATCATGCCCCCGGAGGCTAAGGAACGTACCGTTGAGGGTCTGCACGCCTTCCTGCAGTACTGGGGTGCGGCGCAGAACTACATGCTCCTCACCGGTGATACCGACCCCTTCATGAGCCTGCCCGGCCAGGAGCACTTTAGCCACATGGCGCAGATGTACCGCGACATTTACCGCTACAACATTGGCTGGCTGGTCTCTAAGAGCAACCACCCCATGTGCATCAATCTAAGCTCCCCGCAGCCGGTACCCGCCACCGAGCAGGACGTCTACTGCTGGAAGGCGACCCTGAAGGTGGACGAGAACGCGTTCCTGTTCAACCATGAGACCCGTCAGCGTGAGCAGCTCACCGGTATCTACGGCAGCAATCAGAAGGCGGATGCTTACGTCTACTTTGGTGAAGAGGGGTGGCAGATGCTGGAGGATCCGAAGTCTTCCCCGAGTGCTACCGCCACCCCTGCGGCTACCACTGAACCGTCCGCGAACGCCCCGAGCGCGCACCCGACCCCGAATGAGAGCGCCTCTTCTAAGGCGGCTCGTTACATTCGAGGCTCAGCCTAAAACTTCTTTGCATCCGTGCCTCAAAGATCCCGTCATATTGGGTGATATGAGGCACGGATGAGGGCTTTTATTTGTGTGCCACGCGTGAAATCTATAGGCTAGGGCTAGATGAGGTCCGCCCATTTTCACCTCAATGCGCCTCTACCCGCCCCGCGGGTGACTGCTTCACGCCCTCTGATGGGGGCGTGATGTTAGGCTGAGGATTAGGGCGTGAGCTCTTCACCTATCACCGATACTTCCGCATCACAGCACATTCAAGGGGATCACTATGATTCACAGCCGCCGCCACTTTATTGCGCTCACGGGCACTGCCGCCCTGGGTGCGATGCTTGCCGCTTGCGGTTCCAAAAAGACTGCGGAGGCGACCGCCTCCCCCACTCCTTCCGCTTCGATTGCGGGTGCCTACGATAACCTGTCGGGCGAGCTGAAATGGACCAAGTACGTTGCCGGTACCGGTGCTGCTCCGATGAGTAGCACCGACCCGGAGACCGGTCAGGTCTACACGATTGAGCCGACCGCCGGCCCCGCGAGCGTTGATTCTAAGGCGAGCGCCGTGCCCATCCCGGTTGAGGATGAGACCATGTACGAGAAGAACGCCCGCAGCCTGCGCGCCACCTTCGCGTATTTTGCGGCGGCGGTGAACTACGCCCGCATGACCGGTGATCCCGGTCCGGCTCTGCAGGTGGTTCATCAGGATAATTCTGTTCAGCGTGCTTCTTTGGAGAAGCTACGCGCTTTCTATGCGCCCGGCACGAACTGGCTGGTTGATGGTGAGTGGACCTTCCGCCTGACCGATAAGCAGCCGACGACCCGCGGCACCAAGTATTCGTGGGCGTGCACCGTGACTCAGGCGCACGGTCTGCAGGTTGAGAAGGCGACGAACACGACCAAGCCCCTGGAGGACACAGAGGCACAGGAGATTAAGGCTCTCTACGCTGAGTACGATGAGGAAGCGAAGCGCTGGTTGGTGATTTCGCCTCAGCAGTATGATCCGGCGTTGACTCCGAAGCCGACTCAGACTCCGCGCGCGCATCCTTCCTCGACTTATACCCCGACGGTGACTGATGACAGCACCGTGGCGGCTAATGGCGGCGCTCACACTGGCGCGAACACTTCGGGTAACGGTGCCGCACAGGGTACCGCTAACAACGGTGCCGCCCAGAATGGCGCAGGTCAGAGCGGTGCCGGCCAGGGCGGTTCCCGTCAGTACACTGGCTCCCAGAACGGTGGTGCCGGTCAGGGTTCTGCAGGTCAGGGAGGCGCGGCTCAGGCTCCTCAGCCTGCCGCTACCCAGGCGCCTGCGGCTACCGCGCAGCCCGTGGCGACTCAGCCTGCAGCTGCGACGGCTCAGCCGACCGTAGCACCCGGTGCCCCCGATGCGGGCGGTGCTGCTGGTGGCGCTGAGGCACCTGCCGGTGTTCCCGGTGAGGGCGCCCAGTAGCCCCTCCCCTATAGACAATCCCTATAGACGTTGAACGCGTCCTCTCCTTCACTATTCCCTGTACCTCCCTTTCGGTGCGCTGTTGCCGCTGGTTGCGGTAAGTTCGCTGATGGGCGGCATATCACGCTCGTTTGAGCGCTGGTACGCACGGGTGTGAAGGCGGGGGCGCGTTATACTTAGGACTGTCTCTAGAGGGATGTCCGCGTGTGATATCCGCTCGTCGAGGCGTTCTCTCACTCGTCTCTCACCTGAGATTCTCACTCGAAAGGTATTCCGTGGCGCTTTTCCCCATGACCTCCGGGCTTCCCAGTTCCACTACCGGTATCAGCCGCCGTTCTGCTCTGCGTTACGCGGGTGCGGGCGTTGCGGGCGTGTCTTTGAGCGCCCTGCTGGTTGCGTGCGGTGGCTCTTCTTCCACCAGCGAAAACGCTGATGCGGATACCCCTCAGATTTCCCCTTCGGCTTCTTCGCGCACTGATTTTAGCGGCGAGGTCACCTTCGACAACTATGAGAAGAAGGGTACTTTCGTTCCGGCGACCGAGTCTGCGCCCGCTCAGAACGTGCCGTTCCCCAAGCGCCCGGCGAGCGCTTCGGAGAACTCGGTGCAGGGTCTGTACGATTCGATTGCGTTCGTGTATGCGGCGATTAACTACCTGGTGCTGACCGGTGATGCGGCTCCGCTGCGTGAGTCGAAGGCTGATGAGAAGTTCGTTGCGTCGTTCTCCTCGTTTATGGATGAGTCGAATGAGAGCTCGCAGAATCGTGACTGGTTTGTGTCGCCGAAGGTGACCATGTCTGCGTTCACTGCGGTTCCTGCGCTGGTGAAGAAGAGCGTGCAGTGGACCTTTGACTTGGTGATTGATTTGGGTCCGACCGTGGTGATTGACGGTGCTCCTGCGGAGATGTCCGAGAAGGTGCGCCGTACTGAGCGCGGCCTGGTGATTACCGGTGTGCGCCACGATAATGATTGGACTTTGACTATTCAGGATGAGTATGAGGCACAGGCTTCGGCTCAGCCTAAGAATGGTGGCGCTAACGGCGGTAATGCTGGCAATTCCGGCAACTCCGGTAATGGCGGCAATTCTAATGGTGACAACCTTTAAGCCCTCAGATGGATGAGGCATCATGCCCTAACTCGCACTCGGGTTAGGGCATGATCTGTTTTACTCTGGTAATAACGAGCTTTCCTGGATTCAAGGTTTTTCTCTTATGTCTTCTTTTTCTCAGTCTTTCTCTCGCCGCTCCCTGCTGCGCCTGGGCTTGGGCGCATCTGCTGTTGCGGGTTCTGCGGCGCTGTTGAGCGCGTGCGGCTCGGGTAGCTCTAGCCAGCAGTCGGGTTCTCAGGGTGGTAGCCTGAACGGTTCAAAGTCGAGCGCTAACCCGAACGGGTACAGTGATGATGGTAAGAACTATTCGGGTCTGGTGGAGTACACCCACTATGAGGGTGCGGTGAATTATGAGCAGGGTACGGTGGATCATCCGCCGCGTAATGCTCCGAAGCCGAAGGTGACTGATGCTCTGTCGGCGAATACGGTGACGGGTTTTCATGAGGCGATTGCTTATTTTGCGGCGGCTATGGATTATCTGGTGAAAACCGGTAGCACGGATGCGTTCTCGACCGGTATTCAGCTGTCGTCGAAGACTCGCTCGGAGGTGGATGCTCTGTCGGCTTCTATTCTTGCGGGTGTGGAGAAGGGTTCCTGGTATGTGAACCCGTCGGCTTCTTATGCTCTGGCGAGCGCTCAGCCGTCGATTATGAGCGATGGCAACCTGCTGTTTAAGGGCAAGTACACTCTGGACTTTGGTGCGGAGGCGGTGGCTGAGGGCAAGATCCAGCCGGTGGTCGCCTCCGCGAGTGCTTCTGCTGAGCCTACTGAGCCGTCCGAGGATGCGCTGGTGTCTGATGCGGCGTCCCCCACTGCTTCGGCTTCTGCTACTGCTACTGCGGCAGGTCCGGCTTCTCGGGTGACGGTTCAGGAGTGTGATTTCCGCGGCCGCTACCACGCTGATTCTAAGATGTGGGAGCTGAGCGTGGCGTACGGTGCCACGGTCCAGGGCGGCGCTGCTCAGGGCGCTTCTACCGCGAGCGCGGCGGCATCCGGTGCAGCATCTGCTTCCGAGTCTGTTTCGGCTTCTGCTGAAGCTTCTACTGAGGCGTCCGCCACCTCTGCGGCGTCATAGTTCGTCATAACGCTTTTATCTGCGAGGCGCTTCTCACGCTTCGTCCACTCAACTCTGTATCCTGTTGGGTTTGCGGCTAAACTGGTTGCAATCACCGACTGACTGAAAGGTATCACTATGTCCGAGAACCTGACCCGCCGCGCGGCGCTGGGTGTACTGGGCGTCAGCTCCATGGCTTTGCTGGCGGCTTGTGGCTCTAAGGCTACTTCTGAGGCGTCTGCTTCCGCTTCTGGCTCTGAGAGCGCTTCTGCCGCTGCTTCTGAGTCTGCTACCGCCTCGCCGAGCGCTTCTGCGTCGGCTTCGGCGTCTGCTTCCCCTTCTGCTTCTGCGTCGGCTACTGCGACGAGCTCTCCGCTGCCTAACGACAATAAGGATTACAGTGGCGTAGCGAAGCTGGAGAAGATGGAGGATCACGGCGAGTACCAGCCGGGTAACGCTGAGCACCCGCCGCAGAATGTTCCTTCCCCGATTGTTCCGGAGGCTATGCACCAGAATTCGGTGGCTGGCTTCGCGGCGGCTCTGGCGTACTTCGGTGCGGCGTTTGAGTACCTGCTGCGTACCGGCGATATGCACTACATGAACGAGGTCAGCACCGACCAGGAGACCCTGGCGGCGATGAAGAAGTACGCGGATTCCACTAAGGCAGGTATTGACGAGAAGAAGACCTGGTACGTGAACCCGACCGCTACCTTGACTATTGGTACTAAGCAGCCGGTTCTGGCGCAGGGCGCGTACAACTGGACCGTGACTCTGAATGTTGATCTAGGTGAGAAGCTGTTCAAGGACGGCAAGGAGCAGACTGTGGCGGCTGATAAGCGTCACGTGAAGATGTTTGGTGAGGCTGTTGGTCGCTACTTGAACAACAAGTGGGATCTTCACATGGACATCAACTAGTCCTCTGAGGCTGGTTTTCTCCCCCGCTTTTAGCGTTGTGCCGTCTCAGGATGCGGTTTTTACTGTTTTTTCCATTGATGGCAATAAAATTTGTGGCTCCAGCTTGCGGTGAACGGAGTTCACCACTACTCTTATATACAGAGGTTGTCTTTTGGGCTACATAATGTTTCTAGAGAGCGCCGCACATTCATCATCCTTTATCGAGAAAGGGTTTGTGCGGCGCTTTTCTGTACCCTCTTTTTGAACCTCGTTCCCTGAGGTTTTTCTCTGGCATTATTACGAACTGTGACCGCAGGTTTAAACCTGCCGCCGGCGAGTAGTAGAGTTGCCACGTAACCGATTATTCATTGCGGAGACCCCGTCGCGGCTGGCCTCCCCTAAGCTCATGAAGGAGCACCCCATGGCAAAGATTCTCAACAGCATCGTTGAAGCAACCGGCCAGACCCCCCTGATTAAGCTGAACCGACTGGACGAGGGTCTTCCCGGTAACGTCGCGGTCAAGCTTGAGTTCTACAACCCCGCTGGTTCGGTCAAGGACCGTATCGGCCGCGCCATCATTGACGCTGCTGAGAAGTCGGGTGCGCTGAAGCCCGGCGGCACCATCGTTGAGGGTACTTCCGGTAACACCGGTATCGCGCTGGCTATGGTGGGTGCTGCTCGCGGTTACCGCGTCATCCTGACCATGCCGGAGACCATGTCTGCTGAGCGTCGCGTGCTGCTGCGCGCTTACGGTGCTCAGATCGTGCTGACCCCCGGTACCGAGGGTATGCGCGGCGCTGTGGAGAAGGCTAAGGAAATCGTTGCGACCACCGAGAACGCTATCCTGGCGTCTCAGTTCTCCAACGAGGCGAACCCCGCTATTCACTACAACACCACCGGCCCCGAGATTTGGGAAGCAACCGACGGTAAGGTCGACATTTTCGTGGCGGGTATTGGTACCGGCGGCACCATCTCCGGTACCGGTAAGTACCTGAAGGAGCAGAACCCGAACGTGAAGGTTGTTGCGGTTGAGCCGAAGGACTCCCCGCTGCTCTCCGAGGGTCGCGTTGGTCCCCACAAGATTCAGGGCCTGGGCGCTAACTTTGTTCCCGACACCCTGGACCGCGGCATCTACGATTCGGTGACTCCGGTCAGCGCTGAGGATGCTATGCGCACCTCCCGTCTGCTGGCCACCCAGGAAGGTATTCTGGGCGGTATTTCTTCCGGTGCGGCTGTATGGGCTGCTCTGGAGGAGGCTAAGAAGTCTGAGAACAAGGACAAGCTGATTGTGGCTATCGTTCCCGACTTCGGTGAGCGTTACATCTCTACCGCTCTGTACGAGGATATCCGCGGCTAATTGAGCTTCTGAGCTCCCGGGAGGGGCTTATAGTGCTACGCCCCGTCTGCCGGTTGCATACACGGCAGGCGGGGCGTTTCTATGCCCTCTGCGAACTGAACGGCGAGGAGCTGAACCGTTCCGCTGCTCCCCCCACTGTTCTTTTCCGCTATCCCGTGCGCATCCGCCGCGGCTGAGTGGTCAAACAGGCGGGTGCGTCCACCGTGTTGCTGATTGCGGCGGGAATAGCCGAAAGGGCCTCGTTGTTGGTACCTTTGGAAAGGTCGCATACACAGAGCACGGCCGATGAGTGAAAGGGAACCCATGAGTTTTATTGCGCGTCTGCGTGAAGATATTGAGAACGTCCGCCAACACGACCCTGCTGCACGCGGCGCTATCGAGATTGCGCTGAACTATTCGGGCATGCACGCCATTTGGGCTCACCGTCTGACCCACAAGCTCTGGCAGAAGGATGAGACGAAGGCTCTGGCTCGTACTCTCTCGCAGTTTGCTCGTTTTCTGACCGGTGTGGAGATTCACCCCGGCGCGACCATTGGCCGCCGTTTCTTCATTGATCACGGCATGGGCATTGTCATTGGTGAGACCGCTGAGGTTGGTGACGACGTGATGCTGTACCACGGCGTGACCTTGGGCGGTCGCTCTCTGGAGAAGGTGAAGCGTCATCCCACCATTGGTGACCGTGTGACCATTGGTGCCGGTGCTAAGGTGCTGGGTCCGGTGGTTATTGGTGCCGATAGCGCTATTGGCGCGAACGCTGTGGTGGTCAATGATCATCCGGCGGATTCGATTATTACCGGCATTCCGGCGAAGCACCGCCCGCGTACCCCGGAGAAGAAGAAGCCGCTGGTGGACGCTGTGGAGTATATTGACCCCGCCATGTGGATTTAGCGCTTAGCAAGCGTTTTGAGGCGTTAGAGGCGCACCTGGCGGCTCCTCACTAGGCTCTAGGCTCTGTTTGGCCTTCTCCCCTGCTATGCCCCCTCAAGATACCCCTGAGATACCTCTGAGGCATCTCGGGGGTGCCCCTTCAAGACATAACGAACAAGACATAACGAAAGCCCGCCTTCGACCGGATTCTCATCCAGCCGAAGGCGGGCTTTGACGTATTCAGCTACGTGAGCTTAGTGAACGTGAATGTCCGCTGCGTTCACCTCGGAACGGTCACCGCTCCACATGGTGTGGAAGGCGCCCTCTTCGTCAATACGACCGTAGGTGTGTGCACCGAAGAAGTCACGCTGACCCTGAATCAGGGATGCGGGCAGGCGGTCGCGGCGCAGGCCGTCGTAGTAGGACAGTGCGGAAGCGAACACCGGCACGGGGATGCCCAGTGCGGTTGCCTTAGCCACCACGCGACGCCAGGAAGGAACGAGCTCCTCCATGAGGTTCTTGAAAGCGGGTGCCAGCAGCATGTTTGCGGGTGCTTCGCCTGCGTAGGCAGCCATGATGTCGCCCAGCAGCTCGGCGCGGATGATGCAGCCTGCACGCCACAGCGATGCGATGGTGTCCAGCTTCAGGTCCCAACCATATTCCTTGCCTGCGCGGGTGAGCAGGTCCATGCCCTGTGCGTACGCAACGAGCTTGGATGCGAAGAGTGCGCGGCGCACATCCTCAACGAACTCGGGGTCGCCTGCACCGATGCCGGTGGTTGCGATCAGGCCTGCGGGCAGTTCGCGCTGTGCCTGCTCGCGCTGCTCACGCTCGGAGGAGGAGAGGGCGCGTGCGAACACGGACTCTGCGATAGCGGAGACGGGGGAACCGAGGTCCAGGCCAGCCTTAGCGGTCCACAGGCCGGTACCCTTCTGGCCCGCTGCGTCAACGATAACGTCGACCAGGGGCTTGCCGGTCTTTGCGTCTACCTGTGCGAGCACCTCTGCGGTGATTTCGATCAGGTAGGAGCTCAGGTCGCCTTCGTTCCAGGTCTTGAAGATTTCTGCCTGCTCGGCGGGCTCAATGCCTGCCACGGAGCGGAGAATGTCGTAGGCCTCGCCGATCACCTGCATGTCGGCGTACTCGATGCCGTTGTGGACCATCTTCACGAAGTGACCCGCACCGTCGGTGGAGATCCATGCGCAGCAGGGTGCACCGTCCTGGGGTGCCTTCGCTGCAATCTTCTCGAGCATGGGGCCGAGGTGCTTGTAGGACTCTGCGGAACCGCCGGGCATCATGGAGGGGCCCCAGAGAGCGCCCTCTTCACCGCCGGAGACGCCAACGCCTACGAAGTGCAGGCCCTTTTCAGCCAGGGCGTGCTCGCGACGGATGGTGTCGGGGAAGTGGGAGTTACCGCCGTCAATAATGATGTCGCCCTCATCGAGCATGGGGGTGAGCTGCTCGATAACAGCGTCGACGGGTGCGCCCGCCTTGACCATAATCAGGATGCGGCGGGGAGACTCGAGGGAGTCAACGAGTTCCTGCAGGGACTCGGTACGGATGAAGTCGCCGTCTGCGCCGTGCTCAGCCAGCAGTGCGTCGGTCTTCTCTACGGAACGGTTGTGCAGTGCCACGGTGTAGCCGTTACGTGCCAGGTTGCGGGCGAGGTTCGCGCCCATGACAGCAAGGCCGGTGACACCAATCTGTGCCTTCTTGTTTTCAGTCATGTATATAAGGATACGCGCTGAGGGCAGGCTATATATAGGTGGAGTGCACTTTTATGCTCTGAAGAGTCGCCCTTCTCACTCTTGGAGAGATATAGCGCGTGGAGAAAGTGCTTAGAACGGAAAAACCCCGATACCTTGCGGTACCGGGGTAATTGGTGGGTCCTACCGGGATCGAACCGATGACATCCACGGTGTAAACGTGGCGCTCTACCAGCTGAGCTAAAGACCCGTAGTTCTCACCGTTTCGTTTGACGACCCAGTGGCGAACACAAGAAAAAACTATACGGGCTTTCGGTATGACATGCAAATCCACGGAGCGTGTTCTATGTCTCAATATTTTTTTCCTTTTCCCACTGCACCCCACACCAAGCCACACCAAGCCATAGTTGACACCCTCCCCTCAGATGGGTCACGCCCCCTCGTTCCGCGCCATTCCGCCAACCCCGTCATTCCGCGCCATTTAGGTGCAAAAAGACCCTAACTAGTACTTTTGATGCGCATTTTTCCCACTCAGATAGCCACAATGCGAAACCCACATCACAAAAACCCCCATTTGAGACCAAGAGAGGCACCTTTAGGTCTAAGATAGTAGAGATAAGAAGCGAAGTGGGTCTTACAGACCTATAGCGCTTAAACACAAAGATTGTTCGACAACGCAACAACGCGCGGCGGGCGATCTCACAACCGCACAGAAGAGAGGTTGGATTAGTTTGGCTAACGTACCGAACGAGCACTCCCTGAGCACCCTTCTCGATGGCTTCAAGGACATCGACGTAGAAGAGACCCAGGAGTGGGCCGAGTCCCTCGAGGACCTTATCAAGACTCACGGCACCGAGCGTGCAGAGTACATCCTTCGCGCACTGCTCAAGGAGGCTGGCGCAAAGGGTGTTAAGGTCCCGACTCTGGTCAAGACCGACTACATCAACACCATCCCCGTCGACCAGCAGCCCGAGTACCCCGGTGATGAGGAACTCGAGCGCCAGTACCGCGCATGGATTCGTTGGAACGCAGCAATCATGGTTCAGCGTGCCCAGAAGAAGGGCATCGGCGTTGGCGGTCACATCTCCACCTTCGCAGGTGTGGCTGACCTCTACGAAATGGGCCAGAACCACTTCTTCCGCGGCCGTAACCACCCCGGTGGCGGTGACCAGGTCTTCTTCCAGGGTCACTCCTCCCCCGGTGTCTACTCCCGCGCATTCGTTGAGGGCGTCCTGACCGAAGAGCAGATGGACGGCTTCCGCCAGGAGAAGACCAAGGGCGCAAACGGTATTCCTTCGTACCCGCACCCCCGTTGCATGCCCGAGTTCTGGCAGTTCCCGACCGTTTCCATGGGTCTGGGCCCCCTGAACGCAATCCACCAGGCATCCTTCAACAAGTACCTGCACAACCACAAGATCAAGGACACCTCCGAGCAGCACGTCTGGGCATTCCTGGGCGACGGCGAAATGGACGAGCCCGAGTCGCGTGGTGCACTGCAGCTGGCTGCAAACGAGCACCTGGACAACCTGACCTTCGTCGTCAACTGCAACCTGCAGCGTCTGGACGGCCCCGTTCGCGGTAACGGCAAGATCGTTCAGGAGCTCGAGGCATTCTTCCGCGGCGCAGGCTGGCACGTCATCAAGGTCCTGTGGGGCTCCGACTACGACGAGCTGCTCAAGAAGGACAAGAGCGGCAAGCTCATCCAGCTGATGAACGAGACCCTCGACGGTGACTACCAGACCTTCCGTGGCGAAGACGGTGGCTACATCCGCGAGCACTTCTTCGGCAAGTACCCCGAAACCAAGGAACTGGTTGCAGACCTGACCGACGAGCAGATCTTCAACCTGCGCCTGGGTGGCCACGACGACAAGAAGCTCTACGCAGCCTACAAGGAAGCTATGGAGACCAAGGGCAAGCCCACCGTCATCCTGGCACAGTCCATTAAGGGTGCGGAGCTCGGCCCCTACTTCGAGGCACGTAACTCCACCCACCAGATCAAGAAGTTCACCATGGAAGCACTGAAGGGCTTCCGTGACCACCTGAACATCCCCATCTCCGACGAGGAGCTGGAGAAGGATCTGTACAACCCGCCGTACTACGTGCCCGAGGCAAGCCACCCGGCACTGCAGTACATGCACGCACGCCGTAAGGAACTCGGCGGTTACATCCCCGGCCGTGCAAACACCCAGCCTGAGATTATCCTGCCCGAGTCCAAGGTCTACGCACAGACCAAGAAGGGCTCCGGCAAGCAGACCGCTGCTACCACCATGGCGTTCGTCCGCCTGATGAAGGACCTCATGCGCGTGAAGGGCTTCGGTCACCGTATCGCTCCCATCACCCCCGATGAGGCACGTACCTTCGGTATGGACTCCTTCTTCCCCTCGGCTAAGCTGTACAACCCCAACGGTCAGAACTACGTGCCCGTTGACCACCAGCTCATGCTCACCTACACCGAGTCCCCCGAGGGCCAGATCGTTCACGTGGGTATTAACGAGGCAGGCGCAACCGCTGCGTTCATCGCACTGGGCTCCTCCTACGACACCCACGGCGAGCCGATGATCCCGATTTACATCTTCTACTCGATGTTCGGCTTCCAGCGCACTGGCGACGGCTTCTGGGCTGCTGCCGACCAGCTGTGCCGCGGCTTCGTCATCGGTGCAACCGCAGGTCGTACCACCCTGTCCGGTGAGGGTCTGCAGCACAACGATGGCCACTCCCCGATTCTGGCGTCCACCAACCCGGCGTTCAAGATCTACGACCCGGCTTACGGCTACGAGATCGCTCACATCGTGGAGCGCGGTATCGAGCAGATGTACGGTACCAAGGACGAAGACCACAACGTCATGTACTACCTGACCGTGTACAACGAGCCGATTCACCAGCCTGCTGAGCCGGCAAACGTTGACGTTGAGGGCATCATCAAGGGTATCCACAAGATTAGCGAGTCCCCGCTGACCTCCGGCCCCAAGGCACAGCTGCTGGCATCCGGCGTTGCTGTTCCGTGGGCTGAGAAGGCTCAGCAGCTGCTGGCTGAGGACTGGGGCGTCTCCGCAGACGTCTGGTCTGTCACCTCGTGGACCGAGCTGCGCCGCGACGGTATTGCCGCTGAGGAAGAGGCTCTGCTGAACCCGAACCAGCCCGCTCGCGTTCCTTACGTGACCCAGAAGCTGGCTGGCGCTGCTGGCCCGATCGTCGCGACCACCGACTTCGCTTCGGATGTTCCCGACCAGATCCGCCAGTTCGTTCCGAACGACTTCGCAACCCTGGGTGCTGACGGCTTCGGCTTCGCAGACACCCGCCCGGGTGCACGTCGCTTCTTCCACATCGATGCAGAGTCGGTTGTTGTCCGCACCCTGCAGATGCTGGCAAAGCGCGGCGAGGTTGCAGCAGACGTTCCCGCGAAGGCATTCGCTAAGTACGACCTGCTCAACGTGAACGCTAACTCCGAGCTGGAGCAGCACTAAGCATTTAGCTGTAGAACCCCGGTTCTGCGTTAGACGCTAAACGATGCCCCCGGTTGATGATTCATCAACCGGGGGCATTCGTGTTTTAACTCAACCGCATGTTTTAACCGATGTAGCCCGGAGGTAACGACTATTACCTCCGGGCTACTCCAGTTATTGGGGTGTCGGTGAGGCTAGCCGGCGAAGTGGCCGGTCACCTCCGCCAGACGCGTCGGATTCACCAGGTCAGGGTGCGTACCCTCCAGCAGCACCGAACGGAACGACGAGGCATGCGCCGACCAACCCGCCGCATCCAAATACGGCTGATCCTCGTGCGGCACACCCACCAGCAACACGTCCCCTTCAAAGAACGCCTGCTCAGCACCACGCATCAACGCCGCCGAAGCACGCATACTACCCAGGCACACACCCAACTTCTCCTCCGGCAGGTAACCCATCGCCGAACCCGCCCGCTGCAAACGCTCCAACGTACCCGGCAAATCAAGCCGCTCATCGGCGGCAGGCTCCGGCAAACCGCCCATACGCAACAGCGCACGGAAGCTCTCCTGCTCATCCGGCGCAGGCACGCCCTGCCATTGCTCCGAAGGATACGCATCCAACAGGATGACGCGCTCAACCAGCGCACCCGCAGCCTGCGCCAGGGCCGCCACCTGCACCGCGGCAGTACCGCCCACAGACCAACCCATCAACGCAAAACGACGCGGCAACGAACGCTCCACCAGAGTCTTCTCAATCAGCTTCAGGTAGCCCTCAGCCAGCTCCTGCAGGCTCGACGCAAACCCGGCCTGCGGGTCAGAGAACGCCTCAGCCTGCAAAGCATACACACCCTGCTGAGCCGGAAGATGCGAGAGGTACCCCGCATAGCACCAGCCCAAACCACCCGCGGGCGGCAGAATAAACAGCGGCGCGGGGGCCTCGGTCGTATCGGGGACAACGGGCTGCTCACGCTGAGTCACAACGTGTTCGCGCTGAGTCAAAATGTGCTCACGCAGCGGCAGAACCGGCGCGAACTCCGCGCCCTCGCCGCGCTCACCAGCAATGGACGCCGCCAAAGCCTGCACGGTCGGATGCGCAAAAAGCGCACCGATGCTCACGCTCAGACCCAGCTGCTCCTCAACCGCGGCAATCACCTCAAGAGCCGCCAGCGAATGACCGCCCGAAGCGAAGAAATCCTCATCCACGCCGAAACGCTCACGACCCAGCACGCCCGCAATAATCGAGCACAGCTGCTGCTCCAGCAGGCCGTGCGGGCCCTCAGCATCAGAAGTCTGAGGGGTCAGGTCGAGGGACGCCAACAGCTTGCGATCCGCCTTACCGGAGGGGCTCACCGGCAGAGCAGGCAGGGTGTGCCACAGGGTCGGAACCATGTAGTCCGGCAGAACCTGCGCACAATGCTCGCGCGCCGCCTCCACCAGCTGCTCGGCGCGCTCAGCGGGCACATCGCCCACCTCCAGCACCGCCGCCAGGGCAGGCTCACGCAGACCGCGGTACAGCAGAGCCACCGAAGCGCTCACGCCCTCAACCGCGGCAAGAGCCATCTCAATATCGCCCAGCTCCAGGCGCTGACCGCGCACCTTAATCTGGTAGTCCGTGCGGCCGCGGTAGCCAATGACGGCGCGGCCATCGGGAAGAATCTCCCAGCACGCCAAATCGCCCGTACGGTACAGGCGCTGACTCTCACCGTTCAGCAGTGCGAGCGCACCGGCAGGAGCCTGCTCCACGAAAGCCGCCGCGGTCGCCTGCGGGTTGTTCTTGTAGCCGCGCGCCAGCTGCACGCCCGACAGGTGCAGTTCACCCGTCACACCCACCGGCACGGGGTGGCCGGTCGGGTCAAGAATCAGGGTGCCGGTGTTCCAGACCGGCTCGCCAATGGGCACGCTCTCGCGGTGCGGATCGGTGGAAGTCTCCCAGAAGGTCACGTCCACCGCCGCCTCGGTCGGGCCATACAGGTTCAGCGGGTACACGCCCAGAACCTCGCCCGCAGCCTGCACCTGGTCCTTCTGCAGAGCCTCACCCGAGCAGACCACGTAGCGCAGGGGCTGCTCTCGTTCCCTGCCGAAGCCAGCCTCCGCCAGGATGCGGCGCGCCGCCGGCGAAGAGGTCAGCGCCGACAGCATGGTCGGAACAAAGTGCACCGCCGTGACGGACTGCTCGGCAATTACGCGCGCCAGGTAGGCGGGGTCGCGGTGCCCATCCGGGGCGGCAATGACCACGGCGGCACCCTCGGCGAGCGGCCAGTACAGCTCCCACACGTGCACGTCAAAGGAGATGGGGGTCTTGTGCAGAACGCGGTCGCCCTCCCCCACCGGAATCTGGTGCTGCTGCCAGCGCAGGCGGTTATCAATCGCGCGGTGGCTGATGGCAACGCCCTTAGGCCTGCCCGTGGAGCCGGAGGTGAAGAGCACGTAAGCGTCCTCGTCCAGGCCGGTTTTTGCGCCCGGAAGCTCCTCGGCGGCGGGTGCTGAGGGGTGTTCCCCGTTGGGTTCCTCGTCGCTCAGTAGGGGCAGAGTATGCTGCGGCAGGTTCGCGTGACGCTGCGGCTCCTGCGGGTTCAGCTCCTGTGCGCTCAGCGGCTGCAGACCGGGGCCGTGCAGAAGCAGGGAGCACTCGGCGTCCTCCATCATCACGCCCACACGCTCGGCGGGCAGATCCGGAAGCACCGGAACGTAGGTGGCGCCAGCGTACAGCAGGGCGTACAGCGCCACGTACTGCTCGGCACCGCGGTGCACACGCAGACCCACCGCGTCGGAAGGGCGAACGCCCCAGTCCAGCAGTTGCGCGGCAAGCGCACGGGCGCGCTCGTCCAGCTCGGCGTAGGTGAGGGCGCGGTCAAAAGCGTAGGCGCGATCCGACTCGGGGGTGAGCAACTCACCGGGCGCGGGGGCAGAATCCAGCACGGCGAGCGCCTGCGGATGCGCCGCCACCGCGTCACGGAAGCGACCCAGCAGGGTCTTGTACTCCAGCGGGTGCTCGGTCAGCGCCGGGGCGGTCAGCTCGCGCAGGGTTGCCAGTTCTGCCTCGGTCGCCAGACCCAGGTTGTTCAGGGAGGCGCCCTCGCGCTGCGCCTCCGCCGCGTAGGCGGGCAGCCACTCACTCAGGCGGGCGGCATGGCGCTCCAGCTCCTCGGCGGTGTAGAGCGCCGGGTTCATGTCAATCTCGCAGGAGATGCTGTTGCCGCGGCCGGGCATGCCGCGCAGGGTGAAGGTCGCGTCAGCAACGGGACCCGCCGAAATATTGTGGATGCGCGCCGTCGGCACCGGGGCTCCGGACCCGCCCTTGGAGGGGGCCGCCAGCGGCAGCACCGCGTCGAAGGGCACCACGTTAATCTGCGCACCAAAAAGCCTGGACTGGGCGTTACGTGCGGTACGTTCCAGGTCTTCCTGACGAGCCAGCGGGTGCTCAGCGTTGCGCGCATACTGCTCCTTCACCGAGTGCAGGGACTCCGCGATGGAACCGGTCGCCGCGACCTGCACCGGCAGCACGTTCACCGCGGTACAGCCGGTCTGCGCGCTCGCCGTGCCCAGGGCGCGGGTCGCCTCCGGCAGGGTGCGGGCGAACATGCGGTTCATCTGCGGCACACCGAACGAAGCCTGCGGGTAGCCGCCCACACGCGCCAGGTACGAGCCGACGGCGGCGGTCGCCAACACGGGCCAGGAGACGGCGTGCTGCTTTGCCGCATCCAGCAGGGCCTGCTGGGTGGGCGTATCAATGCTGAACGCCAGGCGCACAGACTGCGCCGACGGGGAGGCCGTACGACCCGCCAGCGAGGTGTCTTCCTGTTCCAGGGCGCCGCTCGCCTCCCAGAAGGCGACGTCTTCATCACGGGCGGTGGAGGCGGCATCGTCGGCATCGAGCAGCTGCTGCAGGCTCATGCGGCGGGTTGCCGGAACCGGCTGACCGGCGGACAGGGCGCGGTATATCGCCGCCACGCGGGAGAGGCTGTTGAACGCGGCGAACCCGTCGGCAACCACGTGGGAGAAGGAATGGTACACCCAGAGGAACCCGCCGTAACGCACCACTGCGCTGCGCACGGTCACGCCCTCATCGGTGGCGAGGGGCTGGGCGAGCAGGCGCTGTGCCCAGGCGCGTACCGGCGCGGGCAGATCAGAGTCAGGCAGGGCTAATTCGGGCAGGTCAGAGGCGTTCTCCTCCCCCGCCTCGGCGGTGCCACTCAGCTCCCCTTCATCTACGAGCAGGTCAATGCCCGAAAGGAACGCCTCCTCGGTCAGAATCTGCTGGGAGGCGGCACCATCGGCAATGCGGGTGCGCACGCGGAAGCCCTCGTTCTCGCGGTAGAGCTGCTCAAAAGCCTCACGCAGCAGAGCGAGGTCGGTGTCTGCGGGGCATTGCAGAACCTCCGCGGTGTTGTAGCAGGGGTTCGTCGGGTCAATCGCGGCGGCAAAATAGATGCCGCGCGCGTTAGTGGTCAGCGGCAGCCAGGGGCTGTCAGCGCTGTGCTGTGCGGAGGGGTTCGCGGCGGTGCGAAGGTCGGAAGCAGTCCCGAAGCTAGCGGGTGCGGTAGTATCAGCTACGCCCATGGTGGCCTCTCTCAAGGTCTGGATCAGGGATCTGGATTAGGGATGAGGTGTGTGTGAAGGGTCGGGCTACTCCCCCGCCGTTTCGCGCTGGCAGAAGTGCACTAACAGAAGTGCGCTGACAAGGGTAAACGCAGCTACACAACACGGCGTAAAACCGGCGCACAGAAAAACGAGGCGAGTAGCAAACACCCCGGGCACCCGTCTGCATTCGCGGCAGGCGGGCACTCGGGGTGCGGTAACGCTTAGCCCAGGCGGGAGGCGATGAACTCCACGGTCGGGTTCTCCACCAGCTCGGTAAACTCAATCACGGCGCCCTCGGCGGCAAGGTCGTCGAGCAGGGCGAATGCGCCCATAGAATCCATGCCCAGGGAGAACAGGTCGGTGGTCGGCTCGTCAAAAGCGGTCTGCAGGGAGTCGGGCTCGACGATGTACTTCTCCATGATGGGGCGCAGGGTCTCAAATGCGGACATTTTTCTCCTCAATAGGGGTAGGAATAAGGGCGTACGGTTTAGCTGAAAATGATCAGCTCAAAGGGTTTAGCCGAAAATTTCGGCAAGCTTGGCGCGCAGTTCGCGGCGAGAAATCTTACCCACGTTCGTGGTGGGCAGCTCCTGCAGAACCTGCACTCGCTCCGGGATTTTGAAGTCGGCGAGCTTCTTCGAGGTGAAGAACTCATGCATCGTGCGGCGCGGGTTTTCGCCCAGGTCGGCGCCTTCCTGCGGCACAATGACCAGGCCCACGCGCTCGCCCACAGTCTCATCCGGGATACCCAGAACCACGGCGTCAAAAACGTCGGGGTGGGTCAGCGCCAGCTCTTCGATTTCGTCCACGGCAATCTTCTCGCCGTTGCGGTTAATCTGGTCCTTCGCGCGGCCGGTCACCTCAAGGTACTTGCCTGCGACCAGTCGCACAATGTCGCCGGTGCGGTAGAAGCCGTCCTCGGTGAAGCCGTAACGGTTCGCGTTCTCCTCCAGGTAGTAGCCGCGAATCGTGTACGGGCCGCGGGTGAGCAGGTGGCCGCTCTCGCCGCGCTTGACCGGCTGGTCCTGATCATCAACAATCAGGATTTCGTCGTCGGGGCTGATCGGGTAACCCTGGGTCCTCAGACGCATCTCAATCGGGTCGGTCGAGCGGGTGTAGTTCACCAGACCCTCAGCCATGCCGAACACCTGCTGAACGGTGCAACCGAGCACCGACTCAATCTTGCCCGCAACCGCCGGAGCCAGCTTTGAGCCGCCCACCTGCAGGGTCTGCAGGGAGGGCAGGGACACGCCGCGCTTCTCCGCGGAGGCGACCCACGCCTGAGCCAGCGGCGGCACCAGCGCGGAGGTGGTCACACCCTCCATCTCAATGAGGTGGAACGCAGTCTGCGGGGACGGATCCGCCGCAAACACCAGCTTGCCGGAGGCGCACATGACGCCCAGAATACCGGGCGAGCTCATCGTGAAGTTGTGCGCGGCGGGCAGCACCACGAGCATGGTCGTGTTGTTGTTCAGCTTGCAGATATCGACCGAGCCGCGCACCGAGTACAGGTAGGCGGCGTGGGTGCGAGGAATCAGCTTCGAAATGCCGGTCGTACCGCCGGAGAGCTGCAGGAACGCCACCTGCTCGCTCGCGCGCAGGTTCTCGGTGTTCTGAATGACGCCGGGCACGAACTCTTCAGCGAGCTCCTCTTCGGTCAGCGGGGTCAGCGGCTCCGCAACATCAATAGCAACCGGCGGCTCCAGGGAGTTCTTGCGCAGCTCGGCGGCAACGTCCTCGTGCAGGGCGGCGAAATCTGCGCCGGGGGTCAGCGAAGAGAACACGTGCGCCGCAGCGTCGGTGCGGGTCGCAAAGTGAACCAGCTCGGTGGTGCGGTGCTGCGGCAGGCAGAACACCGGCAGAGCCGCCGCCCAGAAAATACCCAGCAGGTACACCAGGTACTCGGCGGTGTTACCCAGCTGCAGCAGCACGCGGTCACCGGGCTGCACACCAGCCTGAACGAGGCGCACCGCAGCGGCACGACCTGCCGCCTCCAGCTCACCGTAGGAGAGGCGAATCTGCTGGGGCTTGCCGTCCTCATCGAGCTGCGCGTGCGAAAGCGCCACCAGCGCCGGGAAGTGCGGCTTTGCGCGGCAGGCATCCAGCAGGAACTCGGGGATGGTCTGGTCAATCCAGTAGCCGGCTTCGCGGTACTTCGAGGCAAAAGACTCGGGGATGAGCGGCGTGGGGGCCAGGGGGCTACGTTCTACGGTCATCTTCTCTCGATTTCTGTGTCGTTTGCGGTTTCTATAGCGCTCACGTTGTGTTCGCAGCGTGATGCCATCTCGTCAATGAGGGCGGGTGCGCAGCCTACGCCGGGTACCCTTCGGTACCCCTCGCGGCGCGGTAGTGTTGCACTTCTCTTAGGCTGTACTTCTCTAGGATACGGGCGCGGCGGTGTTTACCCTAACGGGAACCCCGCACGCCCACCATGCGGGGCGTGCTCTACCGTGCGGGAGCCCTAAGCAGCCTCTCGCAGGTCCTCTGCAAAGCCCAGCTCAGTGCGTTCAGCCTCCCGGCTGGCAGCAATAATACGCTCCAGGGTCGGCACAATCGCACCGCGCCAGCACGCATAATCATGACCGCCGTTGAAGGTCGTGCAGCGCGCTCTCTCCAGGCCCAGCTTTTCCAGGCGCTCCTTCAGCTCACGGTGAGGAGGCACCAGAACCCACTCCTGCTCCCCCACCTCAATCTCAAGGTACAGGTGGCGCAGACGGTCAATCTCGCCCGCCGCCTCCAGCTCGTCCAGGCGGTCCATGACCTGCGGTTGCCACAGCGACGAAGACTGCGCAATCGCGCCACCAAACGCCTCCGGACGGCTCAGCACCGCCAGCAGGGAGGACAGGCCACCCAGCGACTGACCGTTAATCACAATGTTCTGCGGGTCGGTCTTAATGCCGTGCACCGCTTCCAGGTGCGGGAACGCAATCTCCACCAGGTAGTCGGCAATCGGATTGTCGCCGTTCAGTTCCTTCCAACGGTTCTCACGACCGCCAGAGTGCAGGAAGAACACGTGCATCGCCGGAATACGGCCCGCCTCATGGGCGCGGTTGAGGGTCTGCTCCATACCCTGGCTGAACCACATCTCACCGTCGAACTGGATGAACAGCGGCGCATCCGGGGCGGGGTCACCCACGCGGCCAAGCACGTACTGGTGACCGTCAGAGGTCTGCATCCACTCGGGGGCGGGCAGCGCGTCAATCTCTTCCTGAGTCAGGATGAACTCCTGCACCGGCGCGTGCTCAAGCTGCACCACACCCATGCAACGACCGATGCGGTTGCACACGGTCTCGGGGTTCAGCGGGTCACCCTCGCCAGAATCCAGGGCGGCGCGCAGGCGCACCTGGTCGTCATCGCCCAACCAGGCGGGGCGCTCGCCGGGCAGCGCCGGCAAGAAGTTGTAGGAGGCACGCCAGGTGGTTTCCATCTGTATGCTCAGCTGCCACCAGCCAGTGCCCTCGATGCGGGCCATAAGGGAACGGTCGAGGTTCTTCTCATCGGTCAGGCGGTTGATGAACATGAGCACCTGCTCCGCCTGCTCGTTGTGGTACAGGAAGGTGACGATGCGTTCGTTCTCGCTGATACTACCGTCTTCGCGGTGCACCGGCTCGATAATGGGGGTGCCTTCGGAGACGACCTCAACGATGCGGGCGTTCAGCTCTTCGGGGCTGACCGCCTCGGCGATAATGGCGCTGATGAGGGGGCTGTCCACGCGCGGTGCCGGTACGGGGCGCGGGATCTTGGGAGGGGCCGGGCGCACAGCCGGCGCAACGGTACGCGGCTGCGCTGCAACAGTCTGCCCAGAAGTAGCCTGTTCAGAAGTGCCCTGTACAGAAATGCGCTGCACAGAAATACTCTGCGCGGGAACGGTCGCGGTGGGTTCGTGCTCGCCCAACGGTTCCTCCTTGGTCTGTGGAAACACTCAATCGGTGAAAATCGGTGAGGAGGCGCATTATCGTTAGTTAGCCTCTACTACCTCACTCTATGGTATCCCTTACCCAAACTCCAGCCAAAGGGAAAAGCGAAAGAACCACAACATGACATTCATGACAGCGAGCGCGGGCTCCTAAAACCCAAGCGCAAGCCGCCACAACCCCACCTAAGACCAACCCAGCCCAGCCCCACCTAAGACCAGCCCAGCCCAGAAGTTAAAAGAGATGAGGCACCGAGACCGTGCATCAAACCTTCAAACAGTGAAGGTTTCATGCGGCAGTCTCGGTGCCTCATCTGCGGGTTCCCAAAATGGAACCTACCCAGTGCTCGGAGCCGTTCATGCGTCAAAGACGGGCGAGCACCGGGTAGGCGCCCTACGCGCAGGGGATCCTGGGTCCCTCAGATCCTAGCGTTCGCTGCTTGGCGCAATGCCGAGCTTTTCCCCCCGTACTGAGACGGTTGGTGCTAACTCCCACGCGGCTTAGGGGCGAAAACTATTCGCTTTCGCGGGCCGCCGAAATAGCGTCAGCGGCAATATGAATTGTTTGGTTCTCCTTCGGAATAACCAAAGGGGTGCCAGTGCATGGATCAGGAATAATGACTGATTGCAGGTCAAAAACTTCCTGGATAAGTTCCGGTGTAATTATCGCACGCGGATCGCCCTGAGCGATAATCCGGCCCTGCTTCATTAACACAACATGAGTAGCATACCTGAAAGCGAGGTTCAGGTCATGCAACACCACGGCTACCGTTCGCCCTTCGGAATGCAATTTCTTCGTCAGGTTCAGCACCTCAATCTGGTGCGTGATGTCCAGGTAGGTGGTCGGCTCATCGAGCAGAATCAGCGGGGTCTGCTGTGCCAGGGTCATGGCAATCCACACACGCTGACGCTGACCGCCCGAAAGCGCCTCAATGGGACGCTCAGCAAGCTCCAGCACGTTCGCCGCCTGCATCGCCTCCACGCAGGCGCGCTCGTCCTCATCAGACCAGGAACGCAGCAGCGACTGGTGCGGGTAGCGGCCGCGCGCCACCACATCCGCCACGGTCACGCCGCTAGGCGCCTCCGGGGTCTGCGGCAGCATCGCCAGGATCTTGGCGATGGCGCGGGACTTCATCTGCGGCAGCGGGGTGCCGTCCAGGCGAACCTCACCCTCCTTGAGCGGGTTCACGCGGGCAAGAGCCTTCAAGGTGGTCGACTTACCGCAGGCGTTCGGGCCCAGGATAACGGTCAGCTCCCCCTCCGGCACCTGAAAATCTACCCCGTTGAGCACCGTATGCTCACCGTAGGCAACCACCATGTTCTCGCCTTCAAGGCGGGTCGTCACACTAGCGTTCACTAGCTCTTCTTCCTTTCGAGGTAAATCAGGTAAATCAGGTACAGGCCGCCAATCGCGCCGGTCACCACACCCACCTGAATGATGCGTCCGGGAACAGCGAATCGGCCAATCAGGTCAGAGCCGAGCACCATGAGCGCACCCATAAGTGCCGCGGAGGTGAAGCCCACCCCGCCACTGCGAGACAGGGTCTTCGCGATGTGCGGTGCCGCCAGGGCGACAAAGGCAATCGGGCCGGTCGTCGCGGTCGCCAGCGAAACCAGAAGCACACCGATAAACAGAGCCGCCACACGGTACGCGTTCACGCTCACACCCAAACCGGATGCCACCTGGTCACCAAAACGAATCGCGCCCAGCGGGCGGACCAGCATCAGCAACAGCGGAGTCACCACGAGCAGCAGACCCATCAGCGCGTAGGTGCGCTCCCACGTGATGTCATTGAGCGAACCGGCAAGCCAGGACGCCGCGGTCTGCGCCTGAGTCAGCGAAGCACGCACCACCAGCAGCGCATTGAACGCCGCCAGGGTCGACCCCACACCAATACCGACCAGCACCAAGCGGAAGCCATGCAGGCCCGTGCGGCGCGTCAACAGCCACACCAGCACCGAAGTCGCCAAGCCACCAACCACAGCACCCAGAGCAACCTCAACGGGGCCGGAATTGAAGACAATAATCTGCAACAGCGCACCGGTCGCAGCACCATTCGTGAAGCCGATAATATCCGGCGAACCCAGGGCATTACCCGAAATCACCTGGAAAATCGCACCCGAGAGACCAAGCGCCGCACCCACCAGAAGCGCCGCCACAATACGCGCCGCACGCTGCTGAGCGAAAGTCACCGTAATCTGCTTGCCCTCACCCAGCAGCGCCGGGATCAGCTTCTCCGGGGCGATCTTATAATCACCCTGCAACATGCCCCAAAACGCCAGCGCCGCAATCAGCACCACCAACGCCACATTCAAAATCAGCACACGCCACGGCACCTGAGCACTCAGCGGACCGCGCACAGTCAACACCGGGCGGCCACCCAAATCGCGGCCGCGACGACGCGCAGCACGATTAGCGGAGCTGGTGGCAGTCGCCGTCGAAAGAGCGGAAGAATTCGACATTAGAGAGCCTCCACCTTACGACGAGTCATCAAGAACAAGAACACCGGGGCACCGGCAAGAGTCGCCACAATACCCACCTGAGTCTCCTGCGGAGCCACCAGCACACGCGCCAACACGTCAGCGCACAGCAGCCACACCGGACCCAACAGCGCCGAACCATAATTCACCCAGCGCACATCATTACCGAGTAGGGCACGCACCACAAACGGCACCGCCAAACCCACAAAACCAATCGGACCCACCGCAGCAGTCGCCGCACCGGCAAGCACCGTCACCGCCAGCAACGTCAGATTCTGGGTCGTACGCACACTCACGCCAAGGCTGGTCGCCGCCTCCTCGCCCATACTCAGAGCATTAATCGCAGGAGCCACAAAGAACGCCACCAGCATACCCAGCACAATCACCGGACCCACCGTCGAAGCGATATCCATACCGCGGCCCTCCAGCGAACCGGCAACCCACACACGGAACTCGTTATACGCATCCTGATCAGCCAAAATCAGGCCCTGCGCAATCGCCGACAGCGCCGCAGAAATCGCCACACCCGCCAGAGCGAGCTTCACAATCGACCCGTCACGGCCACGACCCAGCGTGTACACCAGCACCGCAGCCAACGCGCCACCAATCGTCGCAGCAACCATGTACTGCCAAATACCCATCACGCCAAAAACCACCACGGAGCCAATCACAGCCACCGCAGCACCGGCGTTCACACCCATCAGGCCAGGCTCAGCCAGCGGGTTACGAGTCAACGACTGCATCAGAGAACCAGCAACCGCCAACGCGGCACCCGCCGCAAGACCCACCAGGGTACGCGGAATGCGCTGCTCCATCACAATCGTCTGCGCCTGCTCAGAAGCAGTGCCATTGAAAACAGCCAGAACCTGATCCGGCGGAAGATTATTCGACCCGAACAGCAAAGAAGCAGCCACAGCCCCCACCAAAAGCACCGCAAACAAGAACAGAAAAGCCAGGCGCTTACCCAACTTCTGCCCCTGAATCACAGAACCCTGACGGGACGTACTCTCCTGCTGAACATCTCGGGACAATGAGCTCGTGCGGGCCACTATGCTCCTTATGCTCGATACAAGAAAACGGGGAGGCGCGCCCGGCACACCCACAAGAAGGGGCACCCGGCACACCGGTAGATAATGAGAGAAACGCCGGAGCGGGCGGGTATTCCCCCACCCGCATCCGACGTTAAGTCTTAGCGCTTACGGGTCAGCAGCAGCGCAGCGGCACCCACAATGCTTACGCCCAGAACCACCACGCCAATCCACGGGAACGCAGCACCGTAAGTCACGGTCTGAACGGTGGATGCGGTGTTAGCCGCGCCCGAAGCCGAAGCACTCGGGTTCGACGCGGTACCGCGCGTAGCAGCCGAAGAAGATGCGCTCGCCGAAGCGGTCGCCTTCTTCTGGGCATTTGCAGAAGCCGAAGCAGCAGGCGCAGCGGAAGAGCCAGAGGTGCCGGAGGTACCGGAAGAGTCAGCTTCCGCGTTCAGGCGGTCGTACTCCTCCTTGGTGATGGTGTTGCCGTCAGCGTCGGTGTACACGGTCTCAGCCTCAGCCGCGCCACCTGCAGAACCATTCGAGCCACCATTGGAGGAGGACTCGTTGGAATCGTTAGAGCCCTGAGCCTCGTCTGCAGAGTCTGAGTTGTTAGAGTTCGAGCCGCCATTCGAGGAACCACCGTTGCTCTTCGAGCTGGAAGAGCCGCGGTTCGAGGAAGAACCCGAAGAGTTCGAGGAGGAATTATCCGAACCGCCCTCACCCACCACGGTAAACTCGGGGCTGCGGTTGCTGTACGCCTCAGTACCCAGGTACTTGCCGTCCTTATCACGCTTCTCACCAGTTGCAAGGAAACGCAGAGTGTGGGTGCCAGCGCCAACATCCGGCAGAACGAAGGAACCGGAGACGTTACCGTTGCCATCGGTCTTCTGCTGGTGCACCACGCAAGCGCCCTGTGCAGCATCGGAGGGGCACAGGTTACCGTCGTCCACCTTCACGGACACCACAGTGTTCGCGGGGAAGCCGCTCACGCTAAAGGAAATCACGCCGTGCTCGTTCACAGAAGAGGAAACGGTCGAAGAGGTGCCGGGGGTCGATGCCTTTGCACCGCCCGGAGGCAGAGCGGATGCGGTGCCAACACCCAAGCCCAGCGCCAGGGTTGCGGCAGCGCAGGCGGTCAGCGCCTTAGAGGTCAGGGATGCCTTCGGGGCTCCCGAAAAAGGTGCACGCATGGTGGTCCTTTCAAAATTACCGGGGTCGAAGCTGAACGCTACCGGGTTCGTGTAGGTGAAGTTCAGTAGGTCGGTGCAGTTCAGCGGGTCGTGACCCGAATGGTTGGAGGCACCCGATCCACGCCCCTGTTCAAGGGTGCAGGGTCAAAACTGTGGAGCGTGGACCGGTGCCGATGTGAATGTGTGGTCAGAGAGCTTACTTCTTGGAGGTGCGCAGTAGCAGAGCCGCAGCCAAAACCACCAGGCCAGCGGCCGAGAGCAGCAGGTTATTGGCGTTGTTGACCAGCCACTTGGTCAGACCGGTCAGCTCAGTACCCTCAATGGTCGGGCCCTGTGCCTTGGTGCCTGCGGCGGAGTTCTGGGAGCCCTGCGTGTTCTGCGAGTTCTTCGAACCGGCTGCGGCCTTCACAGCCTTCTTCGCCGAAGTGTCGACCTTCTGCAGGTTGGTTGCCAGGTTCTTCTGCGCGCTCTGAACCTTCGCCTTAGCCTGCACACGGTTCACGACCGGAGCGGTGCTCTGCGAGAGCGCGGCGAGGGATGCGTCCACGTCGGTGGCGCGGGTGCTGATGCGGCCGCCCGCGTTACGCATGGGCACAGGTGCCGTGGAGGTTGCGGTTGCCGGGTTCTCGTTCAGCTCTTCGACCAGCTGGTCGGTGGCGTCCTGCTCATCGCGGGAAACGTCCTGACGAGGGGTAACAGCACGTTCCACGGTCATGTCAGCAAAACCGAGCACCGCATTGTCAGCGCCCTGGTTGCCGTTGTGCACGACCACACGGTAGGTGGCGGCGGGCATGCTCACGCTGGTTTCGTAGCTGAAGCTACGGTTACCGTCGAGGCGCTTCCAGCCGGAGCCGTACAGGGTCTGCGGGGAGTTGCCCAGGTAGGTCGCGGCGTACACCCAGGTGCCCGGCTCTGCATTCGGCACGGTCACGGTCACGGTGGAGCCCTCGCGGCTCACCTGCACGCCGTTACCGTCGGTCAGCTCGGAGGCGCTAATCGGCTCGGGTGCGTCAACGGGGGCGTACTCCGGTGCCTTGTCGCTGAGCGTAATCTTCTGTCGAATCGACACGCTGCGGTCGTAGTTATTACCCTGCTCATCCGCTCCGCCCAGGGAACCGGAGAGAATCTGCACGTTGTGCTCGGAATTTTCGACAGCCCAGCCTGCCTTAGCCAATTCTTCAGCGCTCAGGCCGGTGTTTTCGGTGGTGGGCAGGGGAACCTCAACCTCGAAGGTGCCGTCTTCATTAGCGATTGCCATGAAGTTTGCGGGCGAGTTGCCGCCCTTCTTGGTCAGGGGGTTAATGGCCTGGTGCGCATTATCGGGGACGGCATCCAGGAATTTGACCGCAAATATGGCGCCGCGACCGGGAGCATTACTTACGAAGCCTTCACCGCGCACCACAATCTTGCCTTCGCGCCACTTTTCGGTGGAGATGGTGACATTCGCCTTCACCGGGTTCGCGGGCTTGGGGTCAGCAGGCTTCGGGTCAACAGGCTTCGTAGGATCTGCAGTTGCGCTCGGCTCGGGGGTGGGAGCAGCAGTTGCGCTGGGCTCCACAGTAGGCTCGGGGGTCGGCTCTGCAGTGGCACTGGGCTCAGCGGTCGCAGAAGGCTCTGCAGTTGCGCTCGGTTCCGCGGTAGGCGCGGCAGTCATGGAAGGCTCTGCGGTTGCGCTGGGCTCAGCGGTAGGCTCAGCAGTTGCAGAAGGCTCTGCGGTCGGTGCGGGGCTCGGCTCCGGATCGCTCAGCGTAATATTCTGCGACACAGATGCACGACGGTCGTAGGTGTTGCCGTCCGCATCCACACCGCCCAGGGAACCGGAAAGCACCTGAATACGGTGACTGGTACCTTCCACGGTCCAACCCTTGGTCTTCAGATGTTCAGCGGTCAGACCGGTGTTTTCGGGGGTCGGCAGGGACACTACAACCTCGAAGGTGCCGTCCTCGTTCGCGGTTGCCATGAAGTTCGCGGGCGAGTTGCCGCCCTTCTTGGTGAGCGGGTTAATCGCCTGGTGAGCCTCATCCGGCAGGGCGTCGAGGAATTTCACTGCGAACACTGCGCCGCGACCGGGTGCGGTGCTGGTAAAGCCGGTGCCGCGCAGCACGAGCTTACCTTCGCGCCACTTCTCGGTGGAGATGGTCACGGTAGCCTTATCAGCCTGCTGGGTGGTGGCGGGAGTATCCGCGAATGCGATGGTAGTGCCGGTCAGCGCTGCTCCGGGGGTGATGAGCGCGCCGGCGAGAGCCACGACGGCACCGTAGCGGGCTACGGTGCGCACGGGTCGAGTTTCGGTCATTGTGGTCCTTGAGGATGGTGTGGTGGGTCGTGCATCCCCTTCCCGCCGCGGGTTCAGGTTGCGGCGAGAAGAGGGTTCAGGAAGCTTCATCAGGTGATTGCTTCACCGGGTGTCTAGAACGGGGCGTTTAGAGCGGAAGCGCCTTCTTAACGTCTTCAATAATGCCCTCGAGCAGCAGCGGGCCGCCGGTGGAGGTCCACTTGGAGCCGTCCACGAGAATCACGTGGTCGTCCTTGACTGCCTTCAGGTTGGTGAAGCCGGAGGTTTCCTTCGCCTTATTCAGTGCTTCTTCAGCGCCCTGCAGACCTGCGGAGCCCTGCGCGTTCGGGTTCTGCTGGCTTGCTCCGCCGAGGGTGCCCAGGAACATGTAGTCCGCGTCGATGGTTGCCAGGTTCTCCAGGGAGACCGGCTCGGAGTGGCCCTGGCCGTTGCGGTCCTGCGCCTCGGGGCGCTTGAGGCCCAGGTCGGTGAGCACCTGACCGGCGGGCAGTTCCTTGAGAATCAGGGCGGGGCCGTTGCCTGCCCAGCGGACAATGGAGAAGGTCTTGTCGCCGTACTTGGGGGCGAGCTGATCCTTCAGCGCTGCGGCGCTTGCCTCGTATGCCTTGATGACCTCTTCACCCTTGTCGACCATGTTCATAGCGTTGGCGACGTTGCGGAAGTTGATGCGCCAGTCGCCGCCCGCGTAGCCGCAGTAGACCACGGGGGCGATCTTCTTGAGAGTTTCGAAGGCCTCGGAGCGCTTGTCCACGCCGGTGGAGTCGACCAGAATCAGGTCGGGCTCGAGGTTGCCGATCTGCTCGTAGTTGACCTGCGCGACGGTGCCGATAATCTTGACGTCCTTGGCGCGGTCGGCGAGGTAGTTGGGCACGCCGGACTGGCCGCGGCCGGAGACGGAACCGACGGGGGTCACGCCGAGGGCGAGCAGGCCGTCGAGGGTGGGCTCAGAGAGGACGATAACCTTCTGCGGGTTGGCGGGAACTTCTACGTTCTCCTCATCAATGTCCTTGATGGTGCGGGTGCCGCTGTTGCCTCCGGAGGTGGAACCGCCGGAAGTGGTGGTCGTGGTGGTCTCGCTGCTGCATGCCGCGAGGGCGAGAGCAGCCGAGGAGGCGAGCGCCAGGCCGAAGAATGCGCGGCGGTTAACGCCCGATGCGCCGTGGTTTTCGGCGTCGGTCAGCTCGGTTCGGTTGAAAGACATGGTTCCCCCTAGATTTGACTAAACTATACCTAACCTTACAGATATCTGAGTGTTACATCAAGATGTGTTCTGTTTGCCTTCTCTGACCGCCAGGATACCCGGTTTTGCCGCGGAATTGCGCGGGGTAACATATATCACCCTTTGTCATAGTCTTGCTGACACTATGTCGCTTAAACAGGTATCTCTCCCCTGCTGATACCTCGCTATAAATCTGCGGCGGTTGAGAAAGCATGGCACGCAAAACGCCCCGCCGCGAAGAGCCGCGACGGGGCGCAGTCTTCACAACGGGGCGTTGATGTTTATAGATGCGGGGTACCCTTACCGGCGAGCACCGCTAGCAGCCGCAACCGCATCCGGCGCCGGAACGCTTGACCGATGCAGCCGCCGCACGCAGGGAGGCGATGGCCGCCTCCGGGCCGCCCAGCGCCTCGTCCACACCGTAGACCGAGCTACCGGCAACGAAGCAGGTTGCGCCCGCCTCCGCGGCACGCAGGATGGTCTCTTCGGTGATGCCGCCGTCCACCTGCACGGTCACCGGCAGGTTCGCGCCCTCAATCGCCTTGGCGGCGCGGGCGATCTTCGGCAGGATCACGTCCAGGAACGCCTGGCCGCCGAAGCCGGGTTCCACGGTCATGATCAGCAGCATGTCCAGTTCGCTGAGCATGTCCAGGTAGGGTTCCACAGCGGTTGCCGGGCGCAGCGCCATACCCGCCTTCGCACCCTCAGCACGCAAGGTGCGCGCCAGCTTGATGGGGGCGATAGCCGCCTCCGCGTGGAAGGTCACCGATTCGCAGCCCATGCTGGCGTATTCGGGTGCCCAACGGTCGGCGTCCTCAATCATCAGGTGCACGTCGAACGGCACCGGGGAGATTTCGCGCAGACGCTTGACCACCGGCGGGCCCCAGGTGAGGTTGGGGACGAAGTGGTTGTCCATCACGTCAATATGCGCGGCGTCTGCGGTGGAAATGCGCTCCAGCTCGCGCTGCAGATTCGCGAAATCCGCCGAGAGAATCGAGGGGTTAATGGCAATACCCATGGGGTTCCTTTCAAATCCGTGCCGTATGGCGAATGATGCTAGGCGGTGAAGCGGCTAGTTCTTACGCAGCAGGGCGAGGAACATGGCGTCGGTTCCGTGCACGTGCGGCCACAGCTGCGCGGTGGTCGGGTTCTCCGAAGCCTTCACAACCGGCGCGCCCTTCTTCACCTTGATCTCGGGGGTGTGGCCGGGGTTCTTCTCCCCCGCCAGCACGCTCACGGGTTCGCCGTTCGCGCCTTCGGTGTGCAGGGCGACTTCACGCAGTGCGGCGGCGGAGTCGAGCAGGCTGACCGCGCCGCTTTCGAGCACCTCAGCCACAATGTTCTGGGTTTCTGCCGCGTGCGGGGAGCAGGTCACGTAGGCGATGACGCCACCGGGGCGGGTCGCCTCAATGGCCGCATCCAGGAGCTGACGTTGCAGGGGCAGCAGCTCGGCAATATCGCGCGGGGACTTGCGCCAACGCGCCTCGGGGCGGCGGCGCAGGGCACCCAGACCGGAGCAGGGCACATCCACCATCACGCGGTCGAAAAGCTGACCGGGTTCAATGGATCCGGGCAGGCTGGAGGCGTTCTTGCGCAGGGTCTCGCGGATCTGGCGGCCGTCGCCGGTGAGTACCGTGTAGCTGTCCTCGGGCAGGGGGCGCATGGAGGATTCCACGAGCTGGGCTCGGTGCGGTGCCGCCTCGTTGGCGACCAGGGATGCGCCGCGCTGAATACCGAGCGCGCCAAGGAGCGCCGCCTTACCGCCGGGGCCTGCGCACAGGTCGAGCCAGGCGGTGTCGGTGCCGTCCAGGGGTGCGGCGGCGAGCGCGCGTGCCACCAGCTGGGAGCCGGCATCCTGCGCGCGGACGGTGCCTTCACGTACGGATTCCAGGCGCGCCAAGTCGCCGGAGGCGTACAGCGCCGAACCTTCAACCAGCTCGCCATCGACGGCACCCTGTTCGCGTGCCTCGTCGAGGCTACCCAGACCGGGCAGCGCAACCAGGTTCACCACGGGGGCGAGGTTGTCCGCTTCGAGCAGCTGCTCAATTTCGGAGGCGGGGCGGCCGTGCGCAACGAGTGCCTGGCGCATGGAACGCACAATCCAGGCGGGGTGCGAGGCGAGCAGCGCCATGCGTTCGGTGTCGTCCTTCGCGTCCTCGATGATGAGTTCGTACCACTCTTCGGGGGTGCGCTCGGAGACACGGCGCAGCACCGCGTTAATGAAGCTTGCCGGGCCCGCACCGATCTTTTCGCGTGCCAGGGACACGCTCTGGTTCAGCGCCGCGTGGGCGGGAACGCGCATGTTCAGCAGCTGGTGCACGCCCATGCGCAGCACAATCAGGGTGGTGGTGCCGACCTTCTCGATAGGGCGGTCTACGCAGCGGCTGAGGATTGCGTCGTAGGTGCCCTGGTGGCGCAGCGTGCCGTAGGTCAGCTCGGTTGCAAAGCCTGCGTCGCGGTGGTCGAGGCGGTGGCTACGAATCGCCTTGGGCAGCACGAGGTTCGCGTAGGCGTCGGATTCCGCCACGGAGCGCAGTACGTCGAAGACGGTTGCGCGTGCGGTGTCTGCGGTGCGCGAGCGTGCGGAGGGTGCCGCCGCGGAGAATTCGCGGGCGGACATGGAGCGGCGGTTGCGTTCGTGGCCGCTCTTATTGCGCTGGGAGGTGCCGCCGCCACCGCGTTTGGTGTCGTCGTGCTCGGTCTTGGCGCGGCGTGCGGCGCGTTCGACGCTGGTCAGGCCGTCAAAGCGGCGGCCGGTACGCGATTCGCTGCGGGAGTTGTCGTTCCACTTCTGCGGGCGGCCCTGAGAGCGCTGGTTCTGGGAGCGCTGGTTCTGGGAGCGCTGGTTCTGGGAGCGCTGGTTCTGGGACTGCTGGCGGTTCTGCTCGCTCACACCAGAACTCGAGCCGTTGCCAGCGCCGGAGCGGCGACGACGCTTACGCTTCGCACCGCCCTCACCCTGACCGCCGCCCTGATTGAACTTACCCTGACCGCTACCCTGGCTGAACTTGCCGTTGCCGGGCTTGCCATTGCCAGCGTGACCGGGCTTGCCGTGTCCTCCCTTGTAGGGGCGCTTTTCGTTGCTCATGCGAGTACCACCAGGCCTTCCGCCATGTCCTTGCCAGCGCCGCGAGCCCACGCGGGCGCATCCATCATTTTCTTGCCGGCAGGCTGAACCTGCAGCAGCATCAGGGGTTCGGTACCGGTGCCGACCAGTACCTTCTTTGCGTGCAGACGCACCGCACCGGGTGCGAGGGGGCCGCCGTTTGCCTCGGTCAGGGACTGCACCAGTCGTTCGTCGGCAACCGCCAGGCCACCGATCTTGAAGCGGTTTTCGCCCAGTTCGCACCATGCACCGGGTTCGGGGGTCACGCCGCGGAAGCGTGCCAGAATCTGTTCGGCAGGTTCGGTCCAGGTGAGGCGGCCGTCGGCAATGCTCATCTTGGAGGCGTAACTGACCGACTCGTCCTCGACCTGCACGGTGCCGCTCTCGCCCGCTTCGAGGCGTTCGAAGGTGCGTTCAAGCAGTGCGCCGCCGCTGGTGGCGAGGCGCATCAGCACGGTGCCTGCGGTGTCGTCAGCGGCTACGGAGGTGGATTCCTGTTCGAAGGTGGGGCCGGTGTCCAGGCCTTCTTCGAGCAGGAAAGTGGTGGAGAAAATTTCCTGCTCACCGGCGATGAGGGCGCGTTGCACGGGGGCGGCGCCGCGCCATGCGGGCAGCTTGGAGAAGTGCAGGTTGACCCAGCCGTAGCGCAGGGATTCGAGCGCGGGCAGCGGCAGCAGGGCACCGTAGGCGACCACGGCGGCTGCGTCAGCGTTCAGCTCGGCGATGGCTGCGGCGGCTTCGTCGTTCCAGCGGTTTGCCTTCACGATGGGCAGGCCGAGCTCTTCGGCACGTTGCGCGACCGGGGAGGGGGTGAGCACGCGCTTGCGGCCCACGGGGGCGTCTTCGCGGGTGAGCACGCCGACCACGCGAACCTTATCGGAGTTCGCCAGGTAGTCGAGCGGGGGCACGGCAACCTCGGGGGTGCCTGCGTAAATAATGTTGAGCATGTGAGCCTACTTTCCGAAGCTACCGAAGGAGGAACCGGCAGAGCCTGCACCGAACGCGCCACCGCCGCCGAAGGCACCGCCCACGCGGGTTGCACGCTCGGTCACGGTCTTCGCGGCAACCGAGTTGTAGTCTGCGGCGCGCAGGGCACGCATCACGCGCTGGCGGTCTTCACCCACGAGGCGGTCGATGAACAGCTTGCCGTGCAGGTGATCGGTTTCGTGTTGCAGCATGCGCGCGAACAGGCCCTCACCCTCCAGCACGAGGGGTTCGCCGTGGCGGTCTACGCCGGTCACGCGCGCCCAGTTCTTGCGCGGGGTCGCGGACTTCTGACCGGGCACGGACAGGCAGCCTTCGCCGCCTTCCTGGTCTTCTTCGCCGACTTCAAGCACGGGGTTGATGATGTAGCCTTCGCGGTCGTCAATGCCGCCGAAGGTGAAGATCTGCTTGGAGATGCCAACCTGCGGGCCGGCAAGGCCCACGCCGCCCACGTCGTACATGGTTTCTAGCATGTCGTCGATAAGTCGTGCCAGGTCGTCGTCGAAGACGGTGATGGGGTCGCAAACGCTGCGCAGCACCGGGTCGCCTACGGTGCGGATGCTCAGGATGGTCATGGTTCTCCTTTGCCGGCGGGTGCCGGGAATGTGCTTACGGATTTCTTTGTGGTGACAGAACTGCACTGGCAGGCTCTCCCAGTAGCGGGTTCTTGCCAGCGGGGCGCGCGGGCGCCGTTCTGTCTTGTGTTCTATTGTCGCCGATTCGGTAGCGCGAATCTAGAACGAATCGAGGCGTTGGGGTGAGGGCTGAGCCTCATCTCCCCGGGGCTTGCTGCCTCTCCCCTATGCCGCCCAGTCTTCTAGTCGGCGGGGGGTACTGGTTTATGCCGCGGGCGGCGGTACTACGGGCATGAGCGCGGGGTCTTCAAATTCTTGGACCTGGCGGTCGAATTCCCAAACGCGGCGCAGGGCGCAGAACTTGTACCAGTTGCGTTCGAGCACGGCGGGGTTTGCCTGCTGCGGCAGCACCTGCGTTTCGCCGAGTGCCACGCCCATGAGGACGGGCGCGTCGCCGTATTTCCAGGGTTCCCAGGTGCCTGCGTCGGGGTCGAGGAGGGATTCTTCGGCTTTGAGTCCGGCGACGAGCTGCATGACGACTTTTTCGTCGAGTGCTTTGACGCGGCCGCGTTTGTCGGTGCCTTTGGTTTTGTAGTCGATGATGCAGGTTCGGCCTGCGATTTCTGCGACGAGGTCGAGGGTTCCCGCGTAGCCGACGGTGTCGTTCCAGATGGTGACTTCGGCGGCAAGGGGGCGGGGCTTGAAGGCTTCCCACCATTCGTCGAAGCGGTCGGCGTAGGCTTGTTCGCCGTTGATGATGAGCTGTTCGCGGTTTTCGTCGAGGTTGTGTTCGCGGCCCATGGCGCGTAGGGCGACGGCTTCGGCGTAGTTGTGGACGCGGTCGCCTCGGGCGGCAGCTGCGTCGCGGTATCGTTCGGAGGCGCTGGCTGCGTCGCGGATAATGGCGAATTTGAGGCCGTGGGATCCGGTGGCGCGGTAGGCGCGCTGGTCTTCGAGGGCGGCTTTGGCGGCCATGTACCCGTGCCAGCCGCTGAGGTCGTTGGCGTGCTGCCCGATGACGGTGGTGATGGAGGGGACGAGGGGTTCTCCTCCGCGGACGCGCGCGTACATGCGTCCGTAGTCGGTGGCTGCGGCGAGTTCGGGTGTTGTCACGGGGTACCTCATTCTCGGGTGGTTGTGTCCGCGGCTGGGTTTGTACTGCTTGTGGACACAAATACCGGTGGGCATAATAAAACCCCCGTTCCTTGAAACGGGGGTTATTGGTGCGTGATACTGGGTTCGAACCAGTGACCTCTTCGGTGTGAACGAAGCGCGCTACCACTGCGCCAATCACGCTTACGGATAAGACTATACCGAGGCTTGGCGTGAAGGTCAAATTTTGCGCTCCCCTTTTTTTCTTCCCGTTCCCTTCCCGGTGAGTATGCGGCGGCACCATAGAATCTAAAAGATCTTCCCACCAGAGGTGACTGCAGGTTCAGTAATGACTTATGGACTCTGGTCATGAGGTACGGACTTTGGGGCTGGGTTAGCGTCTTGAGGGATAGCTTTTAACCATGGCTGAAGTCGCTAAGTCATGACCGAATCTCAGTCCGGTTTCACTGGATAAACAAAAAAGCCTGGCTTCCGAAGAAACCAGGCTTTTTTCCTAGTGGTGACCCCAACCGGATTTGAACCGGTGTTGCCGCCGTGAGAGGGCGGAGTACTAGGCCGCTATACGATGGGGCCGCAACCTCCGTGAGGAGGTTAGCTGGGATACCAGGACTCGAACCTAGAACAAAGGAACCAGAAACCTTCGTGTTGCCAATTACACCATATCCCATTACTCTATTGAGTTACCGTTCCGCTTTTCGCCTTTCGGCTTTTCACCGGAACGAGTAATAACTATACGGGTCTTTCTGGAGGCGTGCAAGCCGAAATCTGGAGAGCCGCCTCACATTCACGGTTTTATGCCCGCTACTTCCGCGTGTTTCCGGGGTTTTTGAGGTTAAAAAGTTTTTTAAATTTCTTCAAAAAGAGGGTTCTGGGGCCGATTTTCACCCTTCAAAGCGTCTTCAAGGGGGCTCAGAGAACAGTTTTGCCTCCTCCCCTGCACGCTTTGTGTCCGAAATTTTTTGAAGACTTTTTCCTGCGCTGCCTCCCAGCAGTCAGGTGACCGGGCAGTCAGGTCGTCAGATAGCCCGGCAGCCAGATAACCAGATAACCCAAGCGCCCTGACGGCCAACCCACCCAAGCAACCACCTCGAAAAAGACTCCCCCTACCCCACGCCTCCAAAAACTAAAAACCCGGAGACGATACCCCCGGAGACAGCAAAAACCCGGAGACAATAAAACCCAGAGACAACGAAAAAGCCCCGAGGCGAACCTCGGGGCCTTAGTGGAGCGGTTGACGAGACTTGAACTCGCGACATCCACCTTGGCAAGGTGGTGCTCTACCAACTGAGCTACAACCGCATGTTTTCGCTTTGAACTTTTCAGTTCGTCGCAACAACAGGTACTACTATACGAGCCTTTGCCGGGGTATGCAAACCAAACTCTTGCCACACTCCCCAAAATGGAGCCAGATTCACCCCAATAAAACATACTGACTAGTAGTTTTACAGGAAACACCCATCACAAAAAATATTCTCAAATTTATGAAAAATCCCCTTATCCGCCGGGTTTCCTTCAGACCTTTCGGTCGTCAGATTCCCGCTGGATAAGGGGATTCTCTAGAGCTTAGTCGCTGCTACCACCAGAGTCGCCTCCGCCGGAATCGCCGCCGCCAGAGTAGTCGGAGCTGCTGTAGCTGCTGTAGTCCGAGCTGCTGGAGCTTCCGGCGTCGAAGTCGCCTGCGTCCGGGTCGGGTCCCGGGTCCACGAAGTCGTCTTCGTCGTCCTCTTCACGCGAAGAGTCCGAGGTGTCTACGCCATCAGACGAACTGCTGACGTCGCCGCCGCGGGCGTGCCGTGCCTGAGCTTCTTGAGCGTTCAGGGCGGCGCGCGCCTCGAAGTAGGCAGTCACGTATCCGAAGGCTGCCGCAACGACAACAGCGACCACCATCAAGACGGACTTGTCCATGTTGGCGATGTACAGAATCAGCCAGATAATGCAGGCGTTGGTGAGCGCCATGAGGGTGCCCTTGAGCAGCGCCTTGCCGATGATGGATTGGTTATTCGGCTGGCTCATGGTTAGCTCAGTTCAGCGGCAAGCTTACGCAGGCGTGCGAGGGAGGATTCCTTGCCGAGGATTTCCATGGATTCGAACAGCGGCGGGGAGATACGCTCACCGGACACTGCGATACGCACGGGGCCGAATGCGAGGCGCGGCTTGATTTCCAGGCCGTCGACGATTGCGGCGCGCAGGGCTGCCTCAATGTTGGCTGCGGTGAAGTCCTCGAGGGGCTCCAGAGCTTCGATTGCGGCGGCGAGGACCTGCGGTGCGGATTCCTTGAGCTGCTTGCGGGCATCGTCTGCGGTGCTGATTTCTTCGTCAGCCTTGAAGAGGAATGCGAGCAGGCCGGGTGCTTCGCCGAGCAGCTGCATGCGCTCCTGGACGAGGGGTGCAGCTTCGGTGAGGACCTGCTCTTCACGCTCGGTGAGGGTTTCGCCGAGTACGCCTGCAGCCTGCAGGTACGGCACGAGGCGGTCGCGGAAGTCCTTGGGGTCGAGCGCACGGATGTGGTCGCCGTTGATGGACTCTGCCTTCTTCACGTCGAAGCGTGCGGGGTTGGCGACAACGTCGTGTACGTCGAAGTGCTCGACGAGCTCGTCGATGCTGAAGACGTCCTGGTCTGCAGAGAGGGACCAGCCCAGCAGGGACAGGTAGTTCAGCAGGCCTTCCTTGATGAAGCCGGAGTCACGCAGCAGGAAGAGGTTCGACTCGGGGTCGCGCTTGGAAAGCTTCTTGTTGCCCTGGCCCATGACGTAGGGCAGGTGGCCGAATTCGGGGATGAAGCTGGTCACGCCGGTGTCGATGAGCGCGCGGTAGAGCGCGATCTGACGCGGGGTGGAGGAGAGCAGGTCCTCACCGCGCAGCACGTGGGTGACGCCCATGAGTGCGTCGTCGACGGGGTTCACGAAGGGGTACAGCGGGTCGCCGTTGGAGCGGACGACCACGTAGTCGGGTACGGTGCCTGCCTTGAAGGTGATTTCACCACGAACGAGGTCGTTGAAGGTGATGTCTTCGTCGGGCATGCGCAGACGCCAGACGGGCTTACGGCCCTCTGCGCGGTAGGCTTCCTTCTGCTCTTCGGTGAGGTTGCGGTCGTAGTTGTCGTAGCCGAGCTGCGGGTCCTGACCGGCTGCCTTGCGGCGTTCCTTCACCTCGTCGGGGGTGGAGAAGTCTTCGTACACGTAGCCGCCTTCAACGAGCTTTTCGAAGATCTCGTTGTAGATGCCTGCGGTCTTACGCTCGGACTGGCGGTAGGGTTCGTGCGGGCCGCCGACGCCCACGCCTTCGTCCCAGTTGATGCCGAGCCAGTGCAGGGATTCGAGCACCTGGTTGAACGACTCTTCGGAGTCGCGTGCTGCGTCGGTGTCTTCGATGCGGAAGATCAGCTTACCGCCGGTGTGGCGTGCGTACGCCCAGTTGAAGAGGGCGGTGCGGACCATGCCCACGTGCGGGGTGCCGGTGGGCGAGGGGCAGAAGCGGACGCGGGTGTCTGCGGGGCTGTTGAGTACGGGACCGTGGTATTCGGTCATGATGTCTCCTTGACGGTGTGTTTCAGGATGTACGTTACGTTTTTGGGGGCGGGCTGCTTAGTCGCGCACGCGGGTGACGAGGGAGCCGATGCCTTCGACTTCGACCTCTACTTCGTTGCCGTCGCGCAGTACGCTGATGCCGGCGGGGGTGCCGGTGAGCAGTACGTCGCCGGGCAGCAGGGTGAAGATTTCGGAGGCTGCGGCAACCTGTTCGGCTACGGAGTAGTGCATTTCGGAGGTGTTGCCTTCCTGCACGACGTCGCCGTCAACCCAGGTGGTGATGTTCAGCGAGTCGGTGTCCAGATCGGTTTCGATCCAGGGGCCGAGCGGGGTGGCGCCGTCGAAGCCCTTAGCGCGGGTCCACTGGCGGTCTTCGAGCAGGTCGCGGGCGGTGAGGTCGTTGGCTACGGTGTAGCCGAAGATGACTTCGTGCACGCGCTCAAGAGGCACGGACTTGGCGATACGACCGATAACGACGGCGAGTTCACCTTCTGCGCTGACGGCTTCGGAGTACTCGGGCAGGGTCACGGGGTCGCCGGGGCCGATGACGGTGGTGTTGGGCTTGAGGAAGAACTGCGGAGAGGCGGGCGCCTCGGTTCCAGCCCAGTTTGCGATCGCTCCAATCACCTTGGAGCGGGGGATGATCGGGGCGAGCAGGCGCACCTGGTCGATGGGGTAGGTGGTGCCGGTCGGTTCGATGCCCGAGTAGAAGGGGTCGCCAGCGAGTACGCGCAGGGTTTCTTCGCCTGCGTCGCCTTCTACCAGCCCGAAGTGGAGCTCATTATTTACGGTAAATCGTGCAATACGCATACTTTCTAGGGTACCAGCCTTCGAGGGTGTGAGCGGCGGGTCGGGTTTTATCGGGCCGGGGCGGCGGGGTGCGCCTCCTCTCCCCTACACTCACGCTATCAACGCCGCGCGCAATATTCGCCGCGCGCAATATTCGCCGGGCACAGCGAATCCCCGCGGATTGCTCACCGCGCGACGTGCGGGGTCGGGCGGAGCATCCTGCGGGGATTTCGCTGGTTACGTTAGATTCACGTTTTAGATGAGGCGGGTCATCCAGCCGTGGCGGTCCTCAACGGTGCCGAGCTGAATGCCGACGAGCTCTTCGCGCAGGCTCTTGGAGATTTCGCCGAAGTGCTCGGTGGGTGCCGGGATTTCGAAGTCTTCTGCCTTGAGCTTGCCGATGGGCGCGACCACTGCTGCGGTGCCGCAAGCGAAGATTTCGGTGATGTCGCCGTTTGCCACGCCTTCACGCCACTCGTTGAGGGTGATAGCGCGCTCCTCCACGGTCATGCCGCGGTCCTTAGCGAGCTGAATCAGCGAGGAGCGGGTCACACCCTCCAGGATGGTGCCGGTCAGTTCGGGGGTGACGATCTTGTTTTCCTTGCCGAAGATGAAGAACACGTTCATGCCGCCGAGCTCTTCGATGGCGTCGCCGCGGTGCGGATCCTTGAAGATGACCTGCTTGCAGCCGTGCTTTTCACCTTCGGTCTGGGCGATCATGGATGCTGCGTAGTTACCGCCGCACTTTGCCGCACCGGTGCCGCCTTCGCCTGCACGGGCGTAGGTGGTGGAGAGCCAGATGTCCACGGGTTCGGGGGTGCCGAAGTAGTTACCTGCGGGCGAGCCAATCACGTGGTACTGCACGTGGCGTGCGGGGCGAACGCCGAGGAACGCCTCGGTAGCAATCATGAAGGGGCGGAAGTAGAAGGCCTCACCGTCACCGGTGGGAACCCACGATTCGTCCGCCTTAATCAGCTGGCGCAGGGACTCAATGAAGGTCTCGGCGGGCAGCTGCGGCAGGGAGAGACGATGTGCGGAGTTCGCGAAGCGTGCCGCGTTCTTTTCGGGGCGGAAGGTCCACACGGAACCGTCGGCGTGACGGTAGCCCTTGATGCCCTCGAAGATTTCCTGACCGTAGTGGAACACGGATGCTGCGGGGTCGAGGACGAGCGGGCCGTAGGGGCGAACTCGTGCGTCGTACCAGGTGCCGCCGGTCTTGTAGTCGCCTTCCCAGTCGATGGTGACCATGTGGTCGGTGAAGTAGTCACCGAAGCCGGGGTTTGCAAGGATTTCGGCGCGGCGTTCGGCGGTGGCGGGTGACTGGTTTGCTTCGTGGCTGAATTCGATGGCCATCGTTCTGCGTTCCTCTTCGTCTAGTTGCCTCTGTGGGCGTTCTTTGAGTGGCGGTTCTCGCGGCGGGGCGAGGGACCGGTGTGTGCCGCCGGGCGCGTTGTCGTGCGGGGCAGATGGTGCATCTAGCGGTCTGTGCTAGTTGGATGCATCAAAGCTAGTGGTGGATGGTGTCCACCGCCGAGGTGCCGGGCGGGTGTGCCTGACCTGTTTAGAGTACCGGAAAGATGCGTTTGCCGCATGCGCACCTTTTCTCCCATTCAGGATGTGAACAGGTGGGATTCGGCGGGCTTGTTGGAAGTTAGGTATCGGAGATGCCCTCCCCATCTTTTGTAGCTAGGTACGGGTGAAGCCCGGAAGGTGTATTCCTTCCGGGCTTCACTAGCGTAGTTCACGTTTTAGCCGAGCCAGTTTTAGCCGGGCAAGTATTAACCGAGGCGTGCGAGCACGTCCGCGCCGACCTGGTCGGTACCACGCACGGTCGCGCCGTTTTCGCGCATATCTGCTTCGACGGCGTCCTCAATGCGGGCTGCGGCTGCGTCGTGGCCGAGGTGACGCAGCAGCATTGCGCCGGCGAGGATTGCGGCGGTGGGGTTTGCCTTGTTCTGGCGGGCGATGTCCGGTGCGGAGCCGTGTACGGGCTCGAACATGGAGGGGAACTCGCCGACGGCGTTGATGTTGCCGCTTGCCGCGTAGCCGATACCGCCGGTGACTGCACCGGCGAGGTCGGTGATGATGTCGCCGAAGAGGTTGTCGGTGACGATTACGTCGAAGCGGGCGGGGTCGGTGACCATGAAGATGGTGGTCGCGTCAATGTGCAGGTAGTCGGTCTCAACCTCGGGGAATTCAGCCGCAATTTCGGTGAAGTAACGGTTGTAGAGGCGACCTGCGTGGGTGAGCACGTTGGTCTTGTGCACGAGGGTGACCTTCTTGCGGCGGGTGGATGCCAGCTCGAAGGCGTAGCGTACCAGGCGCTCCACACCGTGTGCGGTGTTGAGGGAGACTTCGGTGGCGATTTCGTGGGGGGTGCCCTGGCGAATCACGCCGCCGTTGCCGATGTAGGGGCCTTCGGTACCTTCACGCACGACGACGAAGTCAATGTTGCCGGGGTTAGCAAGCGGGGAGACTGCGCCGGGGTACAGGCGGGAGGGGCGCAGGTTGATGTAGTGGTCGAAGGCGAAGCGCAGCTTCAGGAGCATTTCGCGTTCGATGAGGCCGGAGGGAATCTTGCCGCTGCGCGGGTCTGCACCGATGGCGCCGAAGAGGATCGCGTCGTGCTGCTTGAGGGCGTCCATGGTGGAGTCGGGCAGGGTTTCACCGGTTTCCAGCCAGTGCTCGGCGCCGAGCTTGTAGTGGGTGGGGGTTACGGTGATGTTTTCGAGCTCGCAGGCGCGGGTGAGGATGCGCTGGGCTTCGGTAATGATTTCGGGGCCGATGCCGTCGCCGGGGATGACGGCGAGGTCGATGCTACGTGCTTCAGTCATGCCTCTACCGTAATACGCGCCGCGGGTGGGCGGTAGAGTGTGCGGGCGGGTTCTCAGACTCTGGGCTAGGCAGGGGTGGGCTAGATGGGCACTGCAGATTAAAACGATATTCCCCGGCTGAATATTCAGCCGGGGAATATCGTTTATCTACGAGTTCTCACAGGGTAAGAACTTAGACGCTATTAGGAGCGCTCGCAGAGGTAGACCTTCACGTAACCGGGGTTACGAACGCCGGATGCCTTCGCAGCGTTGTTAGCGGATGCGATGGCACCGCCGGTAACACTGGGAGCAACGTAGGAGCCACCAGCGCCACCTGCGCCTGCCTGAAGCAGTGCGCTAACGTTCTGGCGGTAACGAGTGGGCTCTTCGTTACCGTTCCACTTCTGGGAGGTGATGATGGAGGAGAGGCCTCGAGCAGCACCGGAGCCACCGCCACCGTAGCCTGCGCCACCACCTGCGGAGACAACAGTCTGGTAACCGTTGAAGGACTTACGGGTGGAGTCCTCGTCCAGGTTGGTCTTATCGTTGAGGTTAACAGGGTTGGTCGCGTGAACGATTTCCAGCTTGGAGATATCGTTGTTGTCAATCTGGTAGGAGTATGCGAAGACGCCGTCTGCACCCTTACCGTCGAAGCCGGAGCCACCCTTGTCACCAGCGGTAGCGGAGCTGAAGAGCTCCTGCTTGTTCTGGCTCTTGAAGCCCAAAACGCCGTAGACATTACCCAGGGTGGAGTACAGCAGGGGCTGCTCGCCACCTGCACCACCCTGACCGTTACCGCCACCGTGACCACCGGCAACCTTCATAGCGGTGCCATCAGTAGTGTGCGGCTTCAGAACGGTGTAGTGAGAGATGGAGGTCTCAGCGCTGTCACCGACTGCTGCGGATGCGCTTGCACCTGCGGGCAGAACGGACTTAACGTCGGGGTCGCTCAGGCGGGTGGTGGAAGCGTCGACTGCCTTGGGGTTGTAGTACTTACCCGAGGGCATGTTGTTGGTACCGGGCTGGGTACGGATACCCGCACCGCCACCGCCACCTGCAACAGCAACCGGGGTGCCGTTGATGATCAGAGCGGAGGAACCGCCGCCGGAACCACCGTAGAGGTAACGCTTCATGTCGGAAGGCTTGGACCAGTTAGCGTCAACCTGAGCCTTGACGTCAGCGGGAACGGGCTGCTCGTTGACGTCACCACCGTTACCGTAACCCTTACCACCGGTTGCGGGGCGGGTCTGCCACAGTGCGGGGCTGTCGACGCCCCTGACGGACTCCAGGTAAGCCACACCACCGGAAGCTGCGACCAGCTCGATGACCTGGCCTTCCTTGACGGGGATTACACCGGTCACGAGAGCACCGGAACCACCAGCAACCTGGTTGGAACCGCCACCTGCGCCACCAGCAACCTCGAACTTGATCTTGTCGACCTTCGCGGGAACGGTGAACTTGACGGTGTCCTTAGCGCCGGAGGGCTGACCGGAAATGTTGAACTTGGGAGCAGATGCGTAGTCGCACTCAGTGGAAGATGCAAAAGCGGGAACTGCAGCAGATGCTGCGACAACCGGAGCAGCCCATGCTGCGCCAGCGACAACCTTGCGGCGAGAAATGTTAGTAGACATGTATGTCCTTCGAGAGTGATGTC
>ERZ1674176.10-NODE-10-length-69772-cov-9.475465_pt1 | contig 69772 bp, 59 predicted proteins | sample MGYA00581288_ERZ1674176 | MGnify/ENA primary metagenome ERZ1674176 (study PRJEB41354, sample SAMEA4873327) | human saliva metagenome | biome: human-associated habitat [ENVO:00009003]; feature: mouth environment [ENVO:08000002]; material: saliva material...
CTCCTGAACCAGATCCTCCGCGTCGGCGCGGTTGCGGGTCATGCCCAGTGCCGCGCCGAAGAGTTGGTTCATGAGGGGCATCGCTTCGTCCATGAAGCGCGCCTCGAGCTCGGCACCATCCAGAGCGGACGAGGCCGGGGCAAGCTCGGGTGCCTGCGGCGTCGGTGAGGGGGTTGTCGTATCCATCGCCTCTCAGCGTAGTCGCGCGAGCGTGCGGCGCGAATGGGAGTGGTCGGTGGGCAGTCATACTGAGGGCAACGCCTCACCCCCCTCTTTATTCCACAACCCTCACCAAGTGTGGGTTGCGCCACTTTCGCCCCGTTGTTTGGGAACGGGCAGGCTGTTCGGCTTCCCCCAGGGGCAAAGGTGTCGAACAATAGGGGTATGAATCTGCTGCGCGTTGTTGCCCGTCCCCTGCTCGCTGCCCCGTTCATCGCCGACGGGGTTGATGCCCTTATGCATCCGCGTTTCCACGTGGAGCGCGCCGCGGGCGTTCGTCCTCTCATCGATAAGGCGACCGGCGCGGTCGGCCTGGAGCCGCTGACGGATCAGCAGCTGGCTATCGCGACCCGCGTGACGGGTGCGGTCACGGTCGTCGCGGGTCTGCGTTTCGCGCTGGGCCGCAAGCCCCGCGTGGCCGCCCTGACCCTGGCTGCGATCGGCGCGCCGATGGCCCTCGTGAACGCTCCCCTGCCGGGCACGACGCGAGGCCTGTCCAAGGAGCAGATCAAGCGCCGCCGCTACCGCACGCTAAATAAGGCGGGCCTGGCTGCCGGCGTCCTCCTCGCGTCGATGGACCGCGTCGGTCAGCCCTCGGCTCTCGTCGCCCACGCGATGCGCCGCGACCAGCGCCGCGCGATTGCCGCGGCAGAGGCCGCCGTCGTGGAGCGTCTGAGCGGCACCGCTTCGTGAGCGCGCGCTGGCCCGCTCCCCTGGCCACCTCCCCCGTGGATGCCACGGTCGAGGTGCCGGGTTCGAAGTCGATCACGGCGCGCGCCCTGTACCTGGCGGCCGTCGCCGATTCTCCCTCCGTCATTCGGGGTGCCCTGGACGCGCGTGACACGCGCCTGTTCGCGGCTGCCCTGGAGGTGATGGGCGCACACGTCGAGGATGAGGGCGCGGGTATCCTGCGCGTCACACCGATGTCGCTGCCGCCGCGCGGCGGTCGCATCGAGTGCGGCTTGGCCGGCACGGTCATGCGTTTCCTCCCTCCCCTGGCGGCCCTGTCCCCCGAGGAGACACTCTTCGACGGGGACGAGCAGGCCTACGCACGCCCGCTGGGCCCGCTCCTGGACGCCCTGGTGCGCATGGGCGCGACCGTCACGTATCACGGTGAGCGCGGGCACCTGCCCTTCACGGTTCAAGGCCCGATCCACACGCCGCTGGGCGCGCAGGCATGGGTGGACTCTTCGTCCTCTTCGCAGTTCCTCTCCGCCCTGTTGCTCGTCTCTCCCCTCGTGGGCGATCCCCTCTTCGTCTCGGCTCCGGGCGTCGTTCCGTCGATGCCGCACGTGGAGATGACGCTGGCTTCCTTGGCGAGTGCGGGTATCGACCTGGAGGTCGTGGACGAGGGCCGCGCGAACCTGTCCACCTGGCACATCTTCCCATCGCGCCCCATCGGCGGCGACATCACCGTCGAGCCGGACCTGTCCAACGCCGGCCCCTTCCTGGCAGCAGCGATGGTGACGGGCGGGCGCGTGCGTATCCCGGCGTGGCCGGAGGCAACGACGCAGGCGGGCGACGCCTGGCGCGCACTGCTCGGTCACATGGGCGCGACCATTACCCTGGACGAGGAGGGCCTGACCCTGACGGGTCCCGGCGCCGGCAACTACCCGGGCATCAAGGCCACGATGGCCGAGGTCGGGGAACTCACCCCCACCATGGCCGCGATCTGCGCCTACGCCTCGACCCCCTCGCACCTGAGCGGCATCGCGCACCTACGCGGACACGAGACGGACCGCCTGGCGGCCCTGGTCGCCGAGATCAACCGCGCGGGCGGGCAGGCCGAAGAGACCGAGGACGGCCTGATCATCACGCCACGCCCGCTCCACGCCGCACAGATCCGCTCCTATGCGGATCACCGCATGGCGACCTTCGGCGCGATCCTGGGCCTCATCACGCCCGGCATCACGGTAGACGACATCGCCTGCACGTCCAAGACGCTGCCGACCTTCGAGGCCATGTGGGCCTCGCTCGTGAGCGAAAACGGTGAGGAAGGCACCCAGGCTGCCCCGGCCTCGTCGATCGAGGAGGAGGAGTGATGGCCCGCCGCGACACTGGAACCGACGACCCGCGCGTGCGCGTACGCGCTGGCAAGGGCTCACGCCCTCGCACGAAAGACCGGCCCGACTGGTCCTCCAAGCCGCTGGGCCGCGTCATCGGCATCGACCGCGGCCGCTACCAGGTGAGCCTGGAGGCGGCCGCCACCCGTGTGGTCGCCGTGCGCGCCCGCGAGCTGGGGCGCGGCTCCGTCATCATGGGCGACCGCGTGCGCCTCACCGGCGACCTGTCGGGGCGCCCCGACACGCTCGCGCGCATCGTCGCCGTCGAGGAACGCTCCTCGGTGCTGCGCCGCTCCCTCGAGGACGCGCCGGATCAGCGAGGCGAGAAGGCGATCGTCGCGAACGCGGACACCATGTGCATCGTCGTGGCGCTGGCGGATCCACCGCCGCGCACCGGCATGATCGACCGCTGCCTGGTTGCGGCCTTCGAGGCGGGCCTCGACCCTATCCTCGTCCTGACGAAAGCGGACCTGGCCAGTGCGGACGAGCTGATCGCCGCCTACCGGGACTTCGACGTGCGCGTCGTGCTCACGAGCGCCGAGGCCGGGGAGGCCGACCCGGGCGTCGCCGAGCTGCGGGCCCTGTTGGCCGGCCACTGGTCGGTGCTCGTGGGGCATTCGGGGGTCGGTAAGTCCACGCTCATCAACCTCCTGGTGCCGGGCGCGGGCCGGGCGACGGGTCACGTCAACGAGGTGACGGGGCGCGGGCGCCACACATCCACGTCCTCGGAGGCCTTCGAGCTGGACGAGGGAGGCTGGATCGTGGATACGCCCGGCGTGCGTTCCTTCGGCCTGGGGCACGTGAGCGTCGCCGACGTGCTCGGGGTCTTCCCAGACGTCGCGGAGGCGGCCGCCTGGTGCCTACCGCTGTGTTCGCACGACGCCGAGGAGCCTTCGTGCGCGCTTGACAGTTACGCGCGCGCCACCGGCCCCTTCAGCATCGACGAGGCCGGGGACGGCGATGCGGATCGGGTGCGCTCCGAGCGCGCCTCCCGCGTGGCGTCGGTGCGCAGGCTCCTCGAGGCGGTGGCCACGGCGGAGGCCGCCAGCAAGGCAGCCCGTTAGAGAAAAGTGCGCACCGAAAGTGCTTGACAGCGCTCCCCCTGCGTGGACAATGAGGATATAGCGATGGTCGCTTTCTCTAGTTCACAAGGTCGTGATCGCTATGTCCACCATCGAGCAGAACCTTATCGGCAACACCGCAGGGCTTTCGCGGGTTGACAAGGTCCTCCGTTACTTCTTCTTCGCGTTGCTGATCGGCACGGTCGTCTATTCGATTGGCGGCACCTTCTTCGGGAAGGACAACCGCCTAACCGACTACGGGCTCGCCGACGCTGCGTTGCTCCTCGCTGTCTACATCCCTGGCTATTCGCGTCACATTCCTGGCGCGCACCGGGCACTTCGGGCCTGCGAGTGGGTGGTGATGGGTGCCGCGCTCGTGTGCACTGCGGCAGTCATCGCCGGTGACGTCATGGACCACGGCGTCCGCCCCGATCCCTTCAACATGCCGCGGAACATTGCCATGGGCGCTGTGCTTGTCGCCTTCTGCTTCTCTATGATTCTCCTCGTCTCCAAGGAGCGGGCGCGCCGACGCGGGCTTCTTCCCCCCGCCCGCTAGACACGCAGACAGGCACCCACGGCGAGAGTCCGCGGTGAGGGTGCCCCTCGCCCGCTAGCAGGCGAGGGGTGGCTGCCTCGCGCCGCGTCCCGCTAGAGTGGTGGGCATGCCGAATCCCGAAAACTCCTCCCCGGAGCGCCCCGAAATCGAGCAAATAATTCGCGTTGTCTTCGTTGTTGCTTTATTCGCCGTCCTGTTTCTCATGGTGTACTCAATGACCGAACTTGGCCGTTTGAGGACCTCTTCCTTCACATTGGCTATCTGCGCAACCTTCTTTGGCAGGCAGCTGCCGGGATCTGCGCGCCGGATCTTCTGGACAACTCCGGCTTATTTCGTCGTCGAGCGTATCGGCCTCGTCTGTGCGGGTCTGTGCGTCGTCACCGCGATGGTGAGCGCGTTCGTGCCCCTCACAGACGACCTGACGGCCTACCGCCACTCAATGATGACGACTTCCGTCCTGACCATCGTCACCATGGTGATCTTCTTCTACCTGCGCCGCAAGGCCCGCTAACCGCGCCGCGCCACGGGGCCCCGCCCGTCGGGCGAGGGTCAGCGCTGGAAGCGGCGCACGAAGTTCTGGAGGACAAGGCGTGAGGGATCCGTGTCCACGGTGGCGACCTGGGCGCGGATTGCCTCGGCCTTCTCGACCGGGTAGTAGCGGCCCGCGTACTGGTCGATGCGCACGTTGACGCCCTCGAGGTCCATCTCGGGGTGGAACTGGGTCGCCCACGCCGCCTCGCCCACGCGCACCATCTGGATCGGGGTGTCGTCCCCTGCCAGGAGGACCTGCATGCCGGGGGCCAGCTCGCGCACGGCCTCGTGGTGGCCAACGTAGGAGTGGAAGCGGTCGGGCGTGCCCTCCAGGAGCGGGTCCTCGCGGCCCGCGTCGGTCTTCGTCAGCGCGATACCGCTGATTTCCTCGCCGTGGTGGGTGTCGATGACGCCGCCCAGGTGCAGGGTGAGGGTCCCCAGCCCGTAGCACAGGCCCAGGATCGGGAAGGATTCGCCCAGCGCCCGGTCGTAGAAAGAGCGCAGCCATGCTTCGGCACGCACCTGGCGTTCTTCCTTCAGGTGGTCGTCGGCGTTCGCGTCCCACGGGGACCCACAGACAAACGCACCCGAGTACTCGGACAGGTCGAGGTCGGGCAGCTCCCTCTCCATGCGCACCTGTCGTACCTGGTCGGGGGTGAGTCCAGAGAAACGAGGCAGGTCGGCGCACTCGGCGGCCAGGACGGGGCCGTCGTCGCGCGAGGTCAGCATGAGGAAGGGCTTGGTCATGCCCACCATGCTATCGACTACCTGCGCACATGCAGAAGGTGTCCGCCTTCCAAGCGTGTGTGACGGACGCAGATGTGGGCGGCCTCTGCCACACTGGAAGCATGTTGATTCTGCACACCTCCGACTGGCACCTGGGACGCACGCTGCACGGCGCGTCCCTGGGAGACAGCGCGGACGCGTTCATCGAGTGGTTGGTGGCCTTGGTGCGTGAGCGGGGCGTGGATGCCGTGCTCATTTCGGGCGACGTGTTCGACCGCGCGGTCCCGCCCGTGGATGCGCTCGCGCGGATGCGTCGCGCCCTGCGCGAGCTGACGGAGATCACGACGGTCATCCTGACGTCGGGAAACCACGATGGGGCCGCGCGCCTGGGGCTGTTCGCCGACATGCTGACCCCCTCGCTGCACGTGGTGACGGACCCCGAGGCGATCGGCACGCCGGTCGAGGCCGGGGGTGCTCTCGTGTACCCGATGCCCTACCTGGAGCCCGACCTCGTACGCCAGAGTCTGTCAGACCTGCCTGCGCGGGGCGAGGCCGACCTGCCCACTCCCCTACCTCGCTCCCACCAGGCGGTTCTGGGGGCGGCGTTGCGCCGGGTGCGCGCGGACCTTGAGGCTCGGCGCGACGCGGGCGACGAGCGCCCGGCCATCGCGATGCCGCATGCCTTCGTGACGGGCGCCCAGGCCTCGGACTCGGAGCGCGACATCCAGGTGGGCGGCGTCCCCTCCGTATCGGCGGACCTGTTCGACACGCTCGGGGACGAGGAACCCCTGACCCACGGCCTGGACTACGTGGCAGCCGGGCACCTGCACCGCCCGCAGAACATCTCGGGTGCATCCGTCCCGATCCGCTACGCAGGCTCCCCCATCGCGTATTCATTCTCCGAGGCCGGGGCCACCAAGTCGATCACCCTCGTGACCACGGACGCCACCTCGGTGACCGACATCGAGGTGGTGCCCATCCCCACGCTGCGGGGCATCGCGGTACTCGAGGGAACCATGGATGAGCTGCTCGCGGATCCCGACGAGGCCACCACGGCCTCGTACGTGTCGATCACGGTCACGGACGACGCGCGCCCCGAGCGCATGGTGCCTCGCATCCGGGAGGTCTACCCGCATGCCCTGGTCGTCGTGCACCGTCCCTCCCAGGCCCCCGCGCTCGCTCCGGCGATGACCGTGCGCGCGTCCCGCGATCCGCGCGAGGTCACGGAGGAGTTTTACGAGGCCGTGGGCGGGCGGGCGCTAAGCGCTCAAGAGCGCGAGCTGGCCCTGGACGTGTGGGCGCAGCTTCGAGGAAAGGACATGCAGTGAAGATTCGGTGGCTACGTATTGTGGGCATCGGCCCCTTCGCGGGCGAGCATACGGTCGACTTTTCGGCCTTCGAGGACTCGGGGCTGTTCCTGCTGGACGGCCCCACGGGCGCGGGCAAGTCCACGCTCATCGACGCGATCACCTTCGCCCTGTACGGCGACGTGGCGCGCACGAAGGACGCGTCGAAGGACCGCCTGCGGTCCAACCACATCACGGATTCGGATCCGTCGGAGGCGGACCTGGTGTTCGAGGTGGGGACGGGCATCTACCGGGTGACCCGCACCCCCGCGTACACCCCGGCGGGCAAGAAGTCGCAGCGCAATTCGAAGTCGACGCTGATGCGGGTCGTCGAGGATCCGGACGCGCCGGACGGGTGGCGTACGGTGGAGCCGATCGCGTCGGGTCCCCGCGACGTGGGCTCCGAAATTCCGGCAATCGTGGGCCTGGATAAGGACCAGTTCCTGCAGACGATCGTGCTCCCGCAGGGCAAGTTCTCCCAGTTCCTCAACGCCACGTCGGATGCTCGCGAGCAGATCCTGCGCGACATTTTCGACACGCAGATCTACGTGGACTTCACGAAGGCCCTCGTCGATGCGGCCGCCTCGTCGAAGCGCGGCATCGAAGAGCGGCGCGTGGCTGCCATCGGCGCTTTCGAGCGCGTGCGCTCACTGGACGCAGCCTTTGCCGAGAACGGCACTGAGGACGGGTCTGCCGCCGACGGCCGGGCGGCCGACGCCAAGGAGGCCGATCAGCTGGATGCGGGCGCGGAGGATTCCAGCGCCGTGACGCGCTGGGCCGAGGACGCATGCGAGCGCGCACGCGAGGCGCACGCACAGACCCTGCACGTTGCCGAGGTGGCCACGGCAACCGCGCGCGAGGCTTCCCGCGCCCTGTCCGAGGGGCGTGCCCTGGCTGAGGCCCAGGCGGAGCACGCACGCCTCAGCGCGACGCTCGCCGAGCTCACCTCATCGGAGGGAGCAATCGCATCCGACCGTGAGCGCGCGGGTCAGGCCCGCCGAGCGCTGGCCGTGGCTCCCCTCGACGCGGCCGAGGCCTCGGCACGCGCTCGTCTGGAGGCTGCGGGAGACCAGGTCGCGGCCCTGTCCCCTGCTCTCGGAGACGAAGATTCCATCGATTCCACATCCTTGACACCCGAGGCCGTGGCCACTCTCGGCAAGCGGGCGCAGGACCTGCGCGACGAGGCGACGCGCACGCGCGGTTCTCTCGAGGAGGCCCTGGCCGTCGAAGGCTCGCTGCCCGAAGTGCGCACCCACATCGACTCGCTGCGCTCCCAGCATGAGCAGGCATTGGCGCGCATCGCGTCGATCGAGGCCGAGCGCGAGACGTTGCCCCTGCGCATCGAGCAGGCCTCCGAGGCCCTGCGCCTCATGCGAGCGGATGCCGACACGCTGCCCGAGGCCGCGTCCGCGCTGCGCGCCCTCAATGAGCGCCTGGATGCCTCCATGCAGGCGGACCTGCTGCGCTCGGCCCTCCTCGGAGCATCGGACGAGCTGCGCGAGGCCACGGTCGCCGCGAAGCTTGCGAATGCCGCGGCGGCGGACGGCCACGACCTGTGGATCGCGCAGAGCGCATCGGCGCTCGCACGCGAACTCGAGGAGGACATACCCTGTCCCGTGTGTGGCTCCACCGCTCACCCCAATCCCGCACCGGCCGCGGACGGGGAGATCACGCGCGAGCAGGTCGCGGAGCTCGACCAGGCGCGAGACCGTGCGGAGGCCGCGCTGCGGGATGCGCAAGCTGGCCACCAGGATCTTGTGCGTCGTATCGCCCAGCTCAACGAGGTGGCCGGCGCCCCCACGCCAACGCTCGAAACCGAGCGGGATCGAGCCGCCGAGCTCGTTGCGAAGCTCGAGGCTCTCAGCCCGCAGATCACAGAGATCGAGGCGGCCCTCGCGCAGGAGCGCGCCCGCCTCGACGGCCTCACGGACTCCCTCGCGAGCGCCCGAGAGACCGCCGCTTCCCTCGCGTCCACCCTCCAGGAGCGCAAATCTGCTCTGGCTGCGGCTGAGGCCCGCGTGGAGACTGAGCGCGCCGACTACACCTCCCTTGATGCGCGCGCTACAGCCCTGGATGAGCGCGCACACCGGGCGGCAGCCCTAGCCGGGGCCTGCGCCGATTGGGACAACGCCCGCGCCGCGCTCGCGCAGGCGCAGCGATCCCTTGCGGATGCACTTGAGGAACAGGGCCTCGAGGCGGACTCGTGGCGCACGCTCCTGCTTCCACTCCCCCAGGTCGAGGCTCTCGAGGCGCGCGTGGCCGCGCATGAGAAGGCACTCTTCGCGACACGCGAAGCGCTTGCTTCGGAGCGCCTGACCCGCGCGGCGTCGGCGCCCGCGCCGGACCTTGAGGCCCTCACCGAGACCGCCCGCAAGGCCGAGGAGGACGCCGCTATGGCGGCCCGAGCTTCGGGTATTCTCGAGCAGCACTGCGCTCAGCTGGACGCCGCCCGCGCCTCCCTTGAGCACGCGTTGGAGGCGCTCGGGCGTGCCCGGGAGCAGGCCGGGCCCATCCGCCGCCTGGCAGACATTGCCGCGGCATCCGGCCCGGAGAACCTGGCCTCCACTCCCCTGTCGGCGTGGGTGCTCATCGCGCGACTAGAGGAGGTTCTGGCGGCCGCGAACCCACGCCTCGCGGCAATCTCATCGGGACGCTACGAGCTCGTGTCCGTCCCCGACGACGGCACCGCCTCGCGCAAGTCCGGCCTGGGCCTGGCAATCGTCGATCACGATACGGACGCGCTACGCAGCCCGCGCACGCTGTCGGGCGGGGAAACGTTCTACACGTCCCTCGCGCTGGCGCTCGGCCTCGCGGACGTCGTCTCAGCCGAGGCCGGAGGCGTCGAGCTGCGCACGATGTTCATCGACGAGGGCTTCGGATCGCTCGACTCGCACACGCTGAGCCTGGTCATGGCGCAGCTCCAGGCGCTGCGCTGCGCGGGACGCACGGTCGGCGTCATCTCGCACGTCGAGGAGATGGCGACCCAGATCGCGGATCAGATCCAGGTGCGACCTCTGCCGGAGGGCGGATCGACCCTCAGCGTGCGCGCGTAGGTGTCAGCCCTGGTGCAGGGCCAGGACGGCGGGGCGCTCGGAGCGGTCGAACCACGCCAGGGAGGACTCCCACAGGGCGGCCACGGCCTCGTCGGCGCTCTCCTGCGTATCGGCGCTCAGGACGGCCTGCACTGCGGGTGAGGCGTCGGGCAGGTCCGCGAGGATAGCGGCCACGTCCGACCAGGTGTATTCGAAGGCCGGGGCCGCGAAGATGTGGGGTTCGATCTGCTCGCCGGGGGTCAGCGTCGTCGAGGTGGGGGTGTCGACGGCCAGGACGACGCGAGCGACGCCCGCTCCCTCCGTCTCGCGCGCCAGTTCGAGGGAGGACAGCGCCGCCTCGGTGATGGCATCGTCCTCGAGGACCTCGATATCCTCTCCACTCATGCCGGCCTCGGGCACACACAGGACGCCGCTGCGCACGGGCGGCAGCGGGACGCACAGGTCGGACAGGACGGCGGGAACATAGACGCGCATGGTCACAGTGTAGGCACCCACTGCTCGACAATCGCCTGCAACGCGTCGGATGCGTCGCAACGCGCACCGTTTTCTCCCAGAGCCTTGCCTCGCAGGGAAGCCCGCCCAACACCCTCATCCTCAGGAACGACGTGGAAAATGCAGTCGGGCATGAAAGCGCCGATCGCCGCCTGCAGGGAGGGCACCGGGTGCGGGCCAATAGCCGCGGTGCTCACGCGGTTGACGATCACCTCGACCGGAATGGCGCGCTCTTGCTCCTCCCACCACCGCACCAGGAACGAGAGCCGGTTGATGCCGACGATATCACCGCGCGCGACGATGACGAACCGATCGGCGCGCTCAAGCACCCCAAGCGCGGCATCGTCACGGTTGGCCCCGCGCGAGGCCTTTTCCAGCGAGGTCGACGCAATATCAACGACCGAGTAACGGGCGCTCAGGCGCAGTGCCCCGACGATGGATTCGATACCGGGTTTGCTCACTTCTCGCCAGCGGTGTGGCGTCACGAGGCCCGTGATGACGTGCAGGTTCTCGGAGCGCATGACGGCTGCCCCGAGCGTGTCCGCGGGCGTGATGGGGCCGCGCGAGGCTGTACGCGCGAGGGTTGACAGACCCGACGCATGGACGGGAAGGCCCAGCAGGTGCGCAATCGTCGGGTTGGCGGTGTCCGCATCGACGAGGAGGGTGGGCCCGTGGGCGGACAGCGCGGTCGCGATGCCGACAGCGAGGGTCGTGCGCCCGGGCGCACCGGATGTCCCCCAGACGGCCAGCACGCTGCCCGGAGCGGAGGGCGGAGGAGGCGGCGGTGGCGCGGACGAGGCCGTGGCAGGGGTCGAGGGGCGCGTGCGCGTCGCCGCGATGAGAGAGTTGACGACCTGGTCGGGGCTGCCGGGCGCGGCGACCGAGGCGACCCCCAGAGCGATGAGGCGGGAGCGCTCGTGATGGGGCGCAAGGGCAACGACGACCATGCCGCAAGCGCGCAGCGATTCAACGGTCTCGATCGTCAGGTCGGGGTCGGATCCGTCGATGACCGCGAGATCGGCGAGGCCGGCGCGGGCCGCGGCAACGACCTCAGCCAGGTCAGCGCAGCGCCGGACGATGGCAAGGACATCCGATCGGCCCTGAATCGCCTGGATGAGGGGTGCCTCGTAGCGCTGATCGGCGAGGACGACGACCCCGTGGACGGAGCTCACGGCGCCCCCACGGGGACTGCGGCCAGCTCGTCGGTCGAGGACTGCGCGGCGAGGAGGACCGGCATGGACTGGGCGTTCGCGAGGATCTCGATCCGCTGGCCACGGTGCGACTGGGACGAGGCCTCGATCCGACGCACGAAGGTGAAGGTCCCCTCGATCTCGCGCGCCTGATTGCCAGCCTGTCCCTGCGTGCGCGCGGGGATCGTCCACAGCCGGATCCGCGTTCCATCAGCGACCCCGTCGGGCAGCCCGGCACTGACCGTGACGGCCACGCGCAGCATGTCTGTCTGCACTGTTCCGCTGTCCCCCTGTGACAGATCCGTGCGCATGACGATCTGGCCGGGGGTGATCTGCCGAGTCGCGACGGACCCCATGGGGGCCTCGGACGTGGGAACGTAGACGTCCGAGTCGACGCTGAGGACAACCTCTCGGACATTGTCCGCAGTGAGGGTTTCCCCCGGGGCGATGGTCGTCGTCGCGGTGTAGACGCGGCTTCCTCCCCGCAGGAGGCCGCTGAGGGCACTGAAGGCGATCACGGACGCGATGATGAGGACCAAGCCGATAACGAATCGACGGTCCATCTTGCCGGGGGCGCGCGTCGGGATCGACACTGAAGCTGAGACGCGTTTCACTCTTCTATGATGCACGCTCAACCGAAAAAGCGGTAGGTTGTCGACTATTCATCAGAACCAACCGATCCGATCGGTGAAATGACGCGTAAAAAATTGCCGACTCAAACCAATCAAACGAAGCAACCCCAACTGATAGCATGTTGCCATGGCAACACGATTCCTCACTCTCGCTGACGTCGCCGAGACCCTGAATCTCACGATGTCAGCCACCCGCGCCCTCGTTTCCTCCGGCGAGCTCCCGGCCATTCAGGTCGGCGGCAAGCACGTGTGGAGGATCGAAGAATCGGTCCTGGAGCAGTTCATCCAGGATCAATACGCCGCGACGCGCGAGCGTCAGAAGGCGGAGAACGCTCACTAGTCGTCCGACCATCGCTGGCCGAGCACGCGGAGTCGACGAAGCCCCGCAAGTGCCAGTGACACGGTCATGCCACCTACTTCATCCCGGTCGTCATAGGCGAAGGCCTCTCCATCCAGGGCAACATCGACGTGGTCCGCATAGACCGCGTCGATGATCCCCCGATGGTCACCCCCGTCGGATTCGATGACGACTCCGACACCGCGTGCACCTAGTTCGCGCAGGACATGGCCAACGCCGACGCCTCCTCGCACGGAGGACTCGCGCGCAACACTGCGCCCGAGAGGCCAGGCCGCGACGATTGCGGAGAGCATGATCAGGCTGTCGTCGCGACTTCCGCGCAGGAGCACCCACGAGCGGGTCGAATCGAGCACTGCCCCAGTGATCGTCAAACCCCCTCGCAGCGCGAGTGTGATATCACCGTCTGCACCGGCCAGGCGGGCAGACAGGCTGACCGAGGCGCGTTCAGCATCGGTGAGTTCGTCGATGAGCGCATCGAGATCGCGACCGCGCTCATCATCAAATTGTGCTTCTAGCTCGGCAATGAACGCTGACATATCCATGCCCCTACGATGCCACATTCGTGCGCCACACATCACATTTAGATAACATAAACTAACATCTATTGACATGGTGCACTATAAAGCGGATAGTTAACGCATCGAATCCGTCCACTCAATGAAGAGTTCACCATGACTGATGATTCACTGACCGTCGCCGGCCAATCACACCTCACCGACGCATTTCTCTGGCTCGTTGGTGCCCCGCTGTGCCTCCTCGACGCACTCTATCTCTCCCGCCTCGCTCCACCCCTGAGCGCGGAGCGTCCCGAGACGCTCATCCTCTGGGTTCTCGGCATTGCTGCCCTCGCGCTCCTGGCGTGGAGTCTCCTATGCTCAGCATGCGCTCACCTCGCGCTCCTGCACGTTGCTCCCCCAGCGGCGCGCACAGCTGCACGTTTCTTCGTCTGCCGTTGCGGCACCCGTCTCTCGCGGTCGCTTCTGGCTCGCGCCGGAGCCAGCGCATTGATTGGCTCCACACTCGTCACCGGTGCACCCGCCGCGGCTTCCCTGGCAGCACCGCAGGAACAGACCTCCCCCGCCGTCTCACTGACGTGGGCGGATACCCCCGCAGCCCCTTCCCCCGACCAGGAGGCGACACAGACTGCTCCGGCCACATTGCCCGTGCCCGCGCAGGATGCACCGGACGCGGATACGCCCGATCACCCTACCTCGGTCACCGTCGCGCCGGGCGATTCGCTCTGGTCGATCGCCGCCTCCCTGCGCCCCGATGCGGACGATGCGCGTATCGACGCCACGTGGCGAGCAATCCACGCGGCCAACTCCGAGTCGGTCCACGACCCCGCTCTCATCTACCCCGGACAGACACTCGCCATCCCCCAGGACCTGCCATGAGCACCCAAATCGCGCCCCGGCCTCGCGCCTCCGAGGCCCCCAGACGACGGACCAGCACGAGGCCCACCCCCACCCGTCCGATCCAGCCCGCCCCATTCCGGTGGAGTCAGGATCCTGAGTTGGCCTACAGGGCAGCCCCATCGCCGACACCAACCCACTACGTCACCCTCCCGAAAGAGAGCCTCCCAGACCCCGGGCCGTGGGCGGCGAACCTCGCACGCGCCATCGTCGAGGTCGTCACGGGCGTACGCCAGGCACCCCAGCTACGCCGTTGGATGTTGCCCGATCTCTACGGAGCTCTCGTGTGCGTCCACATGTCCCCATGCGCACGGGGAACGAGGCCCGTCCACGTACGCACGTGCCCCGTCGACGAGCGCACGACAGAGGCCGCCGTCATCGTCTCCACGGTCTCGCGTACCTTCGCCCTCGCCCTGCGGCTTGAGGAGTACCACGGGCGATGGATCACGACGGCCCTCGAACTCGCCTGACGGACCGGCCGCGCCGCTCGACGGATACACAAACGGGTGAGGGGGCTCCCGCAGGAACCCCCTCACCCGTGACGTGTACCGATCAGCGGCGGCGACGCTTCTTAGCGGCAGCGCGACGCTCCGCGCGGTTACCGCTCGACGAGGACGCGGCCGACTCGGTGCCCTCAGCGGAGCTGTAGCTCACGCGGCTCGGCGCCTTCGCGCGACCCACGTTGCCCATCACCGAACGGGCGTGAGCAACGGCCGTGCGCGCGGCCGCGGAGGCCGCAGACTCGGCGGCGGCAACGTCCTCGACGCTGGGCTCAGAAGAGGATGACGAGGCATCCTCCTGCGCGGGAGCGACGCTGGCGGCGGCGATCGAACCACCGGCCTCCTCCTCGGCGGCGGCCAGGGCGCGCTCGAACTGCTTGGCGTAGGAGAACACCTGCTGGACTGACTCCTCGCGGATGCGCTCGACCATCGCCTGGAACATCTGGGCCCCCTCGTCCTTGTACTCGACAAGCGGGTCGCGCTGACCCATCGCACGCAGGCCGATGCCTTCCTTCAGGTAGTCCATCTCGTAGAGGTGCTCGCGCCACAGGCGGTCCACCACGGAGATGACAACGCGACGCTCGAGGGTACGAATGGGCTCATCGCCCAGCTGCGCCTGCGCCAGCGGGTTGGCGTTCAGGCGGTCCTCGGTGTCCGCGTAGACGGCGTGGATGTCGCCGACCAGCTCGGTCACCAGATCGTCGCGCACGAGGGACGCAGCACCACCGTGCTCCTCCTCGACCTCTTCGATCGTGACCGACGGCGGGTAGTAGGCGCGCAGGTGCTCCCACAGGGTGGGCAGATCCCACTCGTCCACGGGCTTGTCGGCGATCGCTTCGTCGACAAGGCCGGTCACGAGGGACTCCATGAACGCGCGCATCTGCGGGCCCATGTCCTCGCCCTCGAGCACCTTGCGGCGTTCGGCGTAAATTGTCTCACGCTGACCCGTCATGACGTCGTCGTACTTCAGGACGTTCTTACGGATCTCGAAGTTGCGGGCTTCCACCTGGCGCTGGGCCGACGCGATCGAACGCGACACCATGCGGTTCTCCAGCGGCATATCCTCCGGATAGGCACCCGAGGCCATGATGCGCTGCGCCATGCCCGAGTTGAATAGGCGCATCAGATCGTCTTCCATCGACAGGTAGAATCGGGACTCGCCCGGGTCACCCTGACGGCCGGAGCGTCCGCGCAGCTGGTTGTCGATACGACGCGACTCGTGGCGCTCCGAACCGAGCACGTACAGGCCGCCCAGCTCGCGCACCTCCTCGCGCTCGGCCTCGACGGCCTCTTCCGCGGCCGCGAGAGCCTTGGGCCACGCCTCGCGGTACTCCTCCGGGTTTTCCTTCGGGTCGAGGCCCTCGGCAGCCAGGTTCGCCTGGGCGAGGAACTCCGAGTTACCACCCAGCATGATGTCAGTACCACGGCCGGCCATGTTCGTGGCCACCGTGACCGCGCCCTTGCGGCCGGCCATCGCGACGATGGCGGCTTCGCGGGCGTGTTGCTTGGCGTTGAGCACCTGGTGCGGAATGTGCTTCTTCTTGAGCATCTGCGAAAGCAGCTCGGACTTTTCCACCGAAGCGGTACCGATGAGGACCGGCTGGCCGGCCTCGTGACGCGCCACGACGTCCTCGATGATCGCGTTCAGTTTGCCCTTCTCCGTCGGATAGACGAGGTCGGACTGATCCTTGCGGATCATCGGCTTGTTCGTGGGGATCGGGATGACGTCGATCTTGTAGGTCGAGTGGAACTCCGCGGCCTCGGTCTCAGCCGTACCGGTCATGCCGGAACGCGAGCCCTCGGGGTACAGACGGAAGTAGTTCTGCAGCGTGATCGTAGCGAGCGTCTGGTTCTCGGCCTTGATCTCCACGCCTTCCTTGGCCTCAATCGCCTGGTGCATGCCGTCGTTGTAGCGGCGGCCCGGCAGGACACGGCCCGTGTGCTCGTCGACGATGAGAACCTCGCCGCCGTCCACGATGTAGTCGCGGTCCTTAAAGAACAGCTCCTTGGCGCGGATCGCGTTGTTGAGGAAGCCGATCAGAGGGGTGTTCGCCGCCTCGTAGAGGTTCTCAACGCCCAGCTGGTCCTCGACCTTGTCGATGCCCGGCTCCAGGATGCCGACGGTCTTCTTCTTTTCGTCGACCTCGTAGTCCTCGTCGCGCTTCAGCAGGCGCGCGATGCGGGCGAACTCCACGTACCAGCGGTTCAGGTCACCGTCAGCGGGACCCGAAATGATGAGGGGGGTACGGGCCTCATCGATGAGGATCGAGTCAACCTCGTCGACGATGACGAAGGCATGGCCGCGCTGGACCAAATCCTCGGGCACCTGCGCCATGTTGTCGCGCAGGTAGTCGAAGCCAAACTCGTTGTTCGTACCGTAGGTGATGTCGCAGGCGTACATCTCGCGGCGCTCAGCAGGCGTCTGCCCCACGAGGATACAACCGCAGGTCAGGCCCAGGAAGTTGTAGACGCGGCTCATGATGTCCGACTGGTACTTCGCCAGGTAGTCGTTGACCGTCACAACGTGCACACCCTTGCCGGTCAGCGCGCGCAGGTACGAGGGCATCGTGGCGACCAGGGTCTTGCCTTCACCGGTCTTCATTTCGGCGATCTTGCCCTGGTGCAGGGCAATGCCACCCATGACCTGCACGTGGAAGGGACGCATGCGCAGGATTCGCCACGAGGCCTCACGGACCGTCGCAAACGCCTCGACCAGGATGTCGTCCAGGGTCTCGCCATCCTCGAGGCGATCCTTGAACTCCTGAGTCTTAGCCTGCAGCTCCTCGTCCGTCAGAGCCTCAAAATCCTCCTGCAAGGCATCAACCTGCGACGCAAGCCGATCCAGCTTGCGCAGCATACGCCCTTCGCCAGCGCGAAGGATCTTGTCAATAATCGACACGAATAGCTCCTGACGTTAATCGCCCGCCCCCTTGTAGAGCAGACAGTCAAATCCACCCATTAGTTTACGAACTAACTGCCCAAAGTGGAAACGCCCGCGCGAACTATGGACGTATTTAACGCTCACAGCGCACACGGGAGCGCCCCGGGCATGGTGCCCGGGGCGCCGCGGTCCTTTAACCGTCAGATTGTCGTGTTCAAGCGAAGCACGCCGTACGTCCACCCGTGGCGGTGGTAGACGACGCACGGCTGGTTCGTGTCCTTGTCGACGAAGAGGAAGAAGGGGTGGCCAACCATCATCATCTGATCCAGGGCCTCATCCACGCTCATCGGCGGGGCCTCGTGCACCTTCTGACGGACAATGATCGGGGTATCACCCCACTGTTCCTCACGGGCCTCTCCGACCTTCAGGTCCTCAGCGCTGCGCAGCGGCTTGGGAGCCTCGGGTTCGAATGTGGCTGTCTCTTCGACGACGGGAGCTTCGAGGATTTCGGCTTCGGCCAGGTCGCGCGGGTACCGACGACGGTGGTCCTTCACGCGATCACGCAGACGGCGCAGGCGCTCGTAGAGCTTGCCGGCGGCGATGTCGACGGCCGCGTAGCGATCAGCGGACTGAGCCTCAGCGCGAATGATCGGGCCCTTACCGTAAACGGTCAGCTCGATGCGCTCGGCAGTGTCGGCCTGGCGGGGGTTACGTTCGTGAGTCAGCTCCACATCGACGCGCTGAGCGCGGGGGTAGAACTGAGTGATCTTCGAAACCTTCTCCTCCACGTATTCCCGGAAATTCGGGTGAATCTCGGCATTACGTGCGACGACGGTGATGTCCATGTGTTTCCTCCATGGTGTGCGGCGGGCATCGTTGCCCGCAGGTGGGGATTGTTCGGTGCTCACTGCCCGAACCGTGGTCTGAGCTATCACCTCCCGCACTGACGTGAGGAGCGTCCCTGCTGCTCACGCTATCGAAAGTCAGTACGCACATCATACCCCAGCCGGTGACCTGCGTCATGAGATAAGCCCGGTCGACACAGAGTCACAACCGCGTCGAGACCACCCAACACACGCTCCATTTCCCGAACCGTCGCGCCCGTCGTCACCACGTCATCCACCGCAACAACACGCACGCCAGGCCCCGGGACCGCGAGCGCACGCATCGACCCCATGCGCCCCACCGTACGCTGTGCCCCGGCCTTGCCCGACTGGGAGGTCGCGCCCACGCGCAGCCGCACAGCGTCCACCACCCGAACGCGCACGCGCACGCCAGGACGCGCGCCTGCCGCCAGAGCTCGGGCAACAGCGCGCGCCAACGGCAGCGCCACCTGCCTACCCCGCAGGCGCCTCTTCCACGAAGAGGGCGCGGGCACCACCCACACCTCCACCGCTCCCCCGGTGAACGAAGCCCTCCCCTCCAACGAACCCACAGCGGCGGCGGGCGCCCCAGCCACGCCCAGCACCCCACCCAGCGCGGTGCCGAGGCAGGCCCCGGCCTCGTCGAGAAAATCGGTGACGTCCGTACGCGCGGAGTGCTTGGCGGCAAGGACGATGCGGCGCAGCGGCCCGTCGTAGTCCCCTATGGCCACCAGGGGAAGGGGGCCTCGCACGCCCTCAAGGGAGGCCACGTGCGCGGGGCAGCCAGCCAGGGAGCGGCATGACGGGCACAGGACCTCGTCCCAGGCGCGACACCCGGCGCATTGCACAGGAAGGAGCGCGCCGACCAGCCCCCGCATCAGGCCCCGGACTCCGCTCCCGCCCACCACGGTTCCTACCCCGCGTATCTGGCGGAGGTGAGCGACTCGGGGGCGTTTTGCCACAGCGCGCCCGAGCGGATGAGCACCTGCGCCTTGCCGGCGGCATCGGTGCCCGAGATGACCACCACGGAGGAGGACCCACCGGCGCTCATCGATGTCACGCGAATCGGGAGGGACACGTTCGAGGGCAGACCGCCGAGGGGCAGCGTGACCAGCTGGTCGTCCTCACCGGTCGTGCGCACAACGAGCACGAAGCCCGTCGATGTCGTCCATGATGCGTCGACAACCGAGCCGTGTTCAAGGGGGATCTGTTCGAGGGAGCGGATCGCCAGCGGGCGCCCGGAGCCATCGCGTTCGACGACACCGACCCACGCGCTCGCGTCGCTTCCGCGCAGGACGAGGGCGCGCGTGCCGTCGGGAGAGATGCGCACCGCGTGGATCTCCCCGGCGCTCTCGGACTCCACGCTCACGCTGAACGCGCCATCGACTCCCCCGCCGACGCTCACCGACGAGGCCGTGGCAGGACCCCATACCCATCCGAAGCGGTCCACCGACGGGCCGAGAGGCGCCTGTCCAGGCAGGAATGCGACCGATGTTCCGCCGCGCTGCGCGTACACACCGTCGGTACCGCTCCAGGCAATCAGAGAGGGGTCCACGGGCGAGACTGTCGGGTTGGAGGCATCGGAAGTGTTGGTCAGGCTCGTCAGCCCCGACGATGACACGATCCCCACCCCGTCGGGTCCCGCCCCCACGAGAGTGTCGAGAGAGTATGTCGGGGGCACCGGGATCCCCTGAGTATCCAGCACGTCACCGGACAAAGAGACGCTCACCTGCGACACGTCCGCCACCTGGGTGAGGGTACGGGTGAGCTCCCACGCGAGGTTCGCACGCGCCCCCTCGGTCGCGGGCACCACCGCGTTCAGTTCCACACGCGCCACCCCGTCGACGACGTCGAGTCCCTGGGAGGGCACGGTCGTGCCCGGCGGGATAGCGTTCGCCGTGACCGGCTCGAGAGATTGACGCGGCCCTTCGACGAGGCCCGCGAGCAGGTGGGAAGCCAGGCGTCGCGACGGGTACCAGCGAGGATCGGCGACCAGGTCCCCGCCCTCTGTCGTTGGGAAGTAGAGATTGGCGAGCGAGAACGAGGCCGTGAAAGACGCCCGGCTCATGAGGACCATGTTCTCAGGGCTGTTGATGCGCCACTGTCCGTCTTCGCGCACGAGGCTGAAGGTGCGGGTCACGGTCGAGGCAGCCACGCGGGTCAGCACGCCCGACGCGTCGATGCTGGCCACGCCGACCACGGAGACCGTCACGTCCGCCTCGGAGCCGTTCTCGGATCCGGCGGTGACCGCGGGGGCCGCGTCCGTGTCGTAGATGAGGATTTCCATCTCCGGCTGCCACGAACGCGCCGACGTTGCGCTCAGGAACAGGCGCGCGGTCGCGTAGTCGTCCTGGGGACCGGCGGCACACGCCAGCAGGAAATCGCTCACCAGGGTCGCGGCGTCCACCCCGTCGGAGGGGCCCTCCGCGGAAAACTGGATGCCGCTGCCGTCCCGAGCTGACACGTCGAAGGGCGCGGGTGCCGAGGAGGTGGGCAGAGAGGTACATCCCGCGAGGGCCAGGCATGCGGCCACGGCGAGTAGCATCAGGCGGCGTCTCATTCGTCCTCCCACAGGGCAAGGGGGCGGCTAACGATCTCTTCGCCGGCGCGCTTGGGCAGGGTCATCAGGAAGGACGCACCGCGACCGGGTTCGCCGTACGCCTGCAGGCGTCCTCCGTGGATGGCGACATCCTCAGTTGCGATCGCGAGGCCGAGGCCAGTACCGCCAGTCGTGCGGGCGCGGGCGGTGTCGGCACGGTAGAAGCGGTCAAAGACGTGGTCGGCGACCTCCTGGGTCATGCCCACCCCGCGGTCGCGCACGCGGCATGCGACGTCGGTCTCGGTCGCGGCGAGCGTGATCGTCACGGGCGTGCCGTCGGCATGCTCGATCGCGTTGACGACGAGGTTACGGATGACGCGCTCGATACGGCGTTCATCAATCTCGGCCGCGACTCTGCCCCGCGCCACGACCTCGACGCTCACGTTCTGTCGCTGTGCGAGCTCCGCACAGCCTTCGACGACGCGCAGGGCGATCGGTCGCAGGTCGCGGTCCTCGGCGTCCAGCAGGGCACTGGCAGCGTCGTAGCGGGAGATCTCCAGCAGGTCCGCGAGCATCTGCTCCATGCGTTCGGTCTGGTCGTGCAGGAGCTCGGCGGATCGACGCGCGTGGGCCGGCAGTTCGTCCCGGTTGTCCCACACGATGTCCTCCGCCATGCGGATCGTCGTCAGCGGGGTGCGCAGCTCATGGGAGACATCGGAGACGAAGCGCTGCTGGAGCTTGGCGAGCTCGTCGTAGCGCGAGATCGTCTCCTGGAGCGAGGAGGTCATCGCATTGAAGGCGTGCCCGAGGTCGGCCATCTCGTCGTCCCCATGCACATCCACGCGCACGTCGAGGTCTCCCTTTGACGCCTTTGTCGCAGCTTGCGCGGTCACTCGCACGGGCAGCAGGAGGCGATGCAGCAGCGCGAACACACCGATCGGCAGGGCCACGATGATGGGAAGCGCGGAAAGGACGAGGACCCGCAGGACCACGTCGACCTGCGCCTGATCGGCGGACAGCGAGTAGAGAATGTAGAGCTCGTGCGTGCCCGCACGAGGCAGCTGCACCTGGGTGCCGACGAGAATTCCGGGGACTACCTTGTCGGAGTCGCTCGAGCGGATACCAACCGACTGCCACTGTGCGCCCCCACCCGAGACTGCGGTGCGCATCTGCGGAGTGATGAGTGCGCGCATCTGCTCATCCTCGATCTGGTTGATGCGCAGCGACGCCGTGGCTCCCTCCGAGCGCAGCAGCGCCACGTTCGTCGCACCCGCACCGGCCGCCGAGGCCTTGAGCGAGGCCAGCGCGCCGCGCGCGGACTCCTGAACCTGCGCGGGAGACGAGGCCGTGGATGAGGAGAACACGGATTGCGCGGATGAAAAGCGCAGGGACGCGTCAGCCAGGATTGCATCCTTGCGCGTCTCGAACATAGAGGTGCGCAGCTGGGAGGCGATAATCACCCCGAAAACGAGGAGGATGACGAGGGCGGCGACCGTGATCACCAGGGCGATGCGGGCGGACAGGGAATGCCGAATACGACTGGCGAGGTGAGAGGAGGCGAGAAGGGACCACGGCCTCGACGATGCGACGGCACGCAGCAGATCCTTGAGCGCGTCCCTACGCCCCTGCGCCGGCACGGTATCCAACCCCGCGGACTGTTACGACCAGCTCGGGACGCTCCGGGTCGCGTTCGATCTTGGAGCGCAGGCGCTGCACGTGGACGTTGACGAGCCTGGTGTCAGCGGCATGACGGTAGCCCCACACCTGCTCGAGGAGTTCCTCGCGCGAGAACACCTTCCAGGGCGAACGCGCCAGGGTCACCAGCAAATCAAATTCCAGAGGAGTCAGCGCAATGACGCGCCCCTCACGCTTGACGATGTGGCCGGCAACGTCGATCGACAGGTCCTGGAGGGACAGGCCCTCATCGGCCTGAGAGTCCTCACGGCCCCGCAACCGCGCGCGCACGCGCGCCACGAGTTCCTTGGGCTTGAAGGGCTTGGGAACATAATCGTCGGCACCGGCCTCGAGACCCGTCACGACATCAGAGGTATCGGAACGGGCGGTCAACATAACGATCGGAGCATCCGAGACACGACGGATCGCGCGGCACACGTCAAAGCCGTCCATGCCGGGTAGCATGACGTCCAGGAGGACCAGGTCCGGATTGTTCTCTTGAAATTGAGTCAACGCAGCGGATCCGTCGGCACAGAAGACGACCTCATAGCCCTCGTTCTGGAGGACAATGCCGATCATCTCAGCCAGGGCGACGTCGTCGTCGACGACGAGGATGCGCGAACTCATATCACGATAGTGTCACGAAATCGTCACGAACGCAGGAGACTCGCGCAGCCATCCCTCAATTTCTCTCCGAGATAAGGTTTCGCGCAAGTTGCGCATATGGCAGGATGGACACTGTAGAAGCACCATCAACACGGAGGCATCAATGAGTTCCCCCTGGACCTCTCCCGATCCGTCCGCCCCCTACCAGGGATGGACGCCGCAGCCCGAGTCCGGCGCACCGACGCCCCAGCAGGGCTACGGCGCACAGCCGGGCTACGGCGCACAGCCGGGCTACGGCGCACAGCAGGGATACACGGCCCCCCAGCCCACCCAGGGATACGGAGCCCAGCAGGGCTACGCCGCGCCCCAGGCCCCGGCCTACGGTGCACAGCCCGCTTATGGCGCACAGCCTGGCTACAACGCCCAGCCCGGGGCATCCGGCTACTCCACCATCAACCGGTGGGGGTGGCAGTCCAAGCCCGGTATCATCCCCTTGCGCCCTCTCACGATCGGCGACCTGTTCAGCGGTGCCTTCGAGGCGATCCGTTCGAACCCGAAGGTTCTCTTCGGCTTTACCGTCGTCATCATGCTGCTCGTGTCGCTCATTGCCAGTGTGTCGATCCTGCTCTCGGGCCTCGGATACGAGTCCGTCGCCAATACTGACTACGATCCCCAGGCACTCCAGCAATCGATGACGGATCGTACCAACGTTCTCCTCCTGAAGATGATTTCGAACATGGTGCAATGGATCGTCACGTTCGCGGGGACGAGCATCCTCACGGGCCTGCTGGCCTCGACTGTCTCACAGATGACGGTCGGCAGGAATCTGACGTTGAGCGAGGCGTGGGCGATGACGCGCAAGCGACTCGGATCGCTCCTTGGCTCCTTCGCATTGACCACGGTCATCACGATGATCCCGGTCATCCTCTGGATCGTCGCAGTCTTTGCCTCGCTCGCCGCACTGATGGGCGGCAACGATGATTTGTGGTGGCTCGTGCTTGTCGCCCTCGCTGCTTTTATCCCCATCTTTATCCTCGTGTATTGCTTCCAGATCAAGCTGCTGTTTGCTCCGATTTGCGCGGTGCTGGAGGAGATCGGTCCCGTCGCTTCGCTGAAGCGTTCCTGGTCGCTCGTCAAGGGTGAGTTCTGGCCGACTCTCGGCCGCTTCCTGCTGTTGAACCTCGCCGTCAGCTTCATCGGCGGATTCATCGGATTCGTCATCGGCCTCATCGGCGGCCTGGTCTCCTTTGCGGCGACGTCCGACCCCTCAAGCCCGGTCGGCTCTGCCATCACCATGTTCTTCGTTATGCTCGGCTCCTCGCTGTTGCTGCCGTTCTCCGCATCGTTCGAGACGCTCATGTACACGGATCTGCGTATCCGTAAGGAGAACTTCGCCTCGGTCCTGGCTCAGGCAGGCGCTCAGCAGCAGTGATCGGCTTGCTCTCCTGTGATGCTCCGCTGACCCCCGATGAGGGGGAGGCGCACGAGTGGATCGTTGAGGAACTCTCTCACGGCGAGTACGCCAATGTTCCCAACCCCATCGCGCGCTGGCTCGCATCGCTCATTGACTGGTTCTGGGAGGCCCTGTCCTGGAAGGGGCAGGGCACTCCCCCGGTCTCCCTGATCTTTATGATCGTGGGAATTATCGCGGTTGCCGCAATCCTCATTGCGCTCATCCTCAACCCGATCCGCCTCGCCAAGCGCGTCTCTCCCACCGTGTTCGAGGAGGAGGCCAGCGAAACGGAGGCCCAGGCCTCGTTCGACGAGGCCGTGGCAGCCCAGGACTGGGACCTGGCCTACGTGTGGGCGTACCGTCTCATGGTTTTGGGCCTGGACGCTCAGGACGTCGTCACCTCCACGCCCGGATTGACGGCGCGCGAGGCGGCGCACGCTGCGACGCGAGTCGCGCCCATGTTCGGCCCCCAGCTCGATCAGTTTGCGCAGGCCTTTGACCAGGTGCGCTACGGCCGCTCCGGCGTTTCATCCGATCATGTTGAGGCGTTGCGCCGCTTCACCCCGGACCTCCTGCGCGCCTGCCGTGATGCGGAGGTGGCGTCGTGAAAGCCACACAGGTCGCTGTCGTCACTCCGACTGCCCGCGAGCGCTTCGCCGCGGCACGCCCGATGATCATCATCGTCGTATTCTCACTGCTGCTCGTGGTCGCAGCGTCTATCCTGCCCACGGCTGGGTACAACAACGCCCCCGTCGGTATTCGGAATAAGGAGGGCGATGGGGCGCGTGCCCTCGCCCAGGTGCTGGGCGACCACGGCATTTCCGTGCGTGACGTGAACGCGCAGCAGGCCGCGTCGGTCGACGAGAATACAACTCTCGTCGTTATTTTCCCGTCGCGTATGACCGAAGAGATGGCGACGGCTATCGAGACGCGCACGAACGTCGTCTACGTGGGCCTCGAGGAGGATCAAGGATCCTACTCCGTCTACCTTCAGGGCTTGCGTTCCAGTCGCACATACAGCAGCAAGACGTGGCTCACCCCCGGCTGCACGTCCGACATTGCGGGCCGCACCCAGCATCTGCAGGCCTCGGACTACGTACTGTCCGGCTCGGCCGACGGATGGAATCTGTGCTTCTCCGACGACGGCAGGAACTACGCGTACGCCGAGCGCTCCGACTCTGGCCGATTCCGCGCTCTGATCCCCGACTCCCTGCGCCTGCGCAACCGCGCGATCTCCGAGGGAGGAAATGCCGCGCTGGCAATCAATACGATCGGCCGGACCCCGAAGGTCGCCTGGTATTCGCCAACGCGCACCGATACTCCGACGGGCACGTCGACGCAGGAGCTGCTCACCTCCCCGTACCTCATGCCCGCGTTCCTCATGGTCATCGCCGCCTGCCTGCTGGCTGGCCTCGCGCGCGGTCGCAGGCTCGGCCCCCTCACCTCCGAACGTCTCCCCATCGAGGTCCCGGCCTCCGAGACGCTTATCGGCAAGGCCCGCCTCATGCGTTCCCAGCGCGCCTACGAGCACGCCGCGCAGGCACTGCGCAGCTCCACGGCCTCGCGCATCGCGACCGCCCTGGGAGTTGCGCACACCGCCGACCGGGAAGCCCTCACTCACGCGATGGAACAGCGAGGCCTACCCGCCTCGCGCTGCTCCGCCCTCCTGTGGGGTCCGCCCCCAACCTCCGAAAAGGCGCTCATCCGCCTCGCCAATGACCTCGACGCTCTCGAAAAGGAGATTCGCCATGACTAGCCCGATCCCCGGCCCCGCGCCCGAGGGCATGCCCCAGCCCGGCCCCATCCCCGCCGCGCCGCCGAACGGCTACGCTCCGCAGGGCGCGCCGGCCCCCTACGCGCCCCAGGTTCAGGTCGCCCCTCAGGACGCCCGCACCTCGTTCTCTGCGCCCACCGGCGAGGGGTGGTCGGGCCGCGCGCTCGATGAGACCGAGAAGCGAACCCAGGAGGCACTCCTTGCCCTGAAGGCAGAGATCGGCAAGGCGGTCGTCGGCCAGGACGCCGCAATCAGCGGCCTCATCGTCGCTCTTGTCGCGGGCGGTCACGCGCTCCTCGAAGGCGTGCCCGGCGTCGCTAAGACGCTGCTCGTGCGCACCCTGTCGCGCGCCCTCGACGTGGACATGGCGCGTATCCAGTTCACCCCCGACCTCATGCCCGCCGATATCACGGGCTCGATGGTGTGGGACGCCGGCCAGTCCGAGTTCATCTTCCGTGAGGGCCCCGTCTTCACGAACCTGCTGCTCGCGGACGAGATCAACCGTACGCCTACGAAGACCCAGTCCGCCCTCCTCGAGTCGATGGAAGAGCACACCGTCTCGATCGACGGCGAGACCCGCCAGCTCCCCGATCCGTTCATGGTGATCGCGACGCAGAACCCTGTTGAGTACGAGGGCACCTACCCGCTGCCCGAGGCCCAGCTGGACCGTTTCCTGCTCAAGCTCGAGCTGCCGCTGCCGTCGCGTGATGCCGAGATCGACATCATCGCGCGTCACCAGGCGGGCTTCAGCCCGATGGCGCTGGCCGAGGCCGGCATCCGCCCGGTCGCCAGCGCAGCCGACATTCAGGCTGCCCACGCGGTCGCATCCCGCATCGAGGTCTCACCGGCAGTCATGGCCTATCTCGTCGATCTGTGCCGCGCGACGCGCACCTCCCCCGCCGTGCGTCTGGGCGTATCCCCCCGAGGCGCGACCGCACTACTGCGCACCTCGCGCGTGTGGGCGTTCCTCCAGGGCCGCGGCTTCGTCACCCCCGACGACGTCAAGACGATGGCTCCCGTGACGCTTGCACACCGCCTGGGTCTACGCGCCGAGGCCAACCTTGAGGGCGTTACCGCCACGGACGTCGTCGCCGGCGTCCTCGCGGCTACCCCCGTGCCCCGCTGAGGCCCCCGTGGCAATTTCGGCGCGTAGCGCGCTCCTTGTACTGGTCGGGCTCATCCCCCTCGCGTTCGCCCCGTCTCGCGCTCTCGCGTGGGCGTGGTGTGGCCTCGTCGTGGCCGTGTGCCTCCTCGATGCCTTCGCCGCGCCCTCCCCGCGCACCCTGCGGCTCAGCCGTGACGTGACCGGGCCGATTCGTGCTGACCAGACCACCGAGTCTCGCCTGCGACTGACGAACACGACGAAGCGCCACATGAACCTGGATGTGCGCGACGCGTGGCCTCCTTCGCTCAACCCATCGCCGGTGCGCCAGCAAGTGCGACTGCGCCCGGGCACCTCCGAGCGTGTCTCTACCGTGCTCGCCCCGACCCGGCGCGGCACCCGCGAGGCCGACGTCGTCACCATTCGCTCATGGGGTCCCCTGCACCTGGGCGCGCGCCAGGTGAGTCTGTCCGCTCCCCTCGCCCTGTCGGTCCTCCCCGAGTTCAAAGCGCGCGTCCTGCTGCCCTCGCGCCTGGCGCGTCTCCACGAGCTCGAAGGAACCACTCCGACGACGCTGCGCGGCGCGGGAACCGAGTTCGACTCCCTGCGCTCCTACGTCGTGGGCGACGATCCTCGCGACATCGACTGGCGTGCTTCCGCTCGTTCGACGGAACTGATGGTGCGCCAGTGGAGGCCCGAACGCGACCGCCACGTCGTGATCGTCGTGGACTGCGGGCGTGCCTCCTCGGCTCTGCTCGGAGCCCCCGAGCACGAAGAGGTCGACTCGATCGCGCTGGGACGCGCCCCGCGCCTCGATTCCTCTATCGAGACTGCCCTGCTTCTCGCTGCCCTGGCCGACCGAGCGGGCGACAAGGTGCACCTCATCGTCCTCGACTCGGCTGTCCGCGCACGCGTCTCGGGCGTGCGAGGAGCTAAGATCATCGAGACCCTGGCCCACACGTTTACGGATATTTCACCCCGCCTGGACGTCACCGACTGGTCGGAGATGGTCAGCACGGTCGAGCAGACCGTACATCATTCCGCGTTCGTCGTTATCGCAACGAAGATTCCACCGGCCGGCATGGAAACCGAGTTCACCGATGCGCTGGCGCGCTTAAGCGACCGCCACACGGTGCTGGTTGCATCGGCGACCGATCCGGATGAAATCCGAGCGCGGGCAGGACGCGAGGACGCCGAGCAGGTATTCCTTGCTGCCTCCGCCTCCCTCGCCGAACGGTCCGACGAGGCGGGAGCCACCGACGCCCGCCTGGCCGGCGCGCTCACCGTGCGCGCCTCGGCGGGTCTGCTTCCCGCTCGGACCGCGGACCGCTACATCGAGCTCAAGAAGAGCGGCCGACTCTGAGCCGCGCCTGCTTCGCGCGCGCATTGACGCCACGTGAGCGACTCACCCCGAGACAGGCTGGTAGTAGCCTGCGTCAGTGCCGACATCGGCGCTGGCGCCCGCCTGGTGCGCACGCCGCCCGAGGATGAGGATGTATGCCCACACGGCGGCCGTCATGAGGGCACCGAGGGTGATCTTGACGGCGTCAGGCAGGTCGGAGGGCGTCACGAAGCCCTCCAGGACGCCGGATCCGGCCAGGAGAATGGCACAGCCCGCCGCGACCGTCATCGCGCTACGAGCCGCCTGTCCGACAGCCTGGAAGCGCGTCATCGGACCGGGAACGAGCAACGACCAGAAGACCCGCAGGCCCGCCGCAATCGAGATGAAGACGGCAGTCAGCTCGGGAAGTCCGTGCGGCAGGATGAAACGGAAGAAGTGCCAGACTCCGCCGTAGCTGAAGACGACGGCCGTTGACGTGCCGATGCTCGTGGCGTTCTCCCACAGGATCTTCAGCGGGTAAACTCCCGTAATCCCCGTGGCCACGCCCACCAGGGCGATCCAGGCATTATTGGCCCACACGGACAGGCCAAACTCCGCGTTCGTGTCCTGGTGGTAGTACTCAACGAACGCGCTCTGCGCATAGTACTTCAGCTGCTCGGGGGTACCCAGCTCGTTCATGACATCCGGGTGACTCATCAGGTAGTGCGCTTGGACGCCGGCGATGGCAATGAACGCTGCCATCACGGCCAGGATCACCCAACGGATCCGATAGAGCGTGAGCGGTAAGGACACCGTGAAGAAACGCGCGATAACGGCTCCGGAGAGGCCGCCGGTGCCCGCGAGACGCCCGCGCGCGGCGGACAGGATGCGCGACAGCTCCGCGATCACCTCGGGATCGGGGTTGAGCGTGCGAACGCGCGCCAGATCCGTCGTGGTCGAACGGTAGAGACGGTAGAATTCGTCGATCTCGTCGCCCGACAGCGAGCGCTGGCGCGTCAGCTGTTCCAGCCGTTTCCATTCCGTTTCGCCACTTACCCGCAGCACATCAATGTCCATTGGACTAGCGTGTCATATATGAGCACGCAACGCAGTCAACCGAGCGCCATTCAAGACGACTTTGTGCGCACGGGCGAGGCAGTCACCCTGGACGTGACGCCGGCCTCGCCTCCGGAGCGCTTCGCCGCCGCAGTTATGGATGCGACGACGTACTTGATGTGCACGGTCGTGCTGCTTGTCATCGCTGTCAGGTTCACCTTGCCATCCCCGTCGATCCAGCGCGTGATCATCATCGGCTTCTTGTCGACGACAATGTTTTTCCTGCCGCTGGTGGTCGAGATCGCGACGCGTGGGCGCTCGTTTGGGAAGTGGGCATTTAACCTGCGGGTCGTGCGCGACGACGGCGGTGCGATCACTGCCCGCCATAGCGCAGTGCGCGTCTCGACAGGCATTCTGGAGAACTGGGCGACCTTTGGTGGCCTGGCTGCACTCGCGGAGCTCATGAGCTCAAAAGGCAAGCGCCTGGGCGATCTGGCGGCCGGGACGATGGTGTGTTCACAGGGCGCGTCCGTGTTCTACCCGCCGCTCGTACTGCCGCCGGGCCTCGAAGACTGGGCGCGCACCGCGACAATCCTCCCCCTCGACGATGCCCTCGTCGCCGAGGCTCGTGCCTTCCTGCAGTCGAATCGCTCGTTGAAGACGGACGTTCGAGGACAGGTCGCAGTCTCACTCGCACAGCGCCTGTCGCGTCGCGTGCAGACTCCCCTCCCCGATGGCCTCCACCCGGAGGTTGTGATTGCGGCCGTGCTGGTGGCCCGCAGGGATCGCGAGTGGGGTCGGGAGGCTGAGCGCCGCTCGCGAGGCCAGACTCGTTTCCACGAGGCGACGCAGGCTCGTTTCGGCCTCTAGCCCCTAGTCGTGTCCTCGGTGTCCGTGCCGTCGACAACGGTGAACTGGGCGCGGCGTCGCGCGTACGGGCTCGACGGATCGAGCGGGCTCGAGGTGTCAGGGGTCCCCACGGAACGCGCGGGCCCGAACGGTCCGGTGGTCGGCTTGCGGGTCTCCTGAGGCGGCGCCGGGGCCGCCTGCGCCTCCTGGGCAACCCTGCGCACAGCATCGACGAGCGCCGCGAGGTCATCCCCCGAGGGCGGCGCGGGTTCGAAGGTGGTTGCCAAACGCACGACCTGCCAGCCAAGCGGCGCGGTGAGGTTGTGCGCGTGTTCCTCGCACAGGTCGTAAGAGTTAGGGTCGGCGACAGTCGCGAGGGGGCCGACAACGACCGTCGAGTCGCGGTAGTCGTAGGTCAGAGTGGCGACGGCGACCGTGGAGCAGCCGGGCTTGGAGCAGTGGCGTTGGGCAATCACGCCCCTAAGAGTACGACACTCTGTGCCCGTATCGCCCGCTTCGGCGCGCCTAACGCCTACCCTGAGGGGGTGTTTTCTACGCGCCGCCATGTTTCGAGTCGTGACCGCCACGGTCGCGGTCCGCGCGGTCCCCTGTTTTTCCCGGGGACTCCGGCGTGGAGGACGCGGCGTGAGGACTTCGATCTGATGGTCGGCGAACTCGTCACCGAGCTCATTCGTCGATGGCCGCAGGTGGCCACGATCGAGTTTGCGGTCGAGGATGTCCCCCCGTCGAACCCTGCTCCCTGGGAGTCTCACAACGTCGTCGTCGCGCGTATTTTCCCGGCGGATCGGCGTCGCGGTCTGCACGATCGTATCGTCGTCTATCGCCTGCCGATCACACTGCGGTGCGCCCCGGAGGAGGTCGCTGTTATGACGCGCAGGGTATTGATCGAGCGCATCAGCCACATCCTGGCGTTGCCGCCGGACGAGATCGACGACGCGATGCGCTGAGCGGCGCTTCAGTTGGTGGTGCGGATGGTGCCGCTGACGGCGCTGATGCCTTCCGTGCCCACGTTCCACGTCGTGGTCATGCGACCCACAGCCGTGTCCGCGGAGACGACGATAGCCGCCTGGATCGGAGAGTCCGCGCTGAGGGTTCCACCGTTGTCAGGCAGATCCACGAGGGTGGGGATCCCGGGTGCAACGTAGATGGTGCGCCCGCCCACGCGCACCGTGACCGCTCCGGGTGTGGAAGCAGACGTTCCGCTCGACTGTGGGTCCTGATCGGCGCCGGACTGGCTTGTCCCGGACTGCCCGCCGCTCGGCGAGGGCGAAGCCCAGATGTCAGGGGTTGCACTCGGGCTGGGGGTATCCGATGAGGCGACGCCTTGATCGTTCGACGAGGCCGGAGCGTCGGCGGGTGCGTAGAGCAGGAGGCTCGCGCGTACGTTGGTGACGCCCGAATTGGTGGCCAGGGAGGTGGCACGGATCGGCGTCGTGGAGAGGACCTGGCGTCCCATGCCCTCAATCTGGGTGGCGCCAGGAATAGTCGCCTCAGTCAGGGCTGTGGCGGGAGTCGCGTTGGACCGCATGATCCAGGCACTCGCTCGCTGCGCCCACGGCGCACCAAGGGTGATTGTTGTCGTCTGAGCCACGACCTCGCGATCGGAGGTCACGATGAGCGTGATCAGACTGGAGTCGCTGGATGCGCCGTCAAGGGGCATGTCGAGGGTGGTGCCTTCGGCGACCGTCGCCTCGCCTCCAGCCAGGGGGTGCACGCCAGTCGAATCGGCGACGGAGACGCTCACGCGGGCCTCTCCCGACGGCGAAGTGAGGCGGAGCAGGGAGGTTCCCTTCGGGTCCACGCCGAGGATGGTCTGCGTGGTTGCGGGCACGACCGCGGAAGCCAGGGTGGTACCCTGCGGGATTTCACCGTTCATGAGGGAGGCCTGCACCCAGGCGGCAACCCCTCCCCCGTCGGCGGTCACATGCACGGCCAGTGCGCTCTCGTCGGGGAACCATCCGGCGAGTAGCACCGAGGCCGAGGAACGCGCGGGGACTGTCACCTGACGTGGTGCTACGTTGAGCGGCCCCGACGCGCCATACCCATCGATGCTGACGACCGATGCTGTGGGGCCGGGGTTGGACAGGATCAGGACCATGTCGGCACCCGCGGTGGTCGCACCGGTCGCGATCCACTGAGATGTGCGAGCGGCCGCGCAGCCGACGGCGCTGAGGCCGGCGAGTTCACCGCCGCCCTGACCGGCGAGGGTGAGGGCCGTCGGGATGACACCGCCCTGCCCTGTGACGGAAGCGGGTGCGGGAGACACGGGAGCCGTCGCCAGCGACGACCAGGTGATACCCGCTGCGACGTTCGTGGTCTCAAAGGGGTCGACAATGCCGGAAGGGCAAGCGAGCTGGACCTGGGAGGGGTGTGCGCTCTGCGCAGTGCCTTCCAACACGGCAGGAGCAGACGACACCCACATGGACGCCGAGGCCACAACCGCCGCTGCTATCCCCGCTCCCATCAGTGTCGTCAGGGAGTTGGCTGGGCGCTTCGTCATCTCTTCCTCCACGCGGATAGGGCGCCTGCCGCGGCGACGACCAGGCACACGCCGGAGGCGATCCGCCAGGGGATGATCCACCACGCGCTGTAAGTGAGCGTCAGGTGCCCTGCGGTAGGCATCTCGAAGGCCTGAGACCATCCGTCGGCTGCTTCAGTAGCGACCAAAGCGGTGCCGTCGACGGATGCGCGCCATCCGGAGTCGGCGCGCTCGGCGAGGATCAGGGTGCCGCTCGCATCAACGTCTCCGCTGACGCTCAGCTGGCTGCCGCCGACCGGGGTAGTCACGCCGGACGCCGATTCGACGCGGGCACGCGAAGGGGTCACGCCGCCCGGTCGCACACGCCAGACGGTGCCCGAGTTCGTGTCGCCGACTTTTTCGAGGCCGGAGGCGCGGTCGAGTCCGGAGGTCAAGGCCTGGGATCCGCTGGCGCCCAGGGGCACCAGGATCGTATCGATATCGTGGGCGGCCAGGGTCGCCACGGTCGCGTCATCGGGGTAGACGACGAGCGTGTAGGCCGCCTGGGCAAGCGACGCGGTCGCGGGGTCTCGCAGGACTCCTTCCGCAGCGCCCGAGCGAGCACGAGCGAGGGCGAGGGCGCGCGTTGCCGGCGATCCATCAGTCAAGGAGGGGCCCGAGCCGCGCCACAGGGACGCGTTCACCGTGCCGTTCATCGGATCGCCGTCGAGGACGAGGATGCGGCCCACGCGCGTCGATCGCTGGGCCTGCGAGGCGACAGCGGAGACGATCGGCGAGGACATCGGGGAAACGGTCGAGCGCTGCGCGAGCGTGAAGGTCGGAGTGTCCGCTGCGTCGCCACGTGCGGCGAAGGCCGAGACGGCCACGCCTCCTCCTGCTCCGAGCAGAACGAGCGCGCTGAGGGGGCCGAGCACACGTACGGTGACGGGACGCGAGCCGTCCCATGCGGGACGCGAGGCCTCGGCCTCGTCTTCGTTGCCCGAACCAGATCGGGCGGCGAGCACGAGCAGGGCGCCGGCAGACAGGGACAACGCGGGGCCGGTCCACGCGTGAGCGACGAACGCCCCGGAGATTCCCACGCCGATCTGCGAGGCAGCCCAACCGGCCGCTGCGGCCACGAGGGCTAGGCAGAAGGCGAGTGCAGCACAGCGAGTACGCAGGCGCAGGAGAGCAATGCCCGCGGCGGCAATCATGCCGGCACCGATAGTGCCCAGAGCAATGGCCTCGAGCGGCGTTGACGGTGCGGCAGGCATGCCAAGCATCGCCATCCACGAATCGGCGCGCGTGTAGGCGTGCACTCCCCCGCTCGTCGAGGCGAACGCCGGCCATGCCGAAGGGTGCACCGCGATCGAGACGTAGGTGGGCACGAGGAGGACGATGGCGGGCAGTGCCACGAGGAGGGAACGACGCGAACGCCACGCCAGAACGCCCGCACCCAGCGGGAGCGTCCAGGGAGCGCAGCAGCATAGGACGACGAGGGCGAGAGCGGCGCATCCGCCGTTGATTCCTCGCGGACGCAGCGGGGCCTCATCGACGCCACCGGCACCAGCTACCAGCAGAGGCTTCGGCTGGCCCAAGCAGTATGCGGCAAAGACCGGCAGGGCCGCGTGCGCGAGGGTCGCTGCGAGAACGCCGTGCGTGGCACTCATGAGCAGAGAGGGTGCGACAGACCATGCGAGCGATACGAGGAAGCGGACGCGCAGCGACGAGGCGAGCACTCGTGAAGGAATCCAGGCCATCATCGCGGCAATCGGAGTCGACGCGACAAGCAGGAAGGTGGCGAGAGCTCCCGGGGTGATGCCCATGGGTGCAAACGGAGCACTGACAATCGCCATGAGGATCGTCAGTGGATCAGCCCCGCCGGCGTACCCGTCTCCGCCCGGGATCCACGCGGACCACGCGGCTGCCCACAGCTCGGACCACGAGGAAGGCAGGGACACCCAGGCCCCGCCGACGAGGCCAGCCCCCGTCCCCCACCACTGCATGAGTGCCAGGGCGGCAGTGAGGATGAGAAGCCCCAGGGCAGTCGATGCCGAGCGGAATCGGTAGCGTCGCATCGAGGCAATGATGAGCGGATCGATCCGCTCTCCATGCTCATCTTCGTCCACGCCTGCGGGTTCCTTGCGCAGCATGGCGGGAGCCGTCTCAAGCGCGCGGAGGGTCGAGCGGGGAACGCGACGCGACTGAGCTGCGCGGACACGCCCCGCCAGCAGGCGCGGGGTCGCGCCGATCAGGGACACGAGGGCGCCGATTTCGGGCAGAGCCAGGGAGGCCCGGCCCGTCAGAATGCGTCCGAGGGCGCGGGCGGGGCTCCACACAAGGAGCCACAGCGCCAGGAACGGCAGGATGAGGGAAGGCACTGCCTTGCACCAGTTGTACATCTGGGCGTAGCGGCGCTTGCGGAACGATCCATCGGTCGCGTCGTTGCCATCGACGACGGCATCGGAGACATCCCCCGTCGGTTCGCTGTGGTCCGTGTCCGAAGCGCCATCTAGGCCGGAGTAGAGGGAGACGCGGGCGTGACGCACGCGCGCCTTGGGGGCTACGATCACGCGATACCCGGCCAGGTGCAGGCGCCGCCCCAGGTCGAGGCCGTCACCGAAGGGACCGAGCGCGGGATCGAATCCGCCGACTGCCTCGTAGGCCTCGGCACTGATGAACAGACCGGCGGTACCGACGCCGAGGACGTCGCTCGTGCCATCGTGCTGGCCCTGGTCAATGTCGTCATCACCGATACGCTCGAGTCGGCGGGCACTGGCCGTGGCAAAGATGCCGAGTTCAAGGAGACGGCTACCATCCCAGCTCATCTGCTTGACGCCGACAGCTCCGACGAGCTTACCGACGGCGGCGGCCTGGATCAGCTCGTCGAGACACTCGGGTTCGGGGGCACTGTCCTCGTGCAGAATCCACCACCACTGCTCCGACGCATAGCGGGCACCCTGTGCGTGAGCACGACGAATCGCGTCGCCGAGGTTGCGGGCGCGGCCGACGCGCACGAGTTCGGCACCGTCGGGAACTCGATCAGCGGGGAAAGGAGTGACGTGTCGGCCTGCGACATCAATGATGGTCAACGAATGCGGGGCCACCGATTGATTCTCAATGGCCCTCAAAACGGACTGGGTCAGCGGCGCTTCTCCCCTTGTCACAAGGATCGCACCGACGGAGCGCTGCGTCGGACTCAACCGGCCATACGGCGCAGGCGCCGCCTCTCGCGCTCGGACATGCCGCCCCAAATACCAAAGCGCTCGTCGTTAGCCAGCGCATATTCCAGGCATTCTTCGCGCACCTGGCAGGCCTGACAAACGGCCTTAGCCTCGCGAGTGGAGCCACCCTTTTCCGGGAAAAACGCCTCAGGATCCGTCTGCGCGCATAGAGCGTGCTGCTGCCACGCAAGGGGGCCGTCAATGCGGGCATACTGCGCCGCGTCGGCGTCCTCGGACCACTCCAGAGGTCCGTCACCGAAGATGTTCCACATTGCGGGAGCTCCTTATAACGAATCGATCAATACGAGAATTACACGCGTGTCATTGTCGGAAGTCAAGCCGTTTCGCGATATTGAGACCTTTCCCGTAGCACTTGACCCAACGGTAAAACAATGCCATATTTCAAGGACTTCACAGTTACTAAGTATTTGGGTCACCCGAGACCTTCGGTATACTTGAAACCATGAACAATAAGTCCTTAGAAACTATGAGCAGGCTCACCCACTGTATCACAGCAATTAACGGATGGTCAGGTCCAGCACTCACCCAATACGGCCAGGAGCGGGTTGAACTGGGAGGACCCGTGGTCAGCCGGTGGTTAGCGAAGATCGCAAACTACCTGACAAACGAACTTGCGGCCGATCTGTTCGGCACGGGCGAAGCAACACCAACTCGCATCTACACGACTCTTCAGCCCTGGCAGGATGCACTTTGGCAGATCGCAGCGCGGGCGATGGGGTGGGAGGTTCTCGATACACGACGTCCCCTCCCCGGAGACCTTTTCGTCACGAATATTCTCGGTTCCGAAGCATCCGAGGCGCTGGACGCCGGGGCGCACGTTCTCGCCCAGCCCGCGCAGTACCTCTCCTTCGCATGGGATGGTCCCCTGGACGGAGCTCTCGACGGCCTCGCGGAAATCGCCATGCAGCCGGATGCCCTCGTCGTCGACACTCCCCCGCTGCTCGTCCAAGCCCGAGACGAGGCACTGGCTGGGACCCGCCCGTCGGCGCCCGCTCAGGGTCGCCGCGTCGCGCTGCTGTGGGACGCGCGTACGGGTGCGGGCCAGGTGCTGGATCAGTGGATGCAGGGACGCTCCGTCCTCATCATCGACCCGCACGCCATCTCGCCGGACAGGCTGACGCAGATCCTGGCGACGGAGGATGCGGACGGCGGGCTCGCCACCTATCAGAGGTAGAAGGTCACCACACGCCGAGGACTCGCGCAGCGGCGAGCTTGAGGCCCTCCATGCGGTCACGGCGGATCTGACGCCAGCGCAGGGCGAAGCGCAGCCTCGAGGCGATGCCTTGCCCCTCGAGCTCGCCCAGGATGGCGCGCAGCTGGCGAGCGCGGCGCTCGTCGAACGTGCCGACCTTCTGGGCGGTACGGGCAGTCAGAATGAACTGGTTACGATAAAAACCGTTCCGCAGCTTGGCCATGCGGGCGTCACGCGCCCCGGAGCCGGAGTTCGCGCCCTGCACATTGCCGCCGTGCTGACGATACTCAAGTGTCGGTTCTTCGCCGATTACCCAGGTGAGGCCGATTGATCGGGCCAGCGCGTACACATACCAGTCGTGCACGCCGATCTCGCTGTAGTCGAGGCCTTCCAACACCTGCACGAGGGCCTCGTGGGCCTTCGGACTGAAGACGTAGGTGGAGCCGGGTCCCGCGGCTTCGAAGAGAAAGTCCCAAGCCCGCTGAGGCTGCGACTTGCGAATGAGGCGGCGCTCCCCCACCGCCCCGCCGGGCAGCCACTGGAAGGACGTCACGTTCGATGACACGACGTCAGCCCCACGATCAGCCATGAGGGCCAGCTGAGAACTCAGCTTATCCTCGTGCCACACGTCGTCCTGGTCTGTGAAGGCGACGTAGGAACCGTCGGGGGCATGCGTCGTAAAAAGGTGCAGGAAGTTGCCCGTGACGCCGGGGGTACCGTCACGCTGGGGCAGAACCGTAATCCGAGGGTCGGCAGCGGCGCGTGCCTCCAGGTGTGCGCGCGTCCCGTCGCTCGACGCGTCGTCGGACACGACGAGATGGACGTCCACGCCCACCTGGGCGAGCACGGAGTCAACCTGTTCGTCGAGCCACGCCCCGCCCTCGGCCATCCCGTTGTAGGTGGCCATAAGGACGGTGACTCGGGGGCGAAGCACGGCCTCGTCTCGGGTCACGCGATCCAAGGACTCAGTGTCCTTCGGCGGCGTACTTCGCCTCGACGGCTTCCTTGAGGGGAGCCCACCACGCCTCGTTCTCGGTGTACCAGGCGATCGTGTCGGCCAGGCCGTCGCGGAAGTTCGTGAACTGGGGCTCCCAGCCGAGCTCGGCGACCAGCTTGGAGTTGTCGATCGCGTAGCGCAGATCGTGGCCCGGACGATCGGTCACGTGATCGAAGTCGTCGGGGGCGTAGCCCATCAGCTCGTTGAGGATGGCAACGACGTCGCGGTTGTTCGTCTCGCCGTCCGCGCCGATCAGGTAGGTCTCGCCGATGCGGCCCTTCATGAGGATGTCCCACACGGCCGTGTTGTGGTCGCGCACGTGGATCCAGTCGCGCACGTTCAAGCCGTCGCCGTACAGGCGGGGGCGCACACCGCGCAGGCGGTTCGTGATCATGCGGGGGATGAACTTCTCGATGTGCTGGTAGGGGCCGTAGTTGTTCGAGCAGTTCGAGATTGTGGCCTCAACACCGAAGGAACGCACCCACGCGCGCACCAGGAGGTCCGAACCCGCCTTGGACGAGGAGTACGGCGAGGAGGGGTTGTAGGGCGTAGTGGGGGTGAACTTCGCGGGATCGTCCAGCTCGAGGTCACCGTAGACCTCGTCCGTGGAGATGTGGTGGAAGCGGACCTTGTGGCGGCGCACGGCCTCCAGCAGGGTGAAGGTGCCCACCAGGTTGGTCTGAATGAAGGGCGAGGGGTCGAGGAGGGAGTTGTCATTGTGCGACTCGGCGGCAAAGTGCACGACCGCGTCGGCACCGGCGACGACGCCATCCACGAGGTTGGCGTCGGCAATGTCTCCCTCGACAACGGTCAGGCGAGCAGCGAGCTCGGCGGGCACATCGGTCAGGGACGCACGGTTGCCCGCGTAGGTGAACTTATCCAGGACGACGACGTCGACGTCCGGGTGGTCCTCCAGTAGCGTGTGAACGAAATTCGCTCCAATGAAGCCGGCACCGCCGGTCACAACGATCTTCATGAGGTCTTCTCCTTTGCGCGCCCGGAGGCGTCCGAGGGTGCTACTCACCCGATTCCTGCCCCTATTATGCCGTAGTTCTCACGCATTCCACGCCACTGACCTCCACTTACCCGTCGGATACGTCACTATTCGCCACGCTTGAGGTCCAGTGAGGGGCCGCAGCGCGCTGATAAATTGGACGTATCCCCCAACAGAAACGGACCTCTCGTGACTCGTCTCGTCCCCTCGCTCGCGCTGCTCACCCTGTGCGCCCTAGCCACGACCTCGTGCTCCGTGCTCGAGGACACCCAGAGCGTTCAGTCGACGCCCGCGGCCTCCGTTTCCCCAGGGGACCTCGGCCAGCCGTCCAGTTCGGCGATGCCGACCCTGCACGCCGCCTCCCCTGGCTGCGCGGCGATGGATGAGATCTTCTCCGAAGCTCTCAACGGCTCCGAGACCGGCCAGGCTTACAGGTCGCTGGCTGCGAAGCGCTCAGGGGAAACCACCGCGGACGAGCGACACCGCGCGTGGGAGGCCTTCGCGGCCGCCTTCAAGAACGACTACTCCGACCGCCTCACCCAGGCAGCCACAGACGAAACCTCCAAGCAGGCCCTAGCGGCTCTCGCGGTCTACGTCGAGCGCAACGCGGCCCTCGACTCCGGCGCAATCCCCGAGTTCACCGATCAGCAGGGAGCCGAGGAGGCCCTCAAGCGCGGTGAGAACCCCGAGGTGAATCCCGCCTACACGCAGGCCCTCGCCGAGGCAACGAGTGCACACGGCACTCTGACGACCTGCATGCCTCACTGGCCCGTCGTTTTCTAGGCTCTGCGTGGCCTCGCGCCCGCCGGGCCACGCCCGGACTCGTGTACATTAGACGTACCTATCCCGGACAGATTGGCTCATTTCATGGCACGTGCGCTCATCGATCACCTCGCTCCCGCGCGGGATCGTTTCATCTCTACCGCAGCGCGACCTCTGGCCTTCGTCATCCTGGCCTTGGGCATCCTCTCCGTGGCCACGGGCTGGATCTTCGCTTCTCCTCCGGGCTCTTCCCCGGACGATGACTACCACCTCGTCTCCACGTGGTGCCCGCGCCCCATCGAGTCCACGGGCTGCGGCACGACCACGATCGACGGGGAGCTGTACGTGATGGCCCCCGTGACCACGTCCCACGCGCAGTGCGAGGCCTTCAGCCCCGACAAGTCGCACGCGTGCATCCACGACTACTCGGACGACACGATGTTCCCGTCGTACCGATACAACGACGGCCAGTACCCCTACGGCTTCTACCAGTTCCATCACCTGTTCGCGGGCCACAACGTGGAGCACTCGGTGTGGATCATGCGCTCGATCAACGTTGGCATTGCGATGGTACTGATCGGCGCTGTCTGCGCGCTGTCAACCCGCGAGGTGCGCCGCGCAACCGCGCTGGCCGCGCTCGTCGCATGGACGCCGATGGGCCTGTACTTCATCGCCTCCAACAACCCCTCCTCGTGGGCGATCACGGGTGTCTTCACCTACGGCGCAGCACTCTACGGCGCACTGAACGCACAGGGCTGGCGCCGCTGGACGCTCTTGGGCATGGCGGCCCTCGCCTCCCTCCTGTGCTATGGATCGCGTGGCGACGCGGCATTCTATGTATTCGTGGCGTCGCTCGGCATTCTCATCCTGGCTGCCTGCCGCCGCCACCTACCCGAGATTGGCATCGCGTCCGTCCTGAGCGTCATCGGCATCTGGTGCATGCTCGGCTCCGGCCAGTCCGGTCACATCGCCCAGTCCGAGGCCTCGGTGACCCTACGCGAGCGCATCGAGGTCGCGATCATGAACATCCGCTACCTGCCCGAATACTTCGCCGGCTTCATCGGTTTGAACTCCGGCCCCGGCTGGCGAGACACTCCCCTGCCGGGTTACACGACGATCCTTGGCCTCCTCGTCCTGGGCGCGGTCCTCTTCTACGGGGCACGCACGATGAGCCTTCGCAAGATCCTGGCCGCCTTCGTCGTCTTCGGCGCGATGGCGGGCATCCCACTGCTGATCGCGACCCCTCCGACCTTCCCCAACCTCGGCGGATACCACTCCCGCTACGCCCTGCCGCTACTGGGCACGTGGCTGCTCATCTGGCTCTCCTGCACCATCAAGAAGTCTTCGATAACCCGTGGCCAGATCGTCATGTTCGTGTTTTTCCTGAGCGTCGTCGACGCGGTTGCGATGCACACGACGATCGCCCGCTACGTCCGAGGCCTGCTATCGATTCGCCACATGGGGTGGATCGCACCGGGTAACCTGAATGGTGACATCCAGTGGTGGTGGGCCGACATGCCGCTGAGCCCGATGGCCCTGTGGGGCCTAGCCTCCCTGGGATACGCACTTGCCCTGGCGAGCGCCATCTACCTGCTGCGTAACCGCCAGGTGGAGGCGCCCGCCTCGACCACTCCGACCGAAGAGGAAGAAACTGCATGAGCGCAACAGTCACCGTCGTCGTGCGCACGCGTAATCGCCCGGCGATGCTCACCCGTGCCCTCGCATCGATCGCTTCTCAGACCTTCAACGACTATGAGGTCGTCATCGTCAACGACGCCGGCGACGAGGCCGAGGTTCGTTCGATCGTCAAGAAGCAGAAGAGCGCCGTTCGTTCGAAGATCACGATCGTCACGAACGAGGTCTCGAAGGGCCGCGAGGCCGCGCTCGAGTCGGGCCTGTCCGCGTCGCACAACCGCTACTACGCGGTCCACGACGATGACGACTCCTGGCACCCTCACTTCCTGAAGAAGACGGTCGCCTACCTCGATGAGCATCCGGAGGCGGGCGGAGTCGCCTCCCGCTGCGAGATCGTCCGCGAGCGCGTGCGCGCCGACGGCACGTGCATCGAGATCGAGCGCGAGGTCCTGTCGACGGATAACTACGGCCTGTCCCTTGTGGACATGATGGTGGAGAACTACACGCCGCCGATCTCGCAGCTGATTCGCCGCGAGGTCGCCGACCGCGTGGGCCACTGGGACGGTTCCCTGCAGACACAGGCGGACTGGGACTTCAACCTGCGCCTGCTGGCGGACTCGCCAGTCGGCTTCATCGACGGGGAGCCGCTGGCCTACTGGCACCACCGCGACACGATGGATGCGTCCCTGGGCAACTCCGTCGTCACGGACGCGTACCTGCACAAGTGGGACAACCTGCATATCCGCGACCGCTACCTGCGTGCCATGCTGGCGACGGAGGATCCTTCATCCCCGCACCTGGGCCAGGCTCTGCTGTCGGCGGAGTACTACCGCCGGATGCGCGAGGAACTCGCGCGCGTAGATTCGGGCTTCCACTCCTCGCTCAACCTCGTGCACGTCGACATGCTGAACACGATGACGGCCTTGCACCAGCAGGTGCACGAGCTGCGCGGAGAGGTCAGCGCCCTGCGCGAGCAGCTTGATGCCGGTTCGCCCCTGCGCCAGTCGCTGCGCCGCACGGCATCCCTGCCGAAGCGCATCGTGCGTCGCCTGCTGGGGCGCTGAGTAACACCTGTCGCGAAGGGGCGGGCCGGCCGTGGAACACCCACGACCGGCCCGCTTCCACTTCTCTCCTATGACAGCGGGCGCACGACGTCCGGCGTCATGCGCTCCCACCCGTATCCGGCGGTGATGTACTGCATACGGGCGGGGCGTCCCATCCAGTCGGTGTGGACGATCATGTCGTCCCCCAGGTAGATGGCGACGTGCGTGACGGTGCCGCTCGTCGTGTAGAAGATGAGGTCGCCGCGCTGGCGCTGCGCAAGGGGCACGTGCTGGAAGCGCGGGTACGCGTAAAGTTCCTGCGACGTGCGGTAGGACGGCCACGCGTGCTTGATCACGTCGATGGGCTGGGGATCCAGGCCCGCAGCGTAGAGGGATTGGAGGACCAGGCCCGAGCAGTCGAATCCCTGGTCGTAGGGGCCTGCCCCTCCCCACGTGTAGGAGGAGCCGGTCTGGTTCCACGCGTACCCGATCATGGCCTCGACGCGCTCGGAGCGCGTGGCCGTCAGGGGCAGGGGCGTGGCCTGGTACTGGTCGACGGTCCACGGATAGCCGGTGTCCATGGCATCCCAGGTGGCCTTGTCGACGACGCCGGTGACGGGTAGTCCCGCGCGCTGCTGGAAGTTCTTGACGGCGGCCACGAAGGGCGCGTCGACGGAGGCGAGCTTATTGGAGTGCCACAGGCCGAGGCGCACCTGTGCGATGCGTACCTTGGTGCCGTTCATCCCCCAGGTGAGCGTGTTGGTCGCGTCCCCGAGGCCCGTGATGTGGTCGGTGGGCTGCAGGTAGCCAGCCGGGGCCTCGTATCCGCGCCAAGCGCCCGAGGCGTCGAATTCGTAACGGCGGCCGTTCAGTTCCAGGGGCGCGGTGCGCATGACGCCGGTATCGGGGTCGAGGTAGTACCACTGGCCCCCGTCGCGCAGCCAGCCTCCCATCTGGGCACCGTTGGAGGCGAAGTAGTGCCACCCGTCGGCCAGGCGCTCCCAGCCGGTGCGCATCGCGCCCGACGATCCCAGGTAGTACCACGTGCCATCCACGCCGGTCATACCCGTACGCATGACGCCGCTATCGGGGTCGAGGTAGTACCACTGGCCCCCATCGCGCAGCCATCCGCCAACGAGCGCTCCGGAGGGAGCCAGGAAGAACCAATCGGCACCATCACGCAGCCAGCCTGTGGCCATGTAGCCGCTGTCGTTGAAGAAGTAGCGCGCGCCCCCGATCCTCACCCACTGGGAGGCGGGGTAGGTGCCGTCGGCGCGCCGCCACCACCAGCCGACCGAGTCACGCATCCAGGTGCCCCGTCCGGTCTCGTCCTGCGCGCCCATCGTCGGGGGGTCGTCACTCTCCGACGAGGCCCGGGCCGCCCGATCCCCGTCGCTCGAGGCGGGGGCGGTGGGCTCAGGCACGTCCGTGGTCTCGGGGCTAGGCGAAGCCGACGGCGCGGCAAGCAAGGCGGACTGGGCAGCGGTGGAAGTGTCGGCTGCGGACTGTGGCGTAGCCTCATCCCCAGCATCGGCGCGGGCCTGCGCGGGCAGGGCGATGAGCGCGAGGGTCAGGGCTACGGTGAGGGCGCGCGCAAGCGCGCGGCGGGCGAGCGTGAGCGTCGATGCCATGACAGTGCCTTGTCACTGGAAAACAGTTCTCCTATAAGTGTAGGATGCTCCTCACACTGCGGGGGCACGTTTGAGCCACCAACTCCACAAAAAGCCGGGGCCCGGCGGCATCACACCGCTGAGCCCCGGCCTCGAACGCCGTTGCGTCCGTCAGTCCTCATTCTCGAGCGCGTCGGCCTGCTGGGCCTGCATGCGCGCGAGGTGCTCGTAGTCGGCGGCGCCGCGCCTGGGCACGTCGCGCATGGGGCGCGGGGGCGTCAGGTCCGTGAACGACGCTCCCAGGTTCACCAGGCCGCCGGACTCCATGCCCGGGCCGGGCAGGACGTCGAAGCGGCGCGCCTTTTGCAGGGCGTCAATGACGCTGGTCATGTCCTGGTTCTGGATGGCTGCGGAGATCGTGTACGCGCCCGGGTTGAAGGTCAGACGCGGAATGTCGATGTCGAGGTGACCCGTGCCCGGCTCGATCGAGGTCGGCACGTAGCAGGCGTCCATGCCATGCAGTCCCCACACGAAGACGCCTTCGCGGGTGTCAATGGAGGCGCCGAAAACCGGGGACTCGATACGCTCGTTCGCGCGGTAGTGCAGGCGCAGGCGCACGGGATCGCCCGGGTACACGAGCGACGTGGGCTGACCGGACGCGGACAGCAGTTCGATGCGCTCGATCATGGCCTCGCCGCTGCCGAAGCGCGTGCCACCACCCTCGACCTCAACGGCGTGGTGAGCGACGTCGGAGTAGGTGTCGATAACCTCGGCTGCCGCACCCACGTCGACGAGCGTGCCGTGATCCAGCCACGCGGCCTGGTCACAGAAGGTGCGCATCTGCTCGAGGCCGTGGGACACGACGACGACCGTGCGCCCCTGATCCTTGAGCTGGGCAAACTTGTCCATGCACTTGTTCTGGAATTCCATGTCGCCCACGGCCAGGACCTCGTCGACGAGGAGGATGTCCGGCTCCACATGGATGGACACGGAGAAGCCCAGGCGCACGTACATGCCCGACGAGTAGTTCTTCACCGGCTGATCGATGAAGCGCTCGACGCCGGAGAAGTCGATGATCGCATCCAGCTTGGAGTCGATCTCCTTCTTGCTCATGCCCAGGATCGCGCCGTTGAGGTAGATGTTCTCGCGGCCCGACAGCTCGGGGTGGAAGCCGGAGCCGACCTCGAGCATGGCGGCCATGCGCCCCGTCGAGGAGATCGTTCCCCTGTCCGGGGTGAGGATCTTCGCGATGCACTTGAGCAGCGTCGACTTGCCCGAACCGTTGTGTCCGAGCAGGCCGAATGTCTTGCCCTGCGGGATCTCGAACGAGACGTCGTCGAGGGCCCAGAACTCCTCGAACTGAGCGCGCGAACGCTGCAGGAACGCGCCCTTGAGGGACTGGTTGCGGTTCTTGTAGATGCGGAAGCGCTTGGAGACGCCCTCCACCGAAATCGCGTTCGTCATCAGAGTTCCTCCACGATTCGTGCCGAGAAGCGGCGGAAGATCAGCGAGCCGAGGCCGAAGATGCCGAAGGCCCAGGCGGCGCAGCCGAGCCACACCTGCCAGGACGGCATCGCGAAGCCGTACAGCGTCGAGCGGTAGGCCTCGAGGAAGAGCTCGGCGGGGTTGAGACGGAAGATCGTGACGATCGGGAGGGGCTCGCCTCCCCAGGTCCATCCCTTGGCCGCCAGGTCGGTCTGGACCTTGTTGAGCATCGAGAGGGAGAAGACGACGCCGGAGGCGTACATCCAGATCTGGTTGAAGATCTGCCACAGGTGCGAAATATCGCGGAAGTAGACCGAGGCAACCGACAGGATGAGGCCCATGCCGATCACGAAGAGCATCGCAAGCAGGGTGATGACGATAACGGCGGGAATCATGAGCAGCACGCCGGGGCCGCCGGCGATGCACATGATGAGGATGATGACGCCCAGCTCAAAGGCAAAGTCGTAGGCCAGCGCCAGGACCGAGGAGTAGATGAGGACCTGACGCGGGAAGTAGACCTTGGTGAGCAGGCCGGAGTTACCCACGAGGGAATCCATGCCGCGCTGGATGCCGCTCGACAGGAAGTTCCAGGCGATGACGCCCACGCCAATCCACAGCGCGAAGGAGGACAGGCCCGAGTTCACACCCTTGTCGGCCTCGCCGCGGAAGACGACGCCGAAGATCAGCGCGTACACGGCGATCGTGGCGATCGGGTTGATGAAGGACCACAGACGGCCGAGCGCGGTGCCCTTGAACTCCGAGGAGATCGAGCGCTGCGCCATGCGCACCGTCAGGTCAATGACCCGTTTCGTCTCAGACACGGCTACTCCCATCGCTTCTGTCGTGGTCAGGAAATCTATTCTACTTGCCGGCGGCCGGCGTGAGCACGAGGTAGCGCTGCGTGAACTCCACGATCACGACGCTGGGCTTGTAGGCCTCGATGAGGGCGGCAACGTCCGTCGGCTGCTCGGTGTCGAGGCCGTGGCCGACCTGGATCGTGTATTCGAAGGTGGCGGCGACCTCGGGTCCCAGGTTATTGCCCTGGGAGTCACGCACGATGAGCGCGGTGCCGCGTCCGTTCGGGTTGTAGGTGAGTGCTGGCTTGTTCTGGAAGTCGACGGGGCTGGCCAGGGACACCTCGGGGGCGTCCGTCACCTCGGCCAGGCGCGCGGCGGTGTCGGCCAGATCGTCGCGAGTCTCCAGCTGCAGAAGGTGGACGCTACCCGGGTCCTGCTCGTAGGTGGGGACCGCCCACGGGCCACTCTGGGCGGGGGCTCCCAGGGCCTCGTACTCGTTGGGGGCGTCCACGCTGCTCACGCCGGACGGTGTCAGGGAGGGCAGGCCCTCAAGCTGGGGGTTCACCGCAGCCAGGCAGGACAGCGTCTGGTTCCACGCGACGTGCGCGGCGTAGGGCGACCAGTGGGGGTTGACCGCCGAGTACAGCGGGGCCTCGCTCCCCTCGCGGGCCTCGCGCAGGCCCTCGCGCACGTCCACCCACACGCGGGTAGGCAGCGCCGAGCGCATGAGATCCAGGGAGGTCGTGCCCATCAGCGGGTCGGTCCACTGGGGCAGCTTATCGGAGTAGACGTCCCACGTGGCCGGGGCGGGCATGAAGAGCGCGGTCGCGCCCTGCTCGCTCGCGGCGGTCTCGATACCGCTCATGTAGCGGTCCCACGCGCTCACGTGCTCGGGGGTGGGGCGCACACGGCCCAGTGCCTGGGAGAAGTTCGCGTTGAAGACGTCGGAGAGGAACAGGTAGCCGTCGCGGCCCTGAACGTAGGTGGTCACGCCGGTCATAGACTGCTCGAACGAGGCCTGGGCAGCGTCCGTGGGCAGGTAGCCCGCCGTGCCGGCGACTCCGGGCGTCCACGGACCCACGTCGGCGCGCGGGGTGGGGGCGCAGACCTCGGGCAGGGATGGGGGCGTGGTGCGCGCGAAGGACGAGGCCTGGGCGGCGGGTGCGGGCACCTGAGGAGCGGGGTGGGTGGCCTTGTACCAGGTGCCAACGCCGGTGGCCGCGCACGCGCCCGCAAGGAGAACGGCGAGGGGCACGTAGTGGAGGCGGCGCTTCCACGAGCCGGCGGGAACGCCCTCGTCGAAGGAGACATCGCGCAGACCGGACTCGGATTCCTTGAACTGGCCGGCGGCCTTCTTCTCACTCACTTGGTCTCCTCCTCGCTGCGTGCGGCCGCCTCTTCGGCCTCCATGACCGTCGCGATCCTGGTCGAGGACAGGGCCGGCGTGACAATGCGGCGTGCCACGGCCTCGTACGTGGGACGGAAGTGCTCGATGAGCTTGTCCATCCATCCGGGCAGGTAGTTCTTCAGGCTCATCGCGGGCTTCTCAATGAGGTGCCACGACAGGTAGGCCAGGATGTGCACGGTCACGACGACCGTCAGGTGGTAGGCGATCCAGCCGCGATCCTGCAGGTGGAAGTAGGCGGCGAACGCCATGATCGGCCATGCGTAGATGTAGATGCCGTAGGACAGGTCGCCGTGCTTCTCCCAGTTCTGCAGGGGCAGGCGAATCGCCAGGTACATGAGGAAGTACAGGAAGCCGTACTGGCCGACGATGTTCCAGCCGCCCGACGCATACGACAGCAGGCCGAAGATGAGGCCGCCCCACGCCAGGCGCGAGTCCATGGGGATCTTGTCTCCGTAGAGCGTGAAGAGCATGCCGAAGGCAAAGGGGCCCAGGAACATCAGCATGTAGGGGTCGCGCAGCAGGTAGTTGACGTTGGCGACCTGGCCCGCGCCCATCCACTGCAGGGCGTTCAGGGCAATCAGCACGAGGGCGAAAGCGCCGCCCACCTTGCGGTTTGCAAGCGCTCCAAACAGGCCGAGGATCGCCACCAGGATGTAGGCCTTGAACTCATAGATGAGCGTCCAGGCCGAGCCGTTCCAGTCACGGGCGCCGTGCAGGATGAAGTAGGGCAGGTTCTCGCCCATGCCGGCGATGTTGCGCTGGCCCAGGTTCAGCCACATGTTGTTCACGAAGTACGTGAGCGGGGACTCGGTGGCCGGGTGCAGGTAGCCGGAAATGTTGCGGTAGGTGTGCCAGTAGGCGATCGGCGCGAGGATACCGACCGTGAAGAGCAGGGCCGCCCAGAAAGCGGGGAAAATACGCAGGACGCGGCGCCACATGTAGCGCCAGACCGTCGCACGCCCCATACGCGAGCGCGTGATCAGGAAGCCCGAGAAAAAGAAGAAACCCGCGACGGCGACGCCACCGATGGACTGCTCCTTGGAGATCTGCACGCCCAGGTCCTCGCCGCCGTAGAAACCGGCGATCGGGCCAGCGTGCGAGAAGATGACCATGAAGGCCATCAGCCAGCGCAAAAACCCAATCGAGTTGGACCTGGAGTTGAATGCCTGCGCGACGGACTGGGGCGTGTGGGGGGCCGCAGCCCGAATCGTGGAGGCCAGGCTCATCGCTCACCCTTCATGGATCGGATCTTATGGACGGCACCGCGGGCCGCGCGGTACACCGGCTTGAGGGCGTTCCCCAGTCCCGGGGTACGCACCATGATGTTGGTCTTGACGGCACCCAACAGGTTCGGGACCGTGCCCATGCGCGCCTTGAGGAAGGGCACCTGGTCGATCGCGAAGGCGGGCATCATCGAGGAGGTCGCCGCCAGCTTGTACTCGAGGTAGCCGTAGTACACGCCCGCCCACTTCGGGGTCATGACGGGGCGCACGTAGTAGCCGCGCGACAGGACCGCGTAGGACAGGAGACGCTCGATGACGTGCGCCAGGGAGCCGTCCTTGTAGCCGCCTTCCTCCGGGAAGTCCTCGGGGACGAGGCCGGCACCGGTCAGCAGGGACAGGGCCTCCGGGCGCGCGATGAACATGGAGCCGTAGGGGGCAAGCGGCTGGTGGTCGTCGAAGGGGACGGTGATGCCGACCTTCTTGGCGAAGTCGCGGGCGGGCTGGCGGTTCGCGAACCACGCGTGGCCCATCGTCGGGTAGCCCATGTGCGGCATGGGTGCAATCACCATGCCCAGGCCCGGGTGGGCCGCGAACTCCGCGAGGATGCTGGCCACGTGATCGGAGGAGGCCAGCAGGTTGTCGTAGAGGTGCTCCTTGAAGAGCTGGGCGGCGTTGTAGTCGTCCTGGACGGACTTCTTGGAGTGGATCTTCACGACGATGTCGTACTCGCCGGAAGTGAGCACGTCGTTGCAGTCCACCAGGAACGCGCCGATGTCGCGGCCGCGGTTGGAGGACACGACGCGCACGTCGGCGTCCACGCCTCGTTCCTGGGCGTGCGCCTCGATGAGGGCCTTGTTCTCCTCGTTCGAGGTCGTGGCCACCAGGTGATACCCGGCGGGCAGGACGCTCAGGCGGTCGAGGATCTCGTCGGCCATGTCGGCGTAGAAGATGTGGGCGACCGCGAGGACCTTCAGGGAGGCGGCGGCGTCCAGGGCGGCCTGGTCGGCGCGCGGGGAGATAACGGTCGTCAGGCCCGCGTTTGTCACGAGGTCACGCGGACGCGAGGTACGCGCGAGGTTCGTGAGGATCAGGTCGGTGTCGTAGCCGGCCTTGTCCGCCAGCTCCAGCATGTCCGCACCAATGATCGCGTGGCGGTCCAGGTAGAGCGGGTCGTGGAAGAGGTTGCGGCGCTTGAGGATCGGGCAGCCGTCCGCGAGCAGCATCGAGGCGTTGTCGAAGACGGGGTTGCGCGAAGGGTACTCCTCGCGCGGGTAGGCCACGACATGCGTGTAGCCGAGGTTGCCGAAGTACTCCGTGAAGCGCGACTCGTGCCACTGGATCGAGTCGTTGTAGGAGCGGATCGAGGGCATCTCGTCCCAGTACTTGCGGAAGTCCGGGGAGCTGAGCAGCGGGTTGCGCACGGCGATCCAGTGGGACTGGATGTGGCGCGGCATACGAGTGGCTGCCAGGAAGGGGTGGGGACGCACCTCGTCGTGTTCGGTGATGCCCCAGAAGTCCACCGCGCCAGCGGCCTCCACGCGGTCGAAGAGGTTCTTCCACGGGTTGACGGGCGCGAAGAAGGTGTAGTTGAAGAGGACCAGCTCGTCGATCTGACCGAGGCGGTCCCAGCCGAAGCGAGCGATGCCGTCGCGGTAGCCGCCCACGTCGAAGCCGGTGTTTTCGCGCTCGAAGACATCGGTGGCACCCTTGAGGAGGCGCCCACGAGCAGTGTCGTCCAGAGGAGAGTTGGAGACGACAAGGATCTCGTCGAGGTACTCGCGCAGCGAGGTCAGGCACTCCACGATGTAGTCGTCGACGAGGCCCTGGGGATCAAAGAACAGGAAAATACCGGCGCGCTTCACGGCCTTACTCCCCCGTGCCGTCGACGGTGGCCAGGATCTGGCGGATCTTCGTGGCGTCGCCCCACACTCCGGGCGAGTCGTAGGGACGATCCGGGAAGGCCCCGTACTCGAGGGTGATGTCCAGGTCGTTCTCGCGGATGTAGGATTCGACGCGGTCGGCGAGGCTCATGGGTTCGCCGCTGCAGATGTTGATGATGCCGGTGACCTCGTCCTGGGAGACGGCGGCAGCAATCTGGTAGGCCAGTCCCTGAATGGAGATGAAGTCGTAGAGGTTCTTGCCCGTGGTGAAGGGGAAGGTCTTCTTGCCTTCCTGGGCGGCGGCCAGGAGCTTGGAGAAGATCGAGGAGCCGTGCGCGTCGTCGCCGACGATGTAGTAGCCGCGCAACCACTGCATGGTCGCGCCGTGCTTGGTGGTCAGCAGCGACGTGATCTGTCGCAGCGCGTTCTTGGAGATGCCGTACAGCGAGGCGGGGTTGCACGCGGAGTTTTCGTCGATGGCACCTTCCCAGTAGCCGACCTCGTGCATGGAACCCATGACGGCCAGGTGGGTGCAGCCTCCCTCAAGGAGGTTCTCGATGAAGCGGTAGTGCGCGGGCAGGTCCTCGATGTGGGCCGGCGAGTTATGCACAAAGCCGTCACGCCACGCGAGGTGCAGGACCACGTCCGGGCGTCCGAGCTGGTCGTAGATGTCAGCGTCGCCGCTGAAAATCTGGGTGTCGATGCGGCGCGCGCGCTCGTCGACACCGTCGAGGCGGAAGTCCACGACGCTGACGTCGAGGCCGCGCTCCAGCAGGGCGTGAACAATGTGGCGGCCAATGTAGCCGCCGGCTCCGGTAACGAGGACAGTCTTCACCATGTCAGCCAGTCTATCAAGGCGTAGGCGCTACGCAGCTCCGCCCCGCGTTGTGTGCCGTGACGCACCCACCGATCCCGGCCTCGTCCGCGAGGCCGACTCCCTATCGTCGAGGACGCGAGGCGGTGCGGTGGCGCAGCGCGCGTGGCAGAGCGAGGAGCCCCTGGAGGACTCCGCGGGCGATCGGCCCCCGTCCACCCGAGCGCACCGCCCGAGCAATCGAGCGGGCGATGGCGCGCGCGACGACGCCCCAGGGGGCGTGCTGGGCGGCAACGATGATGCGGTTGCGTGCGTTCACCCGCAGGAACATGGGCGAGGACGTGCCCGAGGAGGCCGCGTGCTCATGGTCGACGACGGCACCGGCAACGAAGCGCACCTCATACCCAGCTTCGCGCAGCTTGTAGGACAGGTCGGTGTCCTCATAGTACATGAACAGGTCCGTGCGCACTCCCCCGACAGCTCGCCACGCGTCGGCGTCGATCGCACAGGCGCCGCCGCACAGGCCGAAGACCTCGGGGGCAGGAAGAGGGGAGTTGGCGGGGTCCAGCCAGGAGCGGTCATAGCCATTGCCGGCGTGATCGACCTCGTTGCCGGTGGAGTTGATGAGAACCTGCCCACCGCTGTCTCCGTCGGCGACACGCGTCCAGCGGCTGCCGTCGCGGGCGACGAGGAACTCCGTGTCGGAGGGGGTGGAGGGACGCCAGGTACCGGTCAGGAGGATGAGCGCGGTGGTGGCGCCCACGGCCTCGCCCAGGGGTGCCAGGAGGGCATCGAGGAATCCGTCGCGCACTGTCGCATCGTTGTTGAGTAGGACGACGGTATCTTCGCTCAGGCCGGCCGCTCCTGCCATGACACCGGCGCCGAAGCCGTCGTTCGTCCCGGCGTTGACGAGGCAGACGCGCGCGGGATCGGCGGCGCTGCGCAGCTCGTCGAGTCCTTCGCGCAGGACGATGAGCGAGTCGTCGTCGGATCCGTTGTCGACGATGACGAGGTGGTCCCCCTCCCCCATCTGCGGGGCGATGGAGTGGGCGGCGCGCAGGGTGAGCGGCGCATTCTTCCAGTTGACGAGGATGACCCTCGCGCTGCGCGCCCTCATCGGTCGCCCGCCAGGGACGCGTAGATGGCGGCGTGAGCGGCGGCGGAGGCCTTCCACGTGTAGTCGCGGGCACGCTCGATACCGGCTGCGGCGAGCCGGTCGTGCTCGCTGCCGGCAGCTGCCTCAAGGGCTTCGGCCAGGGCCGAGGCGTCGGTGGCCGGCACGAGGAGACCGGCGTCACTACCCGTAATCTCCGCCATGCAGGTGTCCGCGCTGGTCACGACGGGCGTTCCGTGCGCCATGGCCTCGAGGACGGGCAGGCCGAAGCCCTCCCAGATCGAGGGGAAGGTGAAGACGCGGGCGCCCGCATACGCGCAGGCCAGGTCGGCATCGTCGAGGCGTCCGAGGACGTGGACGCGCTCGGGCGGCAGCGGCGCGTCGGTGGGGTCGGTTCCCCATCCGGCAGGTCCGACGAGGACGAGGTCAAGGTCGGTCCCGCGCATCTGCTCGTAGGCCGCAAGCAGGGTGGGCAGGTTCTTGCGGGGCTCGCGGGTGCCCACCCACAGGACGTAGGGGCGTTCGAGTCCGTGGCGGGAACGGAACTCCTCCACCTGCGCATCGGTGACGGGAGTGTGGCTCAGGCCGTGCGGGATGACGGTGATGCGCGAGGCGTCCAAGCCGGCTTCGATACAGTCGTCAGCGGTGGCCTGGGAGGGGACGATGATGGCATCGGCGCGCTTCCTGGTGATCTCGAGGGCGCGGTGGAAGTACGCGGAGCCGTGGGCCGTGAAATGGTCTGGGTCGCGCAGGAAGGCGACGTCATGGACGGTGACTACCAGGGGGCGCGAGGTCGGCGGGATCGCCCACGTGGTCGCGTGCACAACAGCCGCTCCCCCGCCCGATCCGACGCCGAGCATCCGGTCGACGCTGGGGGTACCCAGCCGATCCCAGGCGGCGTACAGGGCGCGGCGAGGCAGCGCCGAGTTGAGCACGGGGATGGTCAGGCCTACCTCGCTCGGTGTGGGCTCGCCCGCGCCGCGCCGCGCGGCGATGCCAATAGCACGCACACCCTGGTCTGCCAGGCGGTCTGTGACCTCGACGATGTACCGGCCAGACCCTCCGGGCACCGGCTGCCACATTTGCTCGACGACCATTCCAACGTTGACGCTCATACATCTAGGGTAGTTCACGCGCGCGCGGGGCCAGGAACAAAAGTATCCGCGAGCGCAAAATGGCATACGATAAGGGGAATAGTTGTTGCTCCCGACCCAATGGGGATGATCGTGGCCCACTCCGTTTCTCACTCGCATCCGATCCGCGTCTTGCTGGACGGCACCGCGATCCCCGCAGACCTGGGCGGCGTTGGCCGCTACGTGGACGACCTGGTGCCGGAGCTGGTCGAGCAGGGCGTTGACCTGACGATGGCCGTCCAAGAGCGCGACGCCGAGCACTTCGCGACGCGCCTGCCTTCGGCCCGCATCATCCCGATTTCGCAGCGCTTCGAGTCCCGTCCCGCGCGTATGGCGTGGGAGCAGACGGGCCTACCCAAGCTGATCCGTAAGGTCCGCCCCGACGTCCTGCACTCCCCGCACTACACGTCCCCGCAGTTCCCGGGCGTGCCCGTCGTCATCACGCTGCACGACGCGACGTTCTTCTCGCACCCGCAGGCGCACTCGCGTCTCAAGCAGCGCTTCTTCACGGCGGCGATTCGCCGCGCGATTCGCCGCGCGGACGCCCTCGTTGTGCCGTCCCTGGCCACGCGCGACGAGACGATCAAGTACGCGGGCGGTGACCCGTCGCAGTTTTACGTGGCCTACCACGGCGTGGATCGCTCGATCTTCCACCCGGTCTCGGATGCCGAGCGCGAGCGCGTCAAGGCGTCCCTGGGCTTGGAGGGCCGCGACTACATTGGCTTCCTGGGCACGCTGGAGCCCCGCAAGAACGTGCCGAACCTGGTGCGTGGCTGGGTGAAGGCCGTCTCGGACCGCCCGAATCCGCCGGCCCTCGTGCTGTCCGGTGGCAAGGGGTGGGACGAGGACATCGACCCCGCCCTGGCCTCGGTGCCCGAGCACCTGACGGTCCTGCGCCCCGGCTACCTGCCCCTCGAGGATCTGCCCGGTTTCCTGTCGGGCTGCGTCATCCTGGCTTACCCCTCGATTGCGGAGGGCTTCGGACTGCCGGTCCTGGAGGCGATGAGCTGCGGTGCCGCGACGCTGACGACCCGCCTGACCTCCCTGCCGGAGGTTGGCGGCGACGCCGTCGCCTACTGCGACATCGACCCCGACTCGATCGCTCAGGCTCTCACGGAGCTGCTGGACGATCCTGCTCGTCGCGAGGCCCTGGGCGCTGCTGCGATTCCGCGCGCCGACGAGTTCACGTGGGCTCGCGCCGCTTCGGTCCACATCGAGGCATTCCGCGCCGCCGCCCGTTCCTGAGTCGACCGCGCCCGAAGGAGGCCGCCGTATGTCCACGTCCGACCCGCAGCGCCGCACGCTCATCGCGGTGCTCATCCTCGTTACCGCGGTGGTTGCGGCGTCGCTGGCGTGGGTCGTGGCGTCCCCGGTGGGGTCTTCCCCGGACGAGGACTTCCACGTCGGTTCCATGTGGTGTCCTCCGCCGGTGGACGAGACGGGCTGCCAGATTTCCACCAAGGACGGCGAGAAGGCCGTCATGGTGCCGCAGTCGCTGGCCAAGGAGTACGTCACCTGCTACGCCTTCGACCACGATAATTCCGCTCTGTGCGCCCTCAACGCCTCGGACGAGGAGCTGGCGCCGACACTGCGCTGGGACGACGGAAACTACCCCTGGGGCTACTACCAGTTTGCTCACCTCTTCGTGCAGCGCTCGACGAGCCACGCGGTCCTCGCGCTGCGCACCGTGAACACGTTGCTCGCGATTGGCCTGATCGGCGCGATCATCGCTCTGGCGGATTCGGGGCTGAAGCGCGGGATCAGCGTCGCGGTGACGGTCGCGTGGCTACCGATGGGCTTCTATTTCGTCGCCGGTATGAACCCCTCGTCGTGGGCGATGACAGGCACGTTTGCGTTTGCCACTGGGCTACTGGCCGCCACCCGTTCGGTGGGAGCGCGTCGCGTGGGCCTGATCGCCTGCGCAGCGGCCGGCGCGGTCTTGGCCTGCACGTCCCGCGGCGACAGCGCCTTCTTCCTCTTCGTCATCACCGTCGCGCTGGCCTTCGCCGTGCCGATCAGCAAGAGAATCGTTCCCGAGGCCGCCCTGGCATGCGTCTCCTCCATCGTGGGCATCTGGGTCATGGCGCGCACGAACGTGGCCGCCTCACACCTGGGGTCGAGTAACGAAATGGCGGGATACTCTCTCTCGCACATCCTGTGGCTCAACGTTTCCGCTCTGCCTACCTACCTGCGCGGCTTTGTGGGGCACGGCCTCGGCCCCGGCTGGAACGATGTCTCCTATCGGGGCACAGTCTCTTTCGGCGCAAGCCTCGTGGTCCTCGCGGTCCTGTGCTGGTCACTGCGTTCGCTCACCTGGCGCAAGGCACTCTCAGCTATCACCGTTTTCGGCGCGATTACGGGCGTTCCGGTTGTCATCGGTCTGCGCGGACACTTCAACAACGTTCACGTCTACCAGCCTCGCTACATGCTGCCGCTCTTTGCGGTGTTCCTCCTGATGCTCCTGGCACCCTCCCCCACCCGGGCGAGCGACGGACGATGGGTGGGCAGCGAGGCCTTCCGCTTTCCGACCGGCATCATCGGACACGCGGGGGTTTCCGTCGTGGCAACGCTGTGGGCGCTCGTCAATGCCCGGGCTCTCTACCTCGTCATCGAGCGCTACGCGTTCGGGCGCACGCAGCACGGCTACCCCATCGACCTGTCGACGCGGAACCTGAGTGCGGGCAACGAGTGGTGGTGGCCCTCGGCTCCGATCGGACCGATGGCCGTGTGGATCCTTGGCGCTCTCGCTGGCGCGCTTGCGATTGGCCTGGCCGTTTACCTGTGGCAACGCTCCCCCGAAAAGGCGCCCGAGCCTCGTCGATAGACACTTCACACCCAAACCGTTCACAAATCCGCCCAATAGTGCTATGCTCGAACATGTAGCGCCCAAGTGGCTTCCATGAACGAAAGGTGATCGCATGCCCACGACCAACGTCGGCACGCTCAGCGAGCCCCAATTCAACATCCTGAACGCACTGGCCAAGGCTGACTCTCCCCTCACGCAGCGGGCCCTGTCGGAGGCCACCGGCATGAGCCTGGGGCGCGTCAACACCGCCAGCCGCGAGTGCGAGGCCGCCGGCTACATCGACGAGCGCGCGATCACCGACGCGGGCCGCGAGGCCCTCGAGCCCTACCGCGTCACGGGTGCCGTCATCATGGCCGCTGGCCTGTCCTCGCGCTTCGCCCCCATCAGCTACGAACGCCCCAAGGGCACGCTCAAGGTGCGCGGAGAGATCCTCGTCGAGCGTCAGATCCGCCAGCTCCACGAAGCTGGCATCACGAACATCGCGCTGGTCGTGGGCTACAAGAAGGAATACTTCTTCTACCTGGCCGACAAGTACGGCGTCGACATCGTCGTCAACCGCGAGTACTCCACGCGCAACAACAACGGCTCCCTGTGGCTCGTGAAGGACCGCCTGGACAACACCTACGTGTGCTCCTCGGACGATTACTTCACCACGAACCCCTTTGAGCCCTATGTCTACAAGGCCTACTACTCGGCGAACTACGTTGAGGGCCCCACCGACGAGTGGTGCATCAAGACGGGTCCGGGCGACCGCATCACGGGCGCGACCGTTGGCGGCGCCGACGCGTGGGTCATGCTCGGCCACGTCTACTTCGACCGCGTTTTCTCCGCGAAGTTCCGCGAGATCCTCGAACAGGTCTACCACCTGCCCGAGACGGTGTCGAAGCTGTGGGAGTCCATCTACCTGGATCACATCAAGTCGTTCGACATGGTGATCCGCCGCTACCCGGACGGCATCATCCACGAGTTCGATTCGGTCGACGAGCTGCGTACCTTCGACCCCCTCTTCATGGAGAACGTGGATTCGGAGGTCTTCGACCACATCGTCGACACGCTGGGCTGCGCGAAGTCCGACATCTGCGACTTCTACCCGCTCAAGCAGGGCATCACGAACCTGTCGTGCCACTTCGCCGTGGGCGACGAGGAGTACGTGTATCGCCACCCGGGCATCGGCACGGAGAAGATCGTGGACCGCAGCGCGGAGTTCGCCGGCCTGCGCCTGGCCGCAGAGCTCGGCATCGACGACACCTTCCTCACGGGTGACCCCGTAGCGGGCTGGAAGATCTCGCGCTTCGTGCGCGACGTGCGCAACCTGGACGTCACCCGCCCCGAGGAGCTCAAGGCTGCCATGGAGATGGACCGCGCTCTGCACACCTCCGGTCGCGTGCTGGACCGCTCTTTCGACTTTGTCGCCGAAGGCTTGCGCTACGAGGGCCTCCTCAAGGCCTTCGGCCCCATCGACGTGCCCGGATACTTTGAGCTGCGCGACAAGGTCCTGCGCCTGAAGGCCTTCGCTGACGCGGATGGCTTCGATAAAGTCCCCTCGCACAACGACTTCTTCCCACCGAACTTCCTGGTGGATAAGGACGGAAAGATTAGCCTCATCGACTGGGAGTACGCGGGCATGTCGGACATGGCCGCCGACTTCGGCACGATGACCGTGTGCACGGCGGAGATGACCCGCGAGCGCGCGGCCGCCGCCCTGGAGTACTACCTGGGCCACGCCCCCTCCGAGCGCGAGGCGCGCCACTTCTTCGCCTACGAGGTGTTCGCCGGCTGGTGCTGGTACCTGTGGGCGCTGGTCAAGGAGGCTGAAGGCGACGACGTCGGCGAATGGCTCTACATCTACTACTCGCACGCGACACGCACGCTCGATTCCCTGCTCGCAGCCTACGAGGCCGCCTCGAGCACTCAGATCTCCACGGAAGGTGAACTGGCATGAAAACTCAGCACGGAGGCAAGCGTTACGGCATCTTCTCGGGCGTCCTGTGGGGCCTCGACACGGTCGTGCTGGCGATCGCACTGGCCATGATCCCATTTGCCGACTTCGGCCAGTCGGCGCTCGCCGGCGCGGTCCTGCACGACGTTGCGTGCGCCGTGATCCTGCTCGTGTACATGGCGATTCGTGGTCGTCTGAAGGACACCTGGGCGGCGCTGCGCACGCGCCCGGGCAAGTCGGTGATTGCGGCGGCTCTCCTGGGTGGCCCGATCGGCATGAGCGGTTACCTGATCGCTATCGACAACATCGGCCCCGGCCTGACCGCGATCATCTCGACGTTCTACCCGGCTCTCGGCACCCTGCTGGCTTTCATCCTCTTGAAGGAGCGCATGGCTCCCCGCCAGATCGCGGCCCTGCTGGTCGCCCTCGCGGCCATCGTCGCGACGGGTTGGTCGGCGACGTCGGAGCCGATCGAGGGCGGCAATGCGATCCTCGGCGTGGTCGGCGCGCTGGCCTGCGTGATCGGCTGGGGTTCCGAGGCCGTGATCCTCACGTGGGGTATGCGCGACGAGGCCGTGGATAACGAGGTGGCCCTCCAGATCCGCGAGACGACCTCGGCGGTCGTGTACCTGTTCATCGTGGCCCCCATCGCCGGAGTCTTTGGCTTCACGCTGCACTCGCTGGCTCACCTGTCGGCGGGCGTGGTGACACTGGCGGGCCTGGCGGGCACGGCCTCATACCTCTTCTACTACAAGGCATTGTCGGCGATCGGCGCGTCGCGCGGCATGGCTCTGAATATCTCGTACTCGGCCTGGGCGATCATCTTCGCTCTCGTCCTGCAGGGCACGGTGCCCACGGCCACCCAGGTGGTGTGCTGCATCGTGATCCTCGTGGGCACGGTCCTGGCGGCGACCCCCTCGTGGGGTGACCTGCTTCCCAGGCGCGCGGAGAAGGTCAGCGGCCAGTAGCCGTGAGACAATGGCGGGTGAGCGCACGTGCGTTCACCCGCTTTGTCATATTCGGAGGACTGATGACGACACCCGATCACGACCTGCGCAAGGTCCAGAAGCTCCTGACGCTGATCCTGGCCGAGCTGGACCGGGTGTGCCGACGCATCGGGGTGTCCTACGCGATCTACGGCGGCACCGCGATCGGCGCGATCCGCCACGGCGGCTTTATTCCGTGGGATGACGACATCGACGTGATGATGACGCGCGCCGACTACGAGCGCTTCCTGGCCGAGGCTCCCACCCTGCTGGATGATCGTTTCCGCCTGGATAACACGCGCACGCGCGACGATTTCCCCTTCATGTTCACGAAGATGGTCATGCCGGGGACCCTGTTGATCCCCGAGGCGGACAAGGACTCGAAGTACCGGATGCCCTTCTTCTTGGACATCCTGCCCCTGGATGAGATTCCGGACGACGACAAGGCCTTCCAGGAGATGTCGCGCCAGTCGTGGCTGTGGGGTCGCCTGCTGTTCCTGCAGGGCACGCCCCGTCCGCACCTGATCAACACTCCCGCCTGGAAGAAGGCCCTGATTTTCTCGGCGACGACCCTCGCGCACCTGGGCCTGAAGGCGGTGCGCGCGACGCCGGCGAGCCTGCAGGCCAGGTGGGAGCGCGCGGTTCGCCGCTACGAGGGCACGGGCACGGGCGTGTACGCCGACTTCACGATGCGCGACCCGCAGAACTGGATCGTGCGCGAGGAGGAGTTCTTCCCCACCCGCGACGTTCCTTTCGAGGACATCACGGTGATGATCCAGAACGAGTATGACGCCCTGCTGCGCCGCGGATACGGCGACTACATGCAGCTGCCTCCCCCGGAGAAACGCTACAACCACGAGGCCGCCGTCATCGACTTCGGCCCCTACGCCGACAGCCTGTAAGCCTCACGGCCATGAAACGATCGGAGAACTGATGAGCGCAGCAGACCCCTCAACCCTGGCAGCCATTCAGCGCGTCACCAAGCGGTGCCTGGCGGAAATCGATCGTGTCTGCACACTCCTGGATATTCGTTACGTCGCCTACGGAGGCACGGCGATCGGGGCTGTGCGCCACCAGGGTTTCATCCCCTGGGACGACGACGGGGACGTGTGCATGCCGCGGGCGGATTACGAGCGTTTCATCGCCGAGGCCCCGGCCCTCCTCGGGGAGGAGTTCTTCATCGCTTCCCCCGCCACCCACCCCGACTACCCGATCAGCTTCGGCGTGCTGGGTCTAAAGGGCTCGGAGTTCGTCTCCAAGGTCGCGAAGGACCGCTCGTTCCGCATGCCGATCGGCGTGGATCTGTTTGTCTTGGATAAGATCGCGGACGACCCCGGCCGCTTCCGCGCCCAGTCGCGCGGCACGTGGCTCTGGGCGCGCCTCATGTTCCTGCGCTCAATCCCCAACCCGCCGACGGGTCTGCCCACGCCCGCGCGCCAGCTGGCCTCCGCGGCGATGGCCTGCGCCCACTGGGGCATGCGGGCGCTGCGCGTCAACGAGGCCTCGCTGTACCGTCGCTGGCTGCACGCCGCCCTGAAGGGGCGCGAGAATCCGCAGAAGGCGGCCGACGGCTCGATCCTGTTCGGTGATTTTTCGACGCGCGATCCTCGCCGCTGGAGCGCCTCCGAGGCCGAGCTCTTCCCGGCCCGCTCCGTTCCCTTCGAGGACATCACGGTGCGCATCCCGGCCGCTTACGACGTCGTGCTCACGCGCGGCTACGGGGATTACATGCGCATTCCGGATCCTCAGGATCGGGTCACCCACGAGCCCTTCCACATCGTTTTTGGACCCAACGATCCGGGGCCCGAGGCCCCCGAGGAGGCCAGCGCGTGAGCGAGAAGAACACCACGACCTCGTCCATACCGCCCAACTCCGGCGACGCACAGGTCGAGGCCACGGAGGAGGCCCTCGAGTCGCGCGGCCAGCTGGGGCGCGACTACCTGTGGAACACGGCGGCCTCCCTCATGTCGAGCCTCGCCGTGGTCATCATGGGCGTGGCGATCATGCGCTCGGGTGCCACAGATTCCTTCGCGCGCGCCCAGTACGGACTGTTCACGCTGGCGCTGGCGATCGGCCAGCAATACCAGACCGTTGGTCTGTACGAGGTGCGCACCTTCCACGTGACGGACGTGCGTCGCCGCTTCGACTTCGGCACGTACCTGTCGACGCGCCTGTTGACCTGCCTGGTCATGGTCGGCCTCATCGCCTACCACTCGTGGACCGCGTCGACGAAGGACCCCTACCCCGCGTTCACGGTCATCGCAGCGGTGGCTCTCCTGCGCATCTTCGACGCCTTCGAGGACGTGTATTACTCGGAGTTCCAGCGATCGGGTCGCCTCGACATCGCGGGCAAGGCCTGCTTCGCGCGCATTTTCACGACGACGTTCCTGTGGTCGGGCCTCTACTGGTTCACCCAGGACCTCCTCGTGTCCACGATCATCACCTTCGTGGTCACCTGCGTGGTGCTCGTGGTGGCCTACGGGCTGCCCGCGCGCGGCGTCTTCCCGCTTCTCCCCTCATTCAATCTCCGAGGCGTCACCGGGATCCTGTGGGAGTGCCTGCCCCTATTCGTCGCCGCGTTCCTCAACCAGTACCTGGCGAACGCGCCGCGCTTCGCGATCCACGCGAGCCTCGGCGACGAGGAGCTGGGTGTCTTCGCGATCATCTACATGCCGGCGGTCGCGATCAACATGCTGTCGCTGTTCGTGTTCCGTCCGCTGCTTACCCGCATGGCGCTGCGGTGGGCGGAGGGCAAGCGTGAGGAGTTCCTGTCGATCGTGCGCAAGGGCCTGCTGACGACCGCAGCAGCGTTCGTCGTCGTCGCCGCGGTTACCTACGTGATCGGCGCTCCGCTCCTCACCCTCGTGTTCAGCACGGACGTGTCGGGCTACGTCGGCGAGCTCATGGTGCTCGTCCTTGCGGGCGCACTCAACGCCGCCGGCGTCATCCTCTACTACGCGCTCGCGACGATGCGCCGACTGCGCGCGGTCCTCGTTGCCTACGCGGCGGCCGGCGCGACGGCCTACCTGATCGCGCCGATGCTCACGAAGTCCCACGCCATGATGGGTGCCTCGCTCGCTTATGCCGCCACCATGGGGCTGCTCGCAATCCTCTTCGTCATCTTCATGCTCATCCCCGTCCCTCGCACGACCAACGAAACGGAGCCCGTCAATGACTGATCGCCCCCACTCCCCCGTCAAGGTCGGCATCTTCATGGAGTTCTTCCTGCCCTACCTGGGCGGCATCGAGCGCTACCAGGATCGTCTCAGCGAGCAGCTGCGCGCCCTGGGCTACGACCTGTTCATCGTCACGTCCCTGCACGACGAGTCCCTGCCTCGTTTCGAGGACAAGGGCGGCCTGCGCATCTACCGACTGCCCACCAAGGGCCTCTTCAAGCAGCGCTACCCCTTCTTCAAGCGCGACGAGCGCTTCAAGGAGACGATGGCCGCGGTGGAGGCCGAGAACGCCGACTTCTACATCGTCAACACGCGCTTCCACCTCACCAGCCTGCTCGGCGCACGCCTCGCACATCGCCTGGGCCGCCCCGTCGCGCTCATCGAGCACGGCACCGCGCACATGAGCGTCGGCAACCCAGTGCTGGACTTCTTCGGAGGCATTTACGAGCACGGCCTCACCCACTTCGTCAAGAAGCACGTGACCTCCTACTACGGGGTGTCGCGCAACTGCAACAAGTGGCTGCGCCACTTCGGGATCGAGGCCTCGGGCGTGTGGTACAACGCGGTCACCCCAGAGGATACGGCCGTCGCTGACGACCGCTACGAGCGCGAGTGGCCGCGCGGCGGTGCCGACTCCGAGATCGTCATCTCCTACGCCGGCCGCCTCATCGCTGAGAAGGGCATCGTCGCGCTCCTGGACGCGTTTGCGCGCCTGCGCGCCGAACTTCCCGACGTACCTCTGCGCCTCGCCGTCGCCGGCTCTGGTCCCATCGAGAACGAGCTACACGAGCGCTACGGAGGCGACCCCGCCGTGTCCTTCCTGGGCAAGCTCGACTTCCCCGCCGTCATGAGCCTGTACCGCCGCTCCGACGTGTTCGTCTACCCGTCCATGTACCCCGAGGGCCTGCCCACCTCGATCCTCGAAGCGGCCCTGGGCAACTGCGCGATCGTGGCGACACCTCGCGGCGGCACCGAAGAAGTCATCACCTCTCCCGCCCTCGGGTGGATCGTGGACGGCCGCACATCCGCCGAGCTCACCGATGCACTCGTCCCCGCCCTGCGCGAGGCCGTCACCGACCCCGTGCGTCGCGCATCCTGCGCGGCGGCTGTGGGCACGCGCGTGCGCGAGCATTTCACGTGGCAGTCCGTGGCCCGAGAGGTCGCCTCCGTCATCGACGAGGCCGTAGCGCGCTAGCTTCCCGCAACCTCCCGCCGCCAGACCTCCGTGCGGCCCCGCCGCCAGACCTCCGCGCGGCCCCGCCGCCAGACCTCCGCGCGGCCCCGCCGCCAGACCTCCGTGCGGCGCGAGCACGCCTCTTCTTGTCTGTGGCTGCTCTGTGTGCCGGTGGGCGGCGGCCCGCCCGCGAGATCGCCACACGCGAGCTCCGCTCGGAGTGCTCGATCTCGAGGCCCGCCCTTGCCCTGCCGCCGCCCACCGGCACCGCAGCCACCTCCACCCCAGCAGGCCTCGCTCCACCCTCCAGTCGGGCGGCCTCTTACCCACCAACCCTGCCACCGCCCACCGGCACCGCAGCCACCTCCACCCCAGCAGGCCTCGCGCCACCCCAGCCGAGCAACCACGTATCCGCAGATCACGCGACCAACCAGCGTTAGAATTACTGACAAAGTGACGACATTGTCCATTCTACAGTTCACTCGTTTTTGTATAGACAATTAACCGCCGCGGCGAATAGGCTTATACACGTCGGAAGGAACGAGCCACAACGGTTCAACAACCTTCAATTCACAAGGCCGTGTGGGCACACACGGCCTTTATCCGTGTCTCCCACACACGTTGACTTTCAATCACACACAGGAGACACCATGGAAACCCTCGTCCGCGAGACCACAATCGCCGCTCAGTCCATCCGTTCCGAGCAGGCCTCCGAAGCTTCCCTCGCCAACACCCTGAGCTTCGCCTTCGCACTGACCGCCGTCTTCATCGCAGGCATCACGATGGCCATCGTCGGCGCCGCCACGGCCTCGACCGTGATCCTCAGCTCCGCCATCATCATCACGACCGTCGCCGCCTTCGTGGGCGTGTACGGCATCCTCAACATGATGACGCGCTGACCCTCACGTCAGATCGATCCCACGCGGATCACCACAAGCAACAAGCCAGGCCCACTCCCCCGACCGCCGGGGTGAGTGGGCCTGACTCGTTGCGTCGTCAGGTCTCACAGAGACATGTCGACAACGGCGCGGCCCTGGACGGCACGGTTACGCAAGGCCTCGTATCCGGCGGCCGCCTCGTCGAGCGAGAAGCGGCGCGTGACCAGGTCGTCGTAGTTGATAATGCCGCGCGCGGCCAGGTCGACGACCGCGGGCAGATCCTGGCGAGTACGCGCGCCGTAGGAGCCGAGGATCGACTGCGAGCGACGCACGGTGCGATTAATCTCCACCTCAGCGGTCTGGCGGCCAGCACCCAGGCCGATCGGAACCATGCGGCCACCGTCGGCAAGGACGTCGAGCGCGGTGTTCCACGTGGAGGGAATGCCCAGGGCCTCGAAGGAGACATCGACGCCGCGGCCGTTGGTCAGCTTGAGGACCTCTTCGCGTGCATTCCGGGTCATGGAGTTGATCGTCGCGGTCGCGCCGAAGGCCTTGACAGCCTCGAGCTTGTCGTCGGCGACGTCGATGGCAATGACCTGCGAAGCACCGAAGGCACGCGCGATCTGGACGATGTTGGAACCCACGCCACCCACGGCGACGACGGCGACCGTCTCGCCGTACTTAATGTCGGCGCCACGACGCACAGCCCCGTAGCCGGTCATGGCGGCGCAGCCCAGGATCGCCGACGACACGGGATCGACACCCTCGGGCACGGGAGCCAGGGCCGTCGCAGGGACGACCGAGTACTCGGCCAGGCCACCCATGGAGTACATCTGAATGGGCTCACCATCGAGAGAGTACAGGCGGGTCGTGCCGTCGTAGAGGACACCCTTGAGGCGGTTCAGCTCGAAGAAGGGCTCGCACAGCTCGTCGTGGCCGGCGGCGCAGTGACGGCACTGACCGCAGGGCATGAGGAAGCCGCCGGCGACCTGCTGGCCAACCTCAAGGCCAGTGTGCTCGGTACCGGGACCGAGTTCAACGATGATGCCGGCAACCTCGTGACCGAGGACGGCGGGCAAAGGGAAGGCAATGGCACCTCCGATGACATGGAGGTCGGAGTGGCACAGGCCGCACGCGGTCACCTTGATAAGGACTTCACCGGCCTTGGGGCGCGGCGTGCGGATGGTCTCGACCTGGAGGCCCTTGTCGTAGTCGCGCAGGACGGCCGCGCGCATAGTGTCAGGAGTAACGGGAGTTTCGGTGCTCATGGGCTTCACCTCGTAGTGGTTGGATGCCGCGTACTTCGTCAATCACGGACACTCTCATGATAGCCGAGGAGCGCGCCAATTGTCAGGACAAATGGCCTAGGTGAGGGTAATGACCGGATATAGACGAGGCCGAGGACCCTACTCCGCATACTCGTGAGGTAGGCGCACCAGCAGGAGAATCAGGGCGATGCACTGCAGGCCAAAGTAGACCCCGAGGGCCACGCCACCCGGCAGGAAGACGGTCACACCACCCAGGATCAGCGCGAAGGTGCGCGCCACCACGTTGAGGGTGATGACAGACTGGCGCTGCCAGGTGACCAGCCACGGCGGGATGCGCGGGTCAATGGCGCCATGGCAGGCGGGGTAGATCCAGATGCGCTGCGCGGCCATCATGAGGAGGGCAACGATCAGCATGGCGACAGGGCCAATCTCCCCGTTCACGGAGAATACGGCGACACCAATCATCGAGGACAGCACAGCCCCCACGGACCCCAGCGACGCACGCAGGAAACGATGGGCACCAACGCGGCTGACAGCAGTCAACGTCGCCAGCGCGATGAGCACGACGCCAGCGGCAAAGGTCAGCTGCATCCACCCGGCCGCCCCCACACCGGCGAGCAGCGCCGGCGTAAAGATAATGATCGCAACGACGAGGGGGGCCTCCTGCACACACACGAGGGCGACGGCCGTTAGCAGTGCAGAACGCACCTGAGGGATCGCGACGTCACACAGGCGCAGGGGGTGCTGTTCGCGCGCCATCTCCGCATCGAGTCGCACGTGATCGATCTCGACGGAGGCCTCGAGCGCGCCATGCAGGGATTTGAGCGCGAGGAAGGCGTCGACCTCGCGTCCCTTAGAGGCGTACCAGGCGGGAGATTCGGGTAGGAGCGAGGCCGCGATGAGAAGCGCGAGAGAGAATCCGACGAGGGTCACGGACGGCAGGAGGGGCCCCACTCCGTGCACGAAGCCGAGGGCAATCCCCACTCCCCCGCCAACGCCGAGGAGGGAGTTGGCACGAGGCACGAGGCGGGCATGACCGCGCAGGGACAGCTCGTGCGCCGTGCGGGGCAGCAGCGACCACAGGGCCCCGTAGCCCAGTCCGAGGAGGGCGTAACCAATGCAGTACGAAACGACGACACCCGTCCCAGCTCCATCCGAGCCGACCGCGACGGCACAGGTCGAGGCGATCACGAGTGAACCCGCTGCAAGAGTCACGGCTCCCACACAATTGGGGATACGACGGCCGATGTACTCGGACAGACGCGGGGTGAGGATCGCAGACAGCAACGACGGGAGCGACAAGGCAACGATGAAGAAGGCGACGGCGTGGGTGAACCCCGCGGACCAGACATGAATGGCAAGGACGCCGTCGACAAGGCCGACGGTGATGCCCGTCAGGTACGCGAAGGCGCGCATGCGCGCCTCACCGCGGCCGATTGGGGGCCGCGACGCACGGGACTGGGCTGCCTGCTTCTGCTTGATCATCACCCCTCCTCTCCCTTCATCGTACGCGAGTGCCCGGCGGGGCGGAACGGCCGCCCCACCGGACACACGGACGTGAACTATTCGTTCTCAGGAGTAGTCCTTCTGGAACTTCAGCTCGAGCTCCTCCAGCGAGTGGAACTTCGTCTCGGGGACGACCTTCCAGTAGAAGAGGAAGGAGAGGAAGTTGATGGCCGCGAAGATCGCGTACGTGCCGGCGCCACCGACGGTCGCCATGAGCGGCGGGAAGATGACGGAGACGAGCGCGTTGGCGAGCCACAGCGTGCCCACCGCTATACCGAGGGCGCTGCCACGGACGGCAGCCGGGTAGATCTCAGAGACGAGAACCCAGGTCACGGTGCCAGACTGCTTGATGAACACGAAGAGGCAGACGATGCCGAGAACCAGCCAGGGGGCGAAGTTCGGAGCGCCGGAGATGTTGCCGTCAGCATCCAGGTAGGGGCTGATGAAGAAGGCGAACACTGCGGACAGGGCGGCCAGGGAGATCGTGATGCCGAGCTCCTGGTACATGCCAACGTGGCGGCGGGCGAAGCGGGCGACAAGCCACAAGCCGACGGCGGAGCCAATCGCGGAGATGCCACCCGAGACGACGTTCAGGGTGATCGCGTCTTCCATGGGAACGCCGGCGGCGTTGAGGATCTTCGGCGTGTAGTACATGGCCGTGTTGATGCCGGTCAGCTGGTCAGCAATACCGAGCACAATGCCGATGTAGAGGAGCTTGCGGGCCCACTTGACCTTGAGAATCTGGGACAGCGACCACTTCTCCTGCTTGGACTCGGCGCGCTGGACCTCGAGCATCTCGTTGAGTTCGGCGGCGACGTCGTCCTTCTTTTCGTTGCGCACACGCTTGAGGGAGCCGATGGCCTCGACAATGCGCAGATTGGCGGCGTACCAGCGCGAGGACTCGGGCACAGTGCGGATACCGATCCACAGGGCGATGGCGGGCAGCGAGCACAGGACAAGCATGTAGCGCCAGGTCAGACCATTGCCCGTGCCGGCGACATCCGCAATATTGACGGCGGCCTGGACGGTCTCCCACGCGACGGACGTGCCAGCGTGGCCGAGCACGTGCCCGGATACATCCACGGCATCACCGGTCAAGGTGACAGTGGGACCACCCTGCATGTGAGCGATGACAGCGTTCATAGAGAAGGCCAGGAACTGGCCAAAGACGATCATCATCTGATCCGTCGCGACAAGGAAACCACGCAGCCGCTTGGGAGCAGTTTCGCTGAGGAAGACGGGAACCGTCGCGGAAGCGCCACCAACCGCAAACCCAAGGATGATACGCGCCAGGTAGAGGACCCAGATGTTCGGGGCAATCGCGCAGCCGATGGCGCCAAACAGGAAGATGATGGCGAGCAACGTGATGTTATGGCGGCGACCAAAGCGGTCGGAGAGGCGTCCGCCGAAGAACGCACCGGCGGCAGCACCGATGCACAGCAGGCCGCCGACCCAGCCTTCTTCGAAGGTGGTCATGTTCAGACCGCCGGCGCCTCCGGGCATGTACATGTAGGGCAGGGCGCCAGCGACAACGCCGGTGTCATAGCCGAAGAGGAGAGAGCCAAGCGTCGCGATGACAGCAATTGCGCCCAGGGAGCGCTTCGCACCGGAAGCGGGGGTCTTCTCGACGAGCTCGCGCACCCTGTCGGGCGTGTAGTCGTCAATCGTTGGAGTGTGTGCCATATGGTTCTCCTCTGCACTTCCTCGTCGGAGCAATCCGGATGAACGAGACAGCAGCCATAGCATAATGCCGCACCCGTGTACGCACCGCTTCCCGGCAGATGTCAGGAGGATGACGGTCGCACCCCTTGAGGATATCAAGGCCGAGGCCGCAGCGAGCACCTCGTCGTCGGGGCACTCAAGCCCACACCTATGACTGTATAGAGTGGAGGGTTGGGCACAGTGTGCCCACCCCTCCTATCAGAGAGTTGTCAGACTCAGCCGTTCGTCGGGAAGTTCATGCCAACGTAG
>ERZ1674176.12-NODE-12-length-64407-cov-14.210499_pt1 | contig 64407 bp, 44 predicted proteins | sample MGYA00581288_ERZ1674176 | MGnify/ENA primary metagenome ERZ1674176 (study PRJEB41354, sample SAMEA4873327) | human saliva metagenome | biome: human-associated habitat [ENVO:00009003]; feature: mouth environment [ENVO:08000002]; material: saliva material...
TTGCCGCCAGCTGCGGGTCTTCCTTGTACACGTTCTTACCCTGGCGGGCGTAGGGTGCGTAGGAGCTTGCCGCCTCCAGGTTGAATGCGTTGGTGAAGAGGTTGCGGTCCGCGATGATGAAGCCGTATTCCTTCATGGCGGTCAGGATCATGCGGGTGAGCTGGTCGTCGGCGTGACCGGTGTTACGCAGGTGCTCTTCCACGTCAAAGTTCGCGGGCAGGAAGCCGCGCTGGCCGGCGCGGGGCGCGTTCGGGTACTTGCTCATGTCCAGCTTGCCGTCGGTGCCCTTCGCGGGGAAGGAGGAAGTCAGCGCCGCATAGTCAGCCGCGGTGATGGACACCATGTGGTTGATCTTGCCTGCCTTGAGCTCATCCACGCCAATCTGGGTGAGCTCATTTGCCAGGCCCACCACGGAGGAGGTGCCGTTCTTGAGGGTCAGCCAGTAGTTGTCTTCGCCCACGCCGCCGAAGTTCGGCTTAGCGAGCATGTAGCCGCCAGAGGACACGTGGTAGGTCGCCGGGTAGTCAACCGCAACGGGGATGTCCACGGTACCGCGGGTGCCTGCGGGAATCTTGTAGGTGATGACGCCGGTGTTCGCGTCGATGGAAGCGCCGGGCACGTTCTTTGCCAGGCGGAACTTCGCGCCGCGAGCAATCGGGTAGGAGGTGCGGGCATTGCCGGACTTCGCGTCGATGCTCACGGGTGCGTTGATGGTGACGGTCTGACCTGCGTTGCCGCGGCCGACGTTGTCGTACTGAATCTTTGCGCTCTTGGGGGTGGATACGTTGCCGCCGCCCACCTGCACACGGGCGGTGCTGGTGTAGGTCTGTGCGTCTGCATCCTTGACGAACTTGAAGTAGGAGCGCCAGATGCCGGTCGCTTCGTCGTAGAGGGCGACGGACTGGTCGCCGGAGAGGCCGTGGTCCTCGGCAAGCCACTTCGGGATCGGGACGCCGCCGGTGAGGATGCGCTTGTTCTCTGCATTGGCGTTGACACGGCCATCGCGGGAGACGACCTCGACGTACTCCTGGTGCGGGTTCGCGGAGTTCACGGCGAGGGTCGGGATATTCTCGTGGCCGCCAACGGTCTGGGCGCGGTCCTTCTTCACAGTGCCCGCGTTGATGGCGGTGGTGATGGGGTGGTTACCCGCATCGGCACTGTATTCGAGGAAGGTGCGGCTGATTTCGCTGCTATTGGCTACGACGGCTTCGGTGCCGGTGAGCTTCTTGGCGGCGAATGAATCACGGGCGAGCTTACCACTGAGGGGCGAGGTGTTCTCGGTGGTGGTCAGCTGCGCCTTAGTGAGGGAGGAGTTAACCGGTGCGAGGGTCGCGATGCTCTGTGCCTTCTGGTCGGGGTTCCAGTAGCAGGTCGGACCGGGCGCCACGTTGGTGAGGTTCGCCAGGGTCGGCACGGTGCGGTAGCCTGCGTCGACGCAGGTGGTACCGGCTACGTTACGGGTGGGGGCGGTTGCACCGAAGGTCGCGGGGAGGTTCGCGCCGGTGATGACGGTTGCCAGTGCTGCGGAGGCAGCGATGGTGGCACGGCGGCGGTTTGCCGGGCGCTGTGCCGGGTTTTTGGATGCAGTTGCGGTCATGTTTTTCTTTCGTTCGTGTCGGCTTATTTGAGTGAGTGCGTTTGTATGAACAAACACGGACGTGAGTGAAATATGCATCTGAGGGTGTGCCCGGGTGGGTCCTAATCTTCTGGCAGGAGTTCTCAGGAAACTCTCAGATAATCCCCATACCCTACATAGTCTTTTGGGTGAACGCAAAACGAGTTTGTGATTTTGGGCACCGATTTTTTGATAAAGGTTCAGGTTTAGAGTCACATCTCCTTGCACCTTTGTGCATTTATTGGTGTTTGAAGACGCAGAATTTGCACCGCAGTGTTTAGGCTTTACTCCTAGTCAAGCGATGGTGATGTGAAGAAAACGAAAAATGCGCACGGGGAACTAAACCTTAAACCTTAAAATTCCCCAAAAGACGCGCCAAAACTGCCTGTTGAATTTCTCACACGTGCCCACAATTTGGAATTCTGCACTCTGGGTAGATATGGTCTCAGTCACTGAAATAGGGGGTTTCGTGTGCTCAATCGGCAACTTTCAAACAGGAGTAACACCCGAGGAACACCCTCATGTTTCACCCTCACGGACCCACAAAACCCACCCAAAACCCTAATATTTAGGTCAAAGTTTAAACTTTTCGTGTGTTTGACAGTGTGTAACCATGCATGCGCCACACTCCCCCACTCGAGGCACTCTCCGCTGCGCGCTAGAGGAATCCCAAGCCGCTCACCGGGAGCTTTAGAAGGCATAGAAACACCCCGCATGCGCCTCAAAAACACATGCGGGGTGCATAAGTATTCATTTATGGGTGCCTTCCAGTGCACCCAATAGCAGGTGCTGCAGGCGCCTCCGTGGGTTCACGTGGGTTCATTCGCGATTGCGCACAGAGCCACGGGAAACCACGGGAACTACGGCAGATGTACAGCGCCGCGGGTTAGTTACAGCGCAGGATAGCTACAGCGCGGGATACTTACAGCGCGCCCGCCTCCGAGCAGACATTCACCAGCTCACCAATGCCCTCAATACGGGTGCGCACCGTCTGACCCGGCTTCAACCACTGACGCGGATGCAGCGACAAACCAACCCCAGCCGGGGTACCCGTCGCCACCAGGTCACCCGGCTCCAGGGTCATAAACCGCGAAATATAGGAAAGCAGCTGCGCCGGAGTGAACACCATATCCGCCGTCGTACCGCGCTGACGCACCACGCCGTCCACCTCACAGACCAGCTCCAGGCCGGCAACCGGGTCAACCTCATCGGGGCTCACAATCACCGGACCGAACGGAGTCATCGCATCCCAGTTCTTACCCTGAAACCACTCCGAAGAACGACCCTGCCAGTCACGCACCGACACATCATTCATGACCGTATACCCCATCAGAGCCTCAAGTGCCTGCTCCTCCGTGGCATTACGCAGGCGAGCGCCCACGACCAGGCACAGCTCAACCTCCCAGTCGACCTTCGTGCTGCCGGTACCGTCGGCGGCGGGCATGCGGATCTGCTCGCCGGGACCAATCAGCGCGTTCGGGAACTTCGCGAACAGCGCCGGATGCTCGGGCACTTCAAGGTTCATTTCCGCGGCGTGGTCGCGGTAGTTCAGGCCGGCGCACACAATCTTGCCGGGCTTATCCAGCGGGCGAATAAACGGTAGGGAGTTCCACAGCTCCTCGCCGTGACCCATGACGGTCGCGCCGTTCTCCTTCAGGATCGCCACGGCGTTCTTCGGGTCGCCAAAGTTCAGGCGGAACCGACTGTAGAAATTCAGTAGCGGGCTGAGCTTCGCCGGAAGCTCGTACACGGTCTCTTCAAAGAAGCAGACCGCGCGGCTGCCCTTCGAGTCTTTAATCTGTGCCCAACGCATGGATGCTCCTTCGCTTCAGGTGGGAATATATCGAATAAGTGACGGATAAAAGTCAGAAATAAAACAACCTAGTGAAAACCGTTTTGGGCGTACACCTCAACGATGGCGTCTTCCAGGTCTTCCATGAGCAGGGCGGGGTTCGCGTCCTGCGCCGCGCCAACCGTGGCGGGGTCCAGCTCCATGCCGAGGGCACGGTACACATCCGCGGTGACCGCCCGCAGCGGCGCAGAATCAGAGACTACGATGCCGGTGCTGAACCACCAGCCGCCGGTCACCACACGCTGGGCGGTGCCGACCAGCTTAATGCGGCCACCACCTGCGGAGGTGGGAAGCTGGGCGTGCACCGAATACTCGCCGGGGCAATACTCCCCCGGAATCTCGCCCATGCGCGCATCCACGCCAACCTCACGGAGCGCCTGCGCATACATGGAACCGAACAGTTCGTAGCGTAGGGTGTTGCCGCTGCGGGCGTCGGAGGCGGGCTGAAAATGGTCCACGACCAGGCACCCCTGATGGTAGGCGGCGGCGTGCCCACCGACCTTGCGCACCAGTACCTCAAAGCCGTGTTCGGCACACGCCGCGGAGGCCTCCGCGAAGCCGGGGTTCAGTTCGTCACGGCGGCCGAACGCGACCGTCGGGTTCGGCTGATACATGCGCAAGGTGGCTTCACGCTTGCCGGTTGCCACCTCGCGGAGCATCTGCACCGTCTGGTCGTGGTGAATGAGGATATCGCCGGAATCAGGGCCGGTCTCTCGAATAATTTGCACGTTCCTATTTTACGGTTACGCTCGCCACAGCTCCCACGTCTCCCCACAATGCGAAAACGCCCACCCGGGTAGCTAAAACCTAGTAATCCCCCACCCCCTCCGCTAGGGTAGAAGAAAGACCCAAAACACCTTGGAGAATGCCGTGCATCAGGACCAGCACATCACCGCCCAAACCACCGCGCTACCCCGCGTCAGCACTGAACAGCGCACCAACCCGGCGCTGACCGAGCCGCAGCCGCTCGGCGCATTCCCCGCCGGGTTCCTCTTCGGAGGCGCCACCGCCGCCAACCAGTTCGAGGGCGCCTGGAACGAAGACGGCAAGGGCCCCAGCCTGCAGGATGTGCTGCCCGCCGGCGGCCTGCACCCGCGCACCGCAGAACCCACCGAGGACAACCTCAAGCTGGAAGGCATCGACTTCTACCACCGCTACCGCGAAGACATCGCCCTGCTCGCGGAGATGGGTTTCAAGGTCTTCCGCTTCTCCATCGCCTGGTCGCGTATCTTCCCCCGCGGCGACGAAGAAACCCCGAACGAGGCGGGCCTCGCCTTCTACGACCGCGTGCTCGACGAGCTCGAAAAGCACGGCATGGAACCGCTCATCACCCTCAGCCACTACGAAACCCCGCTGCACCTGGTCGAACAGTACAACGGCTGGACCAGCCGCGAGCTCATCGGCTTCTACGAGCGCTACGCCCGCACCGTGTTCGCCCGTTACGGCAAGCGTGTGAAGTACTGGCTGACCTTCAACGAAATCAACTCTATGCTGCACCTGCCGTTCATGTCCGGCGGTATTAACACCCCGGCGGATCAGCTCAGCGACGCCGACCTGTACCAGGCGATGCACCACGAGCTGGTCGCCTCCGCACGCGCCACCGCTGCGGCACGCGAACTGGCACCCGGCGCGCAGATCGGCTGCATGATTCTTGCCATGCCCACCTACCCGCTCACCCCCGACCCCGCCGACGTGCTCGCCGCCATGCAGACGGAACAGGCGAACTTCGCGTTCGGTGACGTGCACGTGCGCGGCGCATACCCCGGCTACTTCCTGCGTGCCCTGCGTGAGAAGGGCGTGGAGCTGAACATCACCGAACAGGACCGCGAGGATCTGAAGAATACCGTGGATTTCGTGTCGTTCAGCTACTACATGTCCACCTGCGCGACCGGCGACCCGGCACGAGGCGAGCGCGGCGAGGGCAACATCCTCGGCGGCGTGGCGAACCCGACCCTATCTGCCAGCGAATGGGGCTGGCAGATTGACCCGACCGGCCTGCGCGTGGTCCTCAACCAGTATTGGGACCGCTGGCAGAAGCCGCTATTCATCGTGGAGAACGGCCTGGGTGCCCGCGACGAACTGGTCGAAGTGAACGGTGAGCTCACCGTGGAGGATGACTACCGCATCGACTACCTGCGCCAGCACCTGCACGCGGTACGCGAGGCGATTGAGGACGGCGTGAACGTGCTCGGCTACACCACCTGGGGTTGCATCGACATGATTAGCGCCTCCACCGCGCAGATGTCCAAGCGCTACGGGTTCATCTACGTGGACCGCAACGACGACGGCACCGGCACCCTGGCGCGCTACCGCAAGAAGTCCTTCCACTGGTACCGCGAGGTGATTGCCAGCAACGGCGCGGAGCTGTAACTGGTAAGGCTCTAGACGCTAAACCCCCGCGCGGCTAACACGCGAAACTCAGCAGCAAAAAGCCCCCGAGATTCTGATCTCGGGGGCTTTCGCGCATATGCTGTTTGTCTAGTGCCTGTTATGCCTAGCGCGGGCGGCTCTAGTCTGTAGGCAAATCTAGTCCATGGGTAGGTCGTTCAGGCTGGTGGACACATACTCCCACCAGGTCGGCACCAACCCGGCGTTCATCGCAACCCTCTGCGATAGCATGTGCGACGGGCTCGTACCGTAGAACGGCAGGTACCCTTCCGCCAGGGTCAAGCGTGCCGCATCACGTACCAGCACGCTGGCGATGCCGGCACCACGCCAGGCGGGCAGCACGTCAATACCGATCTGGCGCATAATCGGCGAATCGTCACTCAGGCCGACCATAGCGATAGGGTCTGCGTGCACAGGGGCGCTCTCCCCCGCTGTGGGTGCATCAGATGTATCCTCGTCCACCGGGTATGCGGCAAGCACCAGCACGTCCGGGCGGCGTTCACTAAAGCCCAGGGCGTTCGAGTAGCGTTTATCCCCGCGGAAACGCTCAAACTGTTCAGCGTCCAGCAACTCCACGCGCAGGTGGGTTACGCGCGCCTGCGTGTCCTGCGGGTCAACCTCAAGCGCACCCGCGGAAGCGTTTGCTTCCCTGCGGATGGTGCGCTCGCCGGTGATTTCGGCAAGCAACGCCGCCTTCAGCTCGGCGGGGTCAACGCGGCGCATCATACCCACACCGGGCACGGCGCACTTGACCTCCTGCGCCTGCACGCCCTCGGGTACGACCGAGTTCAGCAGGGCGCGGCCGGGCGTGTAGTAGATGCTCGTGCCGCTGACCTGCTGGGTGTAGGGGGTGAGCAGTTCGTTGAGCTGGCGCAGCTGCGCGTAATCGCCCAGCCAGTTCGACTGGTCGCCGAGCATGTAGTCGATGGCCTTGTCCAGCACGCGCGGATGCTTGGCGCAGAGAATGCCGACGCTCGCGTAGTTGGCGACGCGCAACTCCCAGATGTCGTCGTTGCGGCGGCGTGCGGCGCCCATCTTCTCGGAGGGAGGCTGCACGGTGGCGAGCAGCGGCAGGCTCTCGGCCTCCGGGTAGTCGCGTAGCTCTTCGAGGGCGCGGCTAATCGAGCCGGGTGCCTGGCAGAAGTCCGCCTCCAGCTGGGTGTGCAGGATGTGCCGCGCACGGTCTGCGGTGGTCACAGCGCCACGATTCACGGCGCCACGGGTTGCCTGGGCTCCCCGGGCAGGTTCGGTTCCTTGGGTATCAGTCACGTAGGTTTCCTCTAGGGCAAGTTTTTGACTAGTTCAGGATCTCGGCTAGTTCAGGATCTCAGCAAGGAACGCACCGGTGTGCGAGCCCTTCACCTGAGCCACCTGTTCCGGGGTTCCTTCGGCAATCACGGTGCCGCCGCCGCTACCGCCTTCGGGGCCCATGTCGATAATCCAGTCGGCGCACTTGACCACGTCCAGGTTGTGCTCGATGGTGATGACGCTATTTCCCTTGTCAACCAGCGATTGCAGCACGGCGAGTAGCTTGCGGATGTCTTCAAAGTGCAGGCCGGTGGTCGGCTCGTCCAGCACGTAGATGGAGCGGCCGTTGGAGCGCTTCTGCAGTTCGGTTGCGAGCTTCACGCGCTGCGCTTCACCACCGGAGAGGGTGGTTGCGGGCTGGCCCAAGCGAATGTAGCCCAGGCCCACGTCCACGAGGGTGTTCAGGTGGCGCGCAATCGGAGTGAAGGCGGCGAAGAACTCGGCGGCCTCCTCCACGGGCATTTCGAGTACGTCGGCAATGGTCTTGCCTTTGTAGTGCACTTCGAGGGTTTCACGGTTGTAGCGCTTGCCGTGGCAGGTTTCGCAGGGTACGTACACGTCCGGCAGGAAGTTCATTTCAATTTTCAGGGTGCCGTCGCCGGAGCAGTCCTCGCAGCGGCCGCCCTTGACGTTGAAGGAGAATCGACCCGGGGTGTAGCCGCGCATTTTCGCTTCGCTGGTCTCTGCGAACAGCTTGCGGATGTGGTCGAACACGCCGGTGTAGGTGGCGGGGTTCGAACGCGGGGTGCGACCGATGGGCGACTGGTCCACGTGAATGACCTTGTCCAGGTGTTCCAGCCCGTCGATGCTCTTGTGGCGGCCGGGTACCTGCTTAGCGCCGTTGAGCTTGTTCGCCAGGGAGGTGTACAGAATGTCGTTGACGAGGGTGGACTTACCCGAGCCGGAAACACCGGTCACCGCGGTGAACACGCCCAGCGGGAAGGACACAGTCACGTTCTTGAGGTTGTTTTCGCGGGCGCCGCGCACGGTCAGCTGACGTTCCTTGTCCACGGGGCGGCGGGATGCGGGCACCTCAATGCTGCGGCGGCCAGCCATGTAGTCGCCGGTAATGGACTTGGTGTTCTTCAGCAACTCTTCAAAGCTGCCGGAGTGCACGATTTCGCCGCCGTGTTCGCCGGCGCCGGGTCCTACGTCCACGATCCAGTCGGCTTCGCGCATGGTGTCTTCGTCATGCTCAACCACGATAAGCGTATTGCCCATATCGCGCAGCTTGGTCAGGGTTTCGATGAGGCGGCGGTTATCACGCTGATGCAGACCGATGGAGGGCTCGTCGAGCACGTAGAGCACGCCGACCAGGCCGGAACCAATCTGGGTTGCGAGGCGGATGCGCTGCGCCTCACCGCCGGAGAGCGTACCGGCGGAGCGTGAGAGGGTCAGGTAGTCCAGGCCCACATCCAGCAGGAACTGCAGGCGCGCGTCAATTTCTTTGAGGACCTGCTCGCCAATCTTGGCTTCGCGGGCGCTGAGCTGCAGGCCGCGCACGAAGGCGAGCGCGTCAGCCAGGGACAGGTCGGTGATGTCTGCGATGGACTGGCCGCCAACCTTCACGCCAAGGATGGTCGGGTTCAGGCGCGCGCCACCGCAGGAGGGGCAGGCAACCTGGCGCATGTACTGTTCGTAGCGGTCGCGGGCGAAGTCCGATTCGGTTTCTTCGTGCTTGCGCTTGATGTACGCCTTCACGCCTTCGAACCCGGAGGTGTAGCGGCGTTCGCGGCCGAATCGGTTGCGGTAGGACACCTCAACCTTGTAGTCCTTGCCGTCCAGAATGGCGGCGCGGGTCTTGGCGGGCAGGTCCTTGAAGGGGGTGTTCAGGTCGAAGCCGAGCTCCTCCCCCAGGCCTGCGAGCAGGCGCAACCAGTATTCGGTGGTTGCTTTGCCCTGCGACCAGGGAGCGATAGCGCCCTCGCCGAGGGTCAGGTCGGGATTGGGTACGAGCAGTTCGGTGTCTACTTCCAGGCGAGAGCCGATGCCGTCGCAGGCGCTACACGCGCCGAACGGCGAGTTGAAGGAGAAGGCGCGCGGCTCGATGGTGTCGATCTGCAGCGGGTGATTATTGGGGCAGGCGAGGTTTTCGCTGAAAGAGCGGGTGCGTTCGGGGTCGTCCTGCTCGCGGTCCACGAAGTCGATGAGCACGCGGCCGTCGGCGAGCTTGAGCGCGGTTTCGATGGAGTCGGTGAGGCGCTGGTGAATACCGTCCTTAATGACGATGCGGTCGACGACCACCTCGATGGTGTGCTTGTACTGCTTGGCGAGCTTGGGCGGGTCGGAGAGCTGCACGGTTTCGCCGTCCACGCGGGCACGCGAGTAGCCCTGGGTGAGCAGGTCCTTGAAGAGGTCCACGAACTCGCCCTTACGTGCGCTGACGACGGGCGCGAGGATCTGCAGGCGAGTGCGTTCGGGGTACTCCTGCAGAATGTCCACAATCTGCTGCGGGGTCTGCTGGGTTATTTCTTCGCCGCATTCGGGGCAGTGCGGGTGGCCGATGCGCGCCCAGAGCAGACGCATGTAGTCGTAGATTTCGGTGATAGTACCGACGGTCGAGCGCGGGTTTTTGGAGGTGGACTTCTGGTCGATGGACACCGCCGGCGAGAGGCCTTCGATGAAGTCTACGTCGGGCTTGTCGACCTGGCCCAGGAACATACGCGCATAGGAGGACAGCGACTCGACGTAGCGGCGCTGACCTTCCGCAAAGATGGTATCGAAGGCGAGGGAGGACTTACCGGAACCGGAGAGGCCGGTGAAGACGACCATCGCATCACGCGGAATGGTGAGGTCTACGTTCTTGAGGTTGTTTTCGCGGGCACCCTGAACCCGGATGCTGGTCAGATCGTTCGCTTTGAGTGCGGTGCTACCGTGTGCCGGGCGGGGTGTCATCGAAAATCCTTTCGTCTTATCTTCGAACTTAAATTCTACACCCTCACGCCTTTCACCAGCGGGATTATGCGGCGGGTGAAGGCATGAGGGTGCAGTACTTATATGAGGTGGACTAGGAGGCGCAATTCATCAAGTGCGGCCTACCAGCCGCGGGTTCCCCACTCTTCCAGGTGGGGGCGCTCGTCGCCGAGGGTGGTAGAGCGGCCGTGGCCGGGCAGTACGATGGCGTCGTCTTCGAAGCCTCCGAAGAGTTTTTCGAGCACGTTGGAGAAGAGCTCACCGAACTGCTGCGGGGAGTCGGTCTTGCCCACGCCGCCGGGGAAGAGGGCGTCGCCGGTGAACAGCAGGGTTGCGGGAGTGCCGTCTTCCCAGGTGGTTTCGAGGGTGTAGACGATGGATCCGGGGGTGTGACCGGGCACGTGCAGGGCGCGGATGACGGTATCAGAGAGGTAGAAGTCGAAGCTTTCACCGCCGGTCAGCTCTTCTTCGACGGTGTAGTCTTCCTGCTCCTTAATAGCGGCGGCATCAGCTGCACCCGCGGAGGTCACGGCACCGGTGAGGTGGTCGAGCTCCTTAATAGCGCGGATGTGGTCCCAGTGGCCGTGGGTGACCAGGATGCCGGTCAGACCGATTGCGCGGGGCCTGATGGAGTTGAAGTCCTCTTCCTTCTCCATGACGCGCACGCGGCGTTCTTCGCCGTCTGCCAGTTCAAGCTGCGGGCAGTCATTCAGGAGCGCGTCGAGAGTGAAAGCGTAGAGTTCTTCTGCGTCGTCTGCAGGGTCGATGAGCACCTGCTCGCCGGTGGCGCGCATGGTGATGAGGTAGACGCTGTTGTCCATCTCGGAGACGCTGAACGCACGGACGGTCAGTTCGGGGTTCTCAAAGATGAGGGTGGGTTCGGGGTAAGTAGTCATAGTTCCAGTGTAGGGGTTGTGACCGCACAGCATGCGCCTATGCGGTTCGCTCCCCTATCAGCGCATTCGGCGTTGAACGCGCGGGATACATGTACGGGTTGCATGTGTGCGGGATGCATGTGCGGGATGCACAGGGAACAGATTCTGGAGCACGCTCAGTACAGATTGGGTTCAGCGCGGATTAGGTTCCGACTGGATTCCGCCCGGCTGAGGGTCCAGTGAAATTCAAACAGCGAAATTCAAAAGTTAAACAGAGAAGCGACTGCGCATCGATACACAGTCGCTTCTCATGACACCCAGGGGTATCTATCACTCACTCAAACACAAGCAACCCGAGGACTTTGGAAATCTCACGATTACTTGATGACTCAATAGTAGCGAACTTTTTGGGGGCTGTTTTACCGCTCAATTTGGTACGGAGAGCGGGATTTAGTGACCCGCACCTCAATGTAATCATTCTGTAATAAAAACAGGTGTTTTTTAGGGTATCCATACGTACCAATTTCATTTTTTTCGAGTTTTAGTGTGACTTATTTCACCCAAAATAATTTTAGATTTTCCCTCTTTTGGCACTTCGGTGCACCTTTAACTTAAGCTTCACACTCGGCAATCCCAAAGGTTCAATACCCAGTTTTAGCCCGGTATTCCGCGGAAGTAGAGGGTTAAGGTGAAAGTATCTTCAAGTACTTGCAACTTCATGAGTAGGAAAAAATGTACCGCTCACCGTTCAAAATCTGCACAATTATTCGCACGGGGGCAAAATCAATTGGTCTGTTTTACCCCTGTAGGTACCCCCTAAAGTAGAGGTTTTATTACAAAACAATAACATCAGCCCCACATTCAGGTTCACTGAGTGCACCCATTAAAACCCCTTTCAAAAAGCAAAATACCTAGTCAATGCCGTATTTTCACAAAATGCAAGACAGTGTGTCACTAAAAAATCAACCTCTATAGATTGTTTAATAAAACCTGACCTTTAAGCACAAATAGAGCCCAATTATTAACCAGCACGTACCAATTTCACCCTCAAAACAGGCGCTCTAGAAGCCTCAATGAAAGGTTGAAAGACCCCTCCACCAGGGGTTTCAGAATCCTTCACTCCCCCGTTTTCAGGTACTCTACTTCCCCTTATAATCACTACAGAGAGCACCATAGGGCACAGCAAAGGCGGCGCCCCTCCCCCGCTGTGGGGAAGGAGCGCCGCCTCCACTAGCTATAAATCAGCTGGAACAGCCGCTTTAGGACAGGCCGACCATCACGCCGTTCTCGTCGAAGCCGATGCGCTCAGCTGCGGGGCTCTTGCTCAGACCCGGCATGGTGCGCATGGTGCCGCAGATAGCGTAGACGTAGCCAGCACCTGCAGCCAGGCGAACCTCGCGCACGGGCAGGGTCCAGCCGGTCGGTGCGCCCTTCAGAGTTGCATCCGAAGAGATGGACAGGTGGGTCTTCGCGATAACCACGGGCAGGTGCGAGTAGCCCAGCTCAGCAAAACGCTTCAGCTGCTTAGCGGCGGCGGGAGCGATGGAGATGCCGTCCGCGCCGTAGACCTTGGTCGCAACCTTCTCAATCTTGGTCTCGATGGAGTCCTCAAGATCGTAGGTGTACTTCAGATCCGAAACGTCGTCACATGCCTCAGCAACCACGTCCGCCAGGTCGGTGGTGCCCTTACCACCCTCAGCCACACCGCGGTGGATAGCGACGCGAGCGCCAGCTTCCTCAGCGATACGACGGATGGTCTCGTGCTCGGACTCGAAGTCGGTCGGGAAGGCGTTGATTGCCACGACCGGCTGAACACCGAAGTTGCGCACAATCTCGATGTGCTTCTTCAGGTTCTCTGCACCCTTCTCCACGTCGGAGGGGCTTTCCTGCAGCATGCCTTCGGGCAGGGGCTTGCCCGGAACGATCTTGTACAGGCCGGAGTGGGACTTCAGGGAGCGCACGGTCACGACGAGCACTGCTGCGTCCGGCTTCAGGCCGGAAACGCGGCACTTGACGTTGAAGAAACGCTCCGCACCCATGTCGGCACCGAAGCCAGCCTCGGTAATCACGTAGTCGGAGTACTCCAGACCAACGTAGTCTGCGACCACGGAGGAGTTACCGGTTGCGATGTTACCGAAGGGGCCCGCGTGAATCAGCGCGGGGGTGTGCTCCAGGGTCTGCAGCAGGTTCGGGTTGATTGCGTCTGCCAGGATGACGGACATTGCGCCGTCAGCCTTCAGGTCGGCTGCGGTGACGGGCTCGCCGTCGTAGTTCAGGCCGATCACGATCTTTGCCAGGCGCTCGCGCAGGTCCTTGAAGGAGGTTGCCAGCGAGAGAATCACCATGATTTCGGAGGCGCTGGTGATGTCGAAACCGGTCTCGCGGACCACGCCGTCCATGCGTTCGCCCAGGCCCACGACGATGTTGCGCAGGGAGCGGTCGTTCATGTCGATAACGCGGCGCCACTCGATTGCGCGCGGGTCGATGCGCAGCTCGTTGCCGTGGTGCAGGTGGTTGTCGATCATGGCGGCAAGCAGGTTGTGCGCTGCGGTGACGGCGTGGAAGTCGCCGGTCAGGTGCAGGTTCAGCTTCTCCATGGGAACGATCTGGGAGTAGCCGCCGCCTGCTGCGCCGCCCTTGATGCCGAAGGTCGGGCCCATTGCGGGCTGACGCAGAGCCAGGATTGCCTTGCGGCCGGTCTGGGCGAAGCCCTGTGCGAGGGAGACGGAGGTTGCGGTCTTACCTTCACCGAGCGGGGTGGGGGTGACTGCGGTAACCACGATGTACTTGGAGCCGCGCTTGCGGGCGGTCTCTGCGTTGGTGGTTTCGTCGAGGAGGACCTTAGCGACATACTTGCCGTAGGGTTCAAGGCGATCTTCGCTGATGCCGTTGTCTGCTGCGATCTTGTTAATAGGCCAAAGATCGGCGGCAAGTGCGATTTCGAGGTCGGAAGGGAAAGGCTTCTTCGTCATTGTCATCCTTCGAGTTGTACGAATCATGCTCTTTTATTCTATGCCTTGGCTCACTCATTTGTCCCTCACCTCGCCGAAAGGTGGCAAATAAACCCAATTTTTAATGCACTAATCCCCGCAACCGGCACCCTACACTCACGTGGAGCGGCAGGATCGGTGCGGGGATTAGTAGCGCATACACGCCGGGCTACCGGTACAGGAACCGGCATAAGAACGGCGATACGACCGGCTATTACGGCATGGTCAGCAGAACCTTGGTGGCGGTACGCTGGTCCATTGCCTCGTAACCCTTAGCCGCCTCGTCGATGGGCAGAACCAGGTCGAATACCTTACCGGGCTCAATTTCGCCCTTGTAAATCAGGTCGATGAGGGTCGGCAGGTACTTACGCACGGGGGCGGGGCCACCCTCCAGGTGAACCTGCTTGCCGAAGAGCTTATCGGTGCCGATGGAGCTGTCGTGCGGCACGCCCACGAAGCCGATGTAGCCGCCGTGGCGTACGCAGCCGAGAGCCTGGTCGAAGGACTGCTGGGTGCCGACAGCCTCCGCAACGCCGTGTGCGCCCACGCCGTCGGTGAGCTCCATGACCTTGGCGATGCCCTCTTCGCCGCGCTCTTCCACGATGTGGGTTGCGCCGAATGCCTTAGCGAGAGCCTGACGTTCGGGGTTGCGGGACATGATGATGATCTTCTCTGCGCCGAGCTGCTTAGCGCCGATGACTGCGCTCAGACCGACTGCACCGTCGCCAACAACGACGATGGTCTTGCCGGGGCCTGCCTGCGCTGCGTCTGCTGCGTACCAGCCGGTGCCGAGCACGTCGGATGCCGCCATCAGGTGCGGGATCTGCTCTTCGGTGGGGGCTGCGGGGGTCTTGACGAGGGTGCCGTCTGCGAAGGGTACGCGGGCGTATTCTGCCTGGGTGCCGTTGGAGCGCATGCCGATGTAAGTGTCGCCTGCCGCGATTGCCTTGAGGCAGCGGGAGGGGTAGCCTGCGGTGCAGGTTTCGCATTCGCCGCAGGAGATGCAGAAGGAGCCTACGACGAAGTCGCCGGGGGCTACGGTGGTGACCTCGGAGCCTACTTCGACGACTTCGCCGATGTATTCGTGGCCCATTGCCCGGTGGTCGACGGGCTTTGCGTCTGCGCCGCGGTAGGGCCACAGGTCGGAGCCGCAGATGCAGGATGCTGCGAGCTTGATGATGGCGTCGGTGGGTTCGAGCAGGGTCGGCTTCTCAACTTCGTTGACGACGACCTTGCCGGGGGCTTCCATAACAACTGAACGCATGATGTTCCTTTCAAATCTGCGTTGATAGTTAGTCGTATCAGAGTACGCCCCGCACCCCGATATATCAATAATTTTTTATGCTACGGGGTGAAGGTAAAAATTCCGACAACCGGAACCAGAAAGACCGCTCCTACTCCCCTGCTTCTCCGCCGCTTCCGCGCCAGGTTATACCGGGGAAGCCTGGGCATCCTGGCACGTTAAATAGCCCGGTTAAACGGCGGAACCCCCGCGCATCCACAGTGGACACGCGGGGGTCGGTTATCTCAGCCTTATATCTCGAGACGAGAAGGGGCTTAGAAGTCCCAGTCCTCGTCCTCGGTGTTCACGGCCTTACCAATCACGTAGGAAGAGCCGGAACCGGAGAAGAAGTCGTGATTCTCATCAGCGTTCGGGGACAGCGCCGACAGGATCGCCGGGGACACGTTAGTCACGGACGCCGGGAACATCGGCTCGTAGCCCAGGTTCATCAGAGCCTTGTTAGCGTTGTAGTGCAGGAACTTCTTAACGTCCTCACTCCAACCCACACCGTCATACAGGGAGTGGGTGTACGCCACCTCGTTCTCGTACAGTTCGTACAGCAGGTTGAAGGTGTACTCCTTCAGCTCTGCCTGACGCTCCGCGGACTCCTTTGCCAGGCCGCGCTGGAACTTGTAGCCAATGTAGTAGCCGTGCACTGCCTCGTCACGAATAATCAGACGAATCAGGTCAGCGGTGTTAGTCAGCTTCGCGTGCGAAGACCAGTACATGGGCAGGTAGAAGCCCGAGTAGAACAGGAAGGACTCCAGCAGAGTGGAGGCAACCTTCTTCTTCAGCGGGTCGTCACCGGTGTAGTAGGACAGAACAATCTTCGCCTTCTTCTGCAGGTGCTCATTCTCAGAAGCCCAGCGGAACGCCTCGTCAATCTCCTTGGTGGAGGCGAGAGTCGAGAAGATCGAGGAGTACGACTTTGCGTGCACGGACTCCATGAACGCAATGTTGGTGTACACGGCCTCTTCGTGCGCGGTCACAGCGTCCGGCAGCAGGGACACAGCACCGACAGTACCCTGGATGGTGTCCAGCAGGGTCAGACCGGTGAAGACGCGCATGGTCAGCTGCTTCTCTTCCTCGGTCAGGGTCTTCCAGGAGGGCACGTCGTTGCTCAGCGGCACCTTCTCCGGTAGCCAGAAGTTACCGGTTAGACGATCCCAAACCTCAAGGTCCTTCTCGTCCTCAATACGGTTCCAGTTGATAGCCTCGACCACGTGGTCGACGAGCTTCACCTTTTCACTCATTAGTAATTCTCCGATTCTTAAGGGGCGGTTATGGTCCCACGCGCGCCCAGCCAGTCGCGCAGGCGGGAGCGTGTTCACCGTAACCGCCCCTTCCAGTCTTTAGTTATAGTGTGCCAGCTCAGGCTGAATGCGTCACAGCATTCGGGCTAGAGCATGCAGGATACGCAGCCTTCAACCTCGGTACCCTCAAGAGCCATCTGACGCAGACGGATGTAGTAGATGGTCTTGATGCCCTTACGCCATGCGTAAATCTGGGCGCGGTTGATATCGCGGGTGGTTGCGGTATCGCGGAAGAAGAGGGTCAGCGACAGGCCCTGGTCCACGTGCTGGGTTGCCACAGCGTAGGTGTCGATGATCTTCTCGTAACCAATTTCGTAGGAGTCCTGGTAGTACTCCAGGTTCTCGTTGGTCATGTACGGCGCCGGGTAGTAGACGCGGCCGAGCTTGCCTTCCTTGCGGATCTCAATCTTCGCAGCAATCGGGTGAATCGAAGAGGTCGAACCGTTGATGTAGGAGATGGAGCCGGTCGGCGGAACAGCCTGCAGGTTCTGGTTGTACATACCGTACTGTGCCACGTCAGCAGCCAGCTGAATCCACTCTTCACGGGTGGGGATGTGGTGCTTAGCGAACAGTTCGCGGGTACGCTCGGTCTGCGGTGCCCATTCCTTCTCAATGTACTTTGCGAAGAACTCACCGGACGCGTACTTCGAGTTCTCGAAGCCCTCGAAACGCTGGCCGCGTTCCTTAGCAATCTGCATGGAGGCGCGGATTGCGTGGTAGGCGACGGTGTAGAAGTACATGTTGGTGAAGTCCAGTGCTTCTTCGGAACCGTAGTAGACGTGCTCGCGTGCCAGGTAGCCGTGCAGGTTCATCTGGCCCAGACCCACGGCGTGGCTCATGCCGTTGCCGCGCTCGATGGAGGGTACGGAGCGGATGTCAGACTGGTCGGAGACGGAGGTCAGCGAACGAATCGCAGTTTCCACGGTCTTGCCGAAATCGTCGCCGTCCATGGTCAGTGCAATGTTCAGCGAGCCGAGGTTGCAGGAGATGTCCTTACCGACGGTCTCGTAGCCGAGGTCAGCGTGGTAGGTGGACGGTTCAGAAACCTGCAGGATCTCGGAGCACAGGTTGGACATGATGACCTTACCGGCGATGGGGTTCGCGCGGTTGACGGTGTCTTCGAACATCACGTACGGGTAGCCGGACTCGAACTGAATCTCTGCGATGGTCTGGAAGAACTCACGCGCGTTGATCTTGGTCTTGGTGATGCGTGCATCGTCGACCATTTCGTAGTACTTCTCGGAGACGTTGATGTCGGAGAAGGGCACGCCATAGATGCGTTCCACATCGTACGGGGAGAAGAGGTACATGTCCTCGTTCTTCTTCGCCAGCTCGAAGGTGATGTCGGGGATGACAACGCCCAGGGAGAGGGTCTTGATGCGGATCTTCTCGTCAGCGTTCTCACGCTTGGTGTCCAGGAAGGCGTAGATGTCGGGGTGGTGTGCGTGCAGGTACACGGCACCGGCACCCTGACGTGCGCCGAGCTGGTTTGCGTAGGAGAAGGCGTCTTCCAGCAGCTTCATGACGGGGATAACGCCCGAGGACTGGTTCTCAATCTTCTTAATGGGCGCACCGGACTCGCGCAGGTTGGTCAGGGCGAATGCCACGCCGCCGCCGCGCTTAGAGAGCTGCAGTGCAGAGTTGATGGAGCGGCCGATGGACTCCATGTTGTCTTCCATGCGCAGCAGGAAGCAGGAGACGAGCTCGCCGCGCTGACGCTTACCTGCGTTGAGGAAGGTGGGGGTTGCCGGCTGGAAACGGCCGGAGATAATCTCGTCGACGATGTCTTCGGCGAGCTTCTCGTTGCCTTCTGCCAGCAGCAGTGCGACCATGCAGACGCGGTCTTCGAAACGCTCCAGGTAGCGCTGACCGTCGAAGGTCTTGAGCGCGTAGGAGGTGTAGAACTTGAAGGCACCCAGGAAGGTCGGGAAGCGGAACTTCACGGCGTAGGCGCGCTTGAACAGGTTCTTAATGAACTGGAAGTTGTACTTGTCGAAGAGTTCCGGCTCGTAGTACTGGTTCTCGATCAGGTACTCGATCTTCTCTTCCAGGTCGTGGAAGAAGACGGTGTTGTTGTTGACGTGCTGCAGGAAGTACTGACGTGCCGCCTGGCGGTCTGCATCGAACTGAATCTGGCCGTTCTCATCGTAGAGGTTCAGCAGTGCGTTCAGCTCGTGGTAGCTCATACCCTTGAACTTCTCGGGCACGCTCTTGCCGCTGTGGCCCGCACCGAGAGTTTCTAGTGCTGAGGGCAGTTTTGCGTCCAAAATGCTTCCAATCCTTCGTTGACTTTTTCTACATCTGAATCGGTGCCCATGAGCTCAAACTTGAAGAGCACCGGTACGTCGCACTTCTTGGCGACAATGTCTGCCGCGATACCGAAGAGCGGACCAAAGTTGGTGTTGCCGGAGCCAAGCACACCGAGCATGTGGTGGCGATTCTGCTCCACGTTCAGGAATTTAACCACCTGCGGGGGAACGTTACCGGCGCCTTCAGGCTTGCCGTAGGTGGGGACGATGAGCACGAACGGCTCATCAAGAATGAGGGTGTCTTCGCCGGTGCGCAGCGGCAGGCGGAGGCGGCGGGCACGGATCTTCTCCACGAACTTGTGGGTGTTACCGGAGATAGAGGAGAAGTACACGATGAGTGGCGCCGTATCGTCCAGTCCGACCTCGGTCGCTCGACCCTCGGAAGCATTGCGTGCATCCATAAGAATCTTGCGGATTTCTGCGTGCTCGTCGACGGGGTTGGGCGTGAGGGCGGTGCTCAACGTGTACTCCTTATCTCGTGTGCCGGTGTGAGTTCCGTGCCGATTTTTCCGTTTGTACGGGTTCGGCTGGGCTGTTAGGCTGCCAGAGCGTTGATCTTGTCGGGCTGGAAGCCGGACCAGTGCTCGTCGCCTGCAATGACGACGGGTGCCTGCATGTAGCCGAGGGACTTGACCATTTCGAGGGCCTGAGCGTCTTCGGTGATATCAACCTTGGTGTAGCTGATACCCTTCGCGTCGAGGGCGCGGTAGGTCATGTTGCACTGGACGCACTGGGGCTTGGTGTACACGGTCACTACCATGGGAGTGCCTCTTACTTTCTCCCGCTCGGGCGGGGTTATCTCGTGAATGAATCTGGCGTGTTTCGTTTGTGGTTCACCACGTGGTGTTGACGGCGGGCGCGGTGCCGTCCGCTACCCCTCCTAGTGGGGTGTGGCGGTTTCCTGCGCTGGGGCAGGGCGCTCAAAAGTGCCGTAGTGGTGGAACCGAGTATTAATACTACATCTAGTGTCGAGATTTTTCTTCACCACAAGATGATGTGGTGCGGGGGGCGTGTTTCGTTCGATAAACCCACAGCTGAACCCACTTAAGAGGGGGTGTCTATAGCTTATCCACACCCTGCCGCGGGGCTAGTTCGTTGGATTTTCGCGGGGTGTGCCGGGTTATCCACAGGTGGGGTTTAAGTTGGGCAGGATTTTTAAGGGTTCATCCACCCGCCGAGTTGAGGTTTAGTTAACCTCATGTATGCTTTCGGGGGCATAAAACCCGGCAGATTCGGGCTTGATTTTAAAGAGATCTTCGCTCTCACGCGTTCTTGCGCGGAACGGCGCGGTTTTAAAGCAGAACGGACTTTCTTAAAGACGAGGGTTAACCCCCTTCGAGCGGCTTTAAGCTATGTGATTAAAGCTGTAGAAAAGATTTTTAACTCTTTTTGATGAGCCGGTGTGTCGTGGGTTTAAGTTGGTTAATTCCACTGAAACAGCAAAACCCACCGCATATACCGGTATTTCGCGGTATTTGCGGTGGGTTTACTGAGTATCGGCACTGGTTTTAGCAACCGGTGAGGCGCAGGAGAAACACAACCGGCTAGAAATCGATCAGGCCCAGCTCACGCAGCTTCTTACTCAGCGTTACGCCGTCGGTGGCTTCAATCCACAGCGGCGAGCGCATCATCTGTTCGGCACGGTAGTCGCTCCACACGCGGCCGGAGGCGAGCATGGTCTCCCCCACCGTCAGGTTGCGGATGACGATTGCCGCCACGTTGTCCGGGTAGCGTACGGCGAAGCCGTTGTAGATGTACGGGTCGCGCTGCCCGTCATCACCGACAAGGATCCACTTCATCTGCGGGAACTCCTCGGCGAGGCGCTGCAGGGACTCGACCTTGTGGTTGGTTCCGGAGCGGAACCAGCGGTCCGGGGTGGGGCCCCAGTCGGTCAGCAGGAACGTGCCGCGCGGGTAGCCGTTGCGGCTGAGGAAGCGGCGCAGGGTCGGGGTGATGTTCCAGGCGCCGGTGGACAGGTACATGAACGGCGCATTCGGGTGGCTGCGGCGGATACGGTCGGTCATGACCGCCATGCCGGGGGTGGGGATACGTGCGTGCTCGTCGAGGATGAAGGAGTTCCAGGCGGCAACCATGGGGCGCGGCAGCATGGTGACCATGACGGTGTCGTCGACGTCCATGATGACGCCGAGCTTCTGGCTTTCGGGAACGATGTAGACGCTGGTTGCTACGGCGCGGGAGCCGGGCACATACATGATGACTTCGTGCATGCCGGGTTCCAGGTCGATGCTGAGTTTGACGTCGAGCACGCCGCCGCGGTCGGTGTACGCCTCGTGCTTGGTGCCATCGATGACGATGGTGACGGGCGCGTCGGACATTGCGGTTGCGGTGAAGGAGCGCCAGCCGCGCATGGGGTTGGCGGTGTCTTGGGTGCCTTCTACAACCTGCAGGAGGCGTTCGAGGTTGACCGTCTTGTAAAGGGCGCGGGCGATAACGCGGACCCAGCCGGGGGTTCCGTCGGAGGCGGCGCGGCCGTAGCCTTCGGTGGGCACGAGGATAGGCTCGCGACCGGCAGCGATGGCACGCTTTTCGCGCCACCTGTGCAGCCGGTCTGCAACACGGTAGCCGATGTTGACAGCCTCGTCGGCAGCATCGTTCACAAGGTTGCGCAGTTCGTGAGTGCCCAAATTCTCCATCCCACTAGTGTAGCGGAGCGTTACCGGCTTGCGGCTTTAGGATTTTGTGTTCTTATACCTAGTTTTTATACCTATTAATACTGTGGTGCTGAGCGTGCGGTGTGATGTGCACATTATTTAGGGTGTATTCGCTGTTCAGCTTCGTTCCTTGCAGGTGGGGGCGTTATCCTGGAGAGTATGACCCACTCACAGCCTAACCGCCGACTTTTTGTGCTCGGCACTGCTATGCTTCCGCTGATTGCTGCCTGCTCGAAGAAGTCGAATGACTACGACGGCACCAGCGGTAATTTCACTCCGTACCAGGCTGGCGGCGAGACCTCTGCTACTGCTACTCGCCCCGCACCCACGAATTCGCCGACGGTTGCCGCTGCTGGCAACCCGGTTGATAAGCCGCGCGAATGGCCCGGCATCGGCAACTCCCTCATTGGTGACGGCAAGTATGTTGCGTGGACTGTTGATGACGGCGCAAGCCCGGAGGCGATTCGCGGCTACGCTGAGTTCTCGAAGCGTACGAATACTCGCCTGACGTTCTTCATTAACGCTTCGTACACCGGTTTTAAGGAGCATGTGTCGTTGCTGCGTCCGCTGGTTCAGAGCGGCCAGATTCAGGTTGCGAACCACACGTACAACCACGCTGACCTGACCACCCTGGATGCTGAGGGTGTGAAGGAAGAGCTGCAGCGTAACGAAGACGAGATTATGAGCATGTTCGGTGTCTCGTCGAAGCCGTACTTCCGCCCGCCGTACGGCCGCTACAACGATGCGGTGCTGAAGGCTGCCGGTGAGATTGGTTTTACCCGCCCGGTCATGTGGAACGGCACTACCGGCGACGAGGCGAAGACCAGCTCCCGTGTGATTTACATGCGCTGCATCCGCTACATGCTGCCGCAGCAGATTGTGCTGGGTCACTTGAACTACGAGACGATCATCCCGATCCTCGATAAGGTGAAGGGCCTGCTCGATGACCGCGGCCTGACTGCGGTGACGGTTCGTGACTACTACGGTGACGCATCCGAGGAAGAGATTAAGGCGGCGGCTCCTTCGCCGACCCCCACCCCGGAGGAGAACACCCCCTCCCCCGAGGCAACTACGGAGGCGCCTACCCCTACCCCGGAGCCGACTACTGAGGCTCCGACTCAGGCGCCGACTACCCGCTATGAGGATGAGGTAGCGGCAAGCCAGCAGGCTACGACTGCACCTGCGGCGGCAACCACTACGGCTCCGCCGGCTCGTGCGACCGCCGCACCTGCGGCTACAACTGCTCCCGCGGCTACTGCCACGACCGCTCCGGCAGCTGCCCGCCGATAGACTCGCGTATATCGCGTGTGCTAAGCCCCCTTGACCCGGTTCCTGTACGAACCGGCGCGAGGGGGCTTTGCCGTACCCGGTGGGAATAAACTCTGGGGAACACCCGCTGAGGAATGACGCTGGGGAATAGCCGGGAATAAACACGGTAGCCGGGGCGTTAGGTGAGCATACAGGGCGGCAGCGTGCCGCATCCGAGTATGAGAGGAATAGATAACATGCGTATTGATATTTGGTCCGATATTGTGTGCCCCTTCTGCTACGTGGGCAAGCGTAACCTGGAGCTGGCGCTCGCCGAGTTTGAGCACCGTGACGAGGTTGAGGTGGTGTGGCATAGTTTTGAGCTGGACCCGTCGGCTACGGAGCATCCGGCAGGTTCGTTGCCTGAGATGATTGCTGGCAAGTATCAGATGCCGTTGGAGCAGGCGATTGCGAGCCAGGAGTCGATAGCGGAGCGTGCCCGCGAGGTGGGTTTGGATTTCAATTGGCGGCAGGCACGCTACGGTAACACGTTTGATGCGCACCGTGTGATTCATTATGCGGCGGAGCAGGGTTTGGCATCGGCGGCGCAGGAGGCGTTTAAGAAGGCGTACTTCACGCAGGGCCGTTCGGTGCAGGATCACGAGTCGATTCTGGATATTGCTTCTGAGATTGGCCTGGATACTGCTGAGGTTGAGGCGGTGTTGAAGAGCGACCGTTACGCGGCGGATGTGCGTGCTGATGAGCAGTTGGCGCGCCAGCTGGGCATTAATGGTGTGCCGTTCTTCTTGATTGAGTCGAAGTGGGCGGTCAGTGGTGCGCAGCCTGCGGAAGTGCTGGTGCAGGCGCTGCGTCAGGTGTGGGAGGAGACTCACCGTGTTGAGTTTTTGAACCCGCTAGCGGGCGCGGCTGGTGATGCTGCAGGTAACAATGCTGCGGAGGCGGGTCCGTCCTGCGATATGAACGGCAACTGCTCCTAGCCTCAGCCCGGCTAGAGCTAGCGGTTCTGGCTAGAGCTGTCCCGGCGGGGACTACTCCCCTAGCTCTCCCCGGCTCATACAGCCCCAGATATGGCGAAGCAACAGATATAGCGAAGCCCCCTTGTGCCGGTTCTGTGCGAACCGGTGCGAGGGGGCTTTGCCATGCCCGCACACTGTGTCTTTCCTTGTCGGGCTCTTTGTGGGCGGCTCGATGTTGTCTGCGGGTGGGGCTGTTTTCCTTTACACTGGAGTGTGTGTTCTACGGTGAACACGCTTGTCCACTCACTTTATAAAGGAATATTGTGTTGAAAATTCACACCGCGACCGCTGGTGTTCTTGCGGGTGCTCTGCTGCTGACTGGTTGCTCTTCGTCTGTTCGCGCTCCGAAGTCTGTGCCTTCTGCGTCATCGTCGACGTCTGTTTCTGCTAGCCCTTCGGTTTCAGCTACTCCTAGTTCTTCTCCGAGTGCGTCTGCGACTCCTTCGGAGTCTCCTACCCCGACGGTAACCCCGTCTCCGGTTCCGACTACTGAGGCTCCCGTGCAGGCACCGGCTACTGAGGCGCCTTCCGCGGAGGCACCGACGGCTCCGGTTTCTGAGGCACCCGCGCAACAGGCTGAGCCTGTTCAGCAGGCGCCGGTAGCTACGGAGGCGCCCGTCCAGCAGGCGCCCGCGCAGGCTCCGGCGGCTGAGGCGCCCGCTCAGCAAGCTCCCGCGCAGCCGGTTCAGCAGGCTCCGGCGCGGTCGAGTGTTTATTACAAGAATTGTGATGCGGTACGTGCAGCTGGCGCGGCGCCGTTGCATCGTGGCGAGCCGGGTTACCGCCCTGGTCTTGATTCTGATGGTGACGGCGTGGCGTGCGAGCCGAAGAAGAAGCACTAAGCTTCTACCCCCAGATATGACGAAGCCCCCTCGTACTATTTCTAGTACGAGGGGGCTTCGTCGTATCAGCCTCGTTCTGTTAGAGCAGCCGGTGAGGTTAGCGCGGCTGGTAGGCGCGGGCACGCTCAGCGCGAGCACGGCGCGCCTCCGCATCCTGCAGGACCGGCACCAGCATACGCACCACCTGGCCCATGCCACGCAGCACCAAATTCAGCCACAACCCAACAGACCACACCGCCGCCACACGCGGATGCCCCGTGCGCATCCACCGCACACCCAGAAAAGACAGCGAGTAATACAGCAGAAGCAGCAGCGACTCACGGAAGCGGTGCACCTGCCGAAGGAGAGGGTTCTGAGGAAGCTTCATCATGCCTCCCAGTATACCCACCGGAACCCCTCGCCGGGGTTCCCCCGCACTACCCGTAATAGTCACGAATCGTCACCGTCTTCAACCCGCGCCGATCCAACAACGCCCGAATACGGTCCAGTTCAGACACCACACCCCGATAATTCAAATGCCCAATCACAATATGCTGAGCCAACGCATACTTCTCCGCATAGGCATACACCTCAGCCGAAGAAATATTAGACGAATCCGCCAACGACCCGTACCACAGAACCGGGCGCGTAAAACCACACGACGCCGCAGCCGCCAACACGCGCGCATCATAATACCCGTACGGCGGGCGGAAATACGGCTTCGAAGACACCCCAAAAAGCCGCCTAATCTCCTCATCATTACGGGTCAACTCCTGAACAATCTGCTCATCCGTCAGGCTCGTCAACGCCGCATGACTATACGTATGGTTCGCAATCTGCAACTGACCACTCTTCACCAGCGGCAACAACAGGTCACGATGCTGCCTAAACGCCGGGTACTGACCGTTGATAAAGAAGGTGAGGCGCGTGCCGGTACGGCGGGAAAACTCCGCGTAGGCGCGCACCACCTCCGGGTCGGCACCGTCATCGACCGTCCACGCAATGTACTTTCCCTCACCGGGCAGGCCGGTCTGCGGGCCGTCCCAGGCACGAGCTTCGGGAACCGGGTTCGACGAGGTCGCAGTCGCAGAAGCGGTCTTAGATGCCGCGGCGGTCGGGGATGCAGTACCCGTTGCGGAAGGGGCAGCCGCCGAGCTTGCCGAGGGGCTCGCCGAGGCGCTACCCGACGCACTACCGGACGGGTTGCTCGATGGGGTACAACCGGCGAGGCCAAGACCCAGCACACCGAAGCCCACCGCGCCCAGACCAAAGGTACCAACGTGTTGTAAGAGTTCCCGTCGCCCCATGGAGGCGCGGGCAGAAGCACCCGCCACCGCCCGGTCAGCGGTGGGATCAGTAATAGCGGATTGACGAGTAGTGATAGGTGTTTCTGAGTGTGGAACAGTGTTCATATTACGAGTGTATGATGAGATCGCCGTCAGCTATCGAAAAATTCAAAATATTACTTAATGATTAACAATGGCGCTATTAAAGAACCTTTATGCACTTTCAGTCCCCTCACTCACCGAAGACCACGCTCAGCACACTAAGCTACCCGCACACCAGGCAATCCAAGTAATCCAGCTACAGCGCAGGCGCAATTCTAAGTACAGCAAGGCCCCTCCCCCTGAACACGTTCATAACGCGCCCGGGAAAGGGGCCTCAATATATAAGTTCACACAATCGTACAACCAAGTACGCGGAGAGAAACCTACTCAGATTCAGATGCTTCCGGCTGTTCCGCCTGAGCGGATTCCAACGCATTCAGCGCCTCCAGAGCTGCAGCCTCCGCAGCTTCTTCGGCGTCCGCCTCAGCCACACGCTCAGCATCCGACTCAGCAGAAGTCACCGCCGCCGGGTTCGTCAGAACCTTCACACCCATGCTGCGTAGCGCATCCGTATTCGTGATTGTCTCGTCGTTATCAATCAGGTACACCTTGTACCCGTCATTCCGCAGGCGACGCATCAGCTCCAGGAGCATGCTCTGAGCGACCTCATCCACCGCGTACACGCGCGTCACATCCAGGGCAACCTTGGAACCCTCCATCGGAGATTCCACAATCTCACGAATCACGCGCTCCACACCCGCAAAACGGATGCGGCCCTGCAACTGGATCAGGCGCATAGACTCATCGCCCGAACCGATCTGGTAGTTCGCGCGCAACGCCGAACGAGCCACGGTCGGCACGTTCATCACGTGCATGCCCATGTCATCCGAGAACTGCTCGAACAGCTCCACACCGCGCACACTGTTACCGTGACCGTCCAGACGCGGCGAGAACGTTGCCACACCCAGCTGACCGGGCACCGCACCAATAATGCCGCCGCCCACGCCGCTCTTCGCCGGCACACCCACCTGGGTTGCCCAGTCACCCGCAGCGTTATACATGCCGCACGTGAACATGACGCTCAGCACCTGACGCACCACAGTCTTAGGAACCACCTGCTCACCCGTCACCGGATGCACACCATAGTTCGCCAAAGTCGCCGCCATCAACGCCAAATCCTTAACCGTCACCATCAGCGAGCACTGGCGGGTATAACCCTGCACCGCCACGGTCGGGTCGCCGGTCAGGATGCCGTGGCCGCGCAGCATGTGTGCAATCGCGTAGTTGCGGTGCGCATGCTCCAGCTCAGACTCGTACACGCGCTCATTCACCGACAGGCGACGGCCCGCAAACGCAGACAGGCCAGAAATGACGCGCTCCATGCGCTCACCCTGAGTCGCACCGGGAGGACCCACCAGCGAATGGGTGGTAATCGCGCCGGCGTTAATCATCGGGTTCAGCGGCTTGCCAGAGCCGTCCTCCAGGGACAGCTCGTTGAACGGCTCACCGGAAGGCTCCACGCCCACCTTCGCAAGCACGTCATCATAGCCGCGGTCCGCGAGCGCCAGGGCGTACACGAACGGCTTAGAAATCGACTGGATCGTGAACTCCACATCGGAGTCACCGGCGGCGTACTGCTCACCATCAACCATGGCGATAGACGCGGCGAGCTTGTCCGGGTCCACGGCGGCAAGTTCCGGAATGTAGTTTGCCAGCTCACCGGAGGTATCAGAAGCGACCGACTCGAGGGTCTCGGTCAGGTAAGTGGCAATAGGTGAATGCATAGTGTTCCGTATCTGCTGCTAATCGTGGTTGTTCTCGTCAAAAATCTATGGATGCGCCCGCCCGCTGTTCCGTTTCAGCTGGGCTGAGGCGCTCATCGTTGCAGGCTACCGCGACTGCCAAACTAAAGAGCCAGCCAGCGGACCTGTCAAAGTGTGCGGGTGAGGAGCACCTTTTGCTCCCTAAAGAGTGTATCTTTTGCATAGTTGAGCCACCAAATATAACGGTCGCCTCTCCCCCGCTATCTCTGGTTCTGGTACCTGTTCTGGCTTGCTATTTCTGCTCTATCTACCGCGGCGGGCAGACCTGCCGGCGAAGCATGGGCAAAATCTACGCGAGGCAAAACCTACGCGAGGCAAAACCTACGCGAGCCAGCCTACGGGTGGCGAATCGAAGCCGGCTCACGACCACCCAGCTCGGCGGTCTCCAGCTGGAAGGTCGAGTGCTCAACCGACACCTCAAAATGGCTCGCCACACACGAACGGATATGGTCCAGAATCGTCACCGCAGACCCGTCATGGAAGCATGAATCGGCAACCACCACGTGCGCGGTCACCACTGGCAGACCGGTCGCCACCATCGAGGCGTGCACATCGTGCACCTCTACAACGCCGTCAACGCGCAGCATGTGCTCACGCATCGCGTCCAGGTCCAGGCCGTCCGGGGTAAACTCCATGAGCACCGCCGTGGTCTGCTTCATCAAACGTACTGCACGCGGCACAATCAGCGCCGCAATGAATAGACCCGCCAGGGCATCCGCCTGGTAGAAGCCGGTCAGCCAAATCACGATAGCCGCCACAATCACGCCCAGCGAGCCCAGGGCGTCATTGAGCACCTCCAGGAACGCGGCACGCATATTGAAGTTCGCGTTCCTCGCCGTAGCCAGCACCGCAATACCAATAGCGTTCGCCACCAGGCCGACCACACCAAAGATCAGCAGCTCGGTGCCGGGCACCTCCGGCGGGGCGAACAGGCGATGCACGCCCTCCACCGCCGTGTAGATACCCACCGCCAGCAGCAGTACCGACTGCCCGAGGGCGGCAAGCACCTCAATACGGCGGAAACCCCACGTGCGGCGGGACGTTGCCGGGCGCGTCATGAGCGAAGCCGCCGTAAGCGCCACCAGCAGGCCCGAGGCATCCGTAACAGCGTGCGCCGTATCAGTCAGCAACGCAAGACTTCCGGTGACCAACGAACCAATCGCCTGCGCCAACACAATAACGACCGCCAGACTGAACGCAATCAGCAGGCGCGGACGCATCGAGGCGGCGTCCTCCGGGCTCGGGGCATGCGAATGGTCGTGGTGATGCCCGTGATGCCCGCCGTGGCCGTGATGTGCGTGCGCTCCCATGAGTGACTCCTCAACTATGAACTGTGTTGTTGACTATCGAGAGTTATCGGCAGATAGCAAAATCGCCCGATTCACAAGAACCGGGCGACAAGCTCCTCAACCGAGGAAAACGTGGAGATAAGGGGACTCGAACCCCTGACCCCCTGCATGCCATGCAGGTGCGCTACCAGCTGCGCCATATCCCCATATTCTGTTAGTGACCTCAACGAGGCAACATGAATATATTACACACACCACGGACAGCGATGCAAACCAGCGCACCCAAAAATCCAAAAAGTTCCCGGCGGGTAAGCAAGAAGGGCGGCCCCCGCGGCACCATACAGCGCCAGCAGAGCCCACCCCTCATCAGCTAAAAATTAAGCAGAAGCCTACGCCTCGTCCTGAGCGGGAATGATGCGTGCAGCATCTTCCTCAGTCTCACCCTCAATGTCGAAGGGAGCCTCGTTCTCAACGCCCAGCTCAATACGCGGAGCCTCAGCCCACAGACGATCCAGAGCGTAGAACTCGCGGTCCTCCTCGTGCTGAACGTGCACGACAATATCGCCGAAGTCCAGCAGAATCCAACGACCCGAGGAACGACCCTCACGGCGGACCGGCTTCAGGTCAGCCTGCTCACGCAGAGCGTCCTCAACCTCATCCGCAACAGCGTTCACGAGGCGCTCATTGTGGGCAGAAACCACCAGGAAGCCATCAATCAGACCCATCGCGTCGGATGCATCCACAGCGAACAGGTTCGTTCCCTGCTTCTCCTCCGCAGCGCGGGCGGCAATGCGCAGAGCCTCAATCGAGGACTGTGCAGCAGTCATATTTTCCTTCCTTGCCGGCAGAACACCCGCCGGCAGCACCCGCAACAGGGGTGCATTGTTCACGGCCTACTTAGGGCCAAAAATCATAATCAGACCAACAACGACCAGGGCGAGCAGCAGAACAATCCACAGCCACGCCAGGGAGGCCTTCTGCGCAGGCTGCAGAACCTCTTCAGTCTTCTCAACAGCACCCTTAGAAGCGGACTCCTTGGAAGCCTCAGCGGAAGGTACCGGAGCAGACTTGGACTTAGCAACCTTAGAATCAGCAACCTTGGACTCTGCATCCTTCGCGGCTTCCTCAGACTCTTCAGCGTCCTCGGTAACCTCTTCAACCAGAGCAGCAGACTCTTCGGGATCCTGACGATCCACCATGCGCTGCAGCAGCTCCTCAACCTCATCCGGGCTCAGAGCAACAGTCGGGTCACCATCCACCGAATCCACGGTGTCACCGGCGGAGGCGCCATCCAGCACGCTCAGGTCAAGACCCTGCGCGTTCACTGCGCTCACGCGGGTGGGCAGTTCGTCAGCAGACTCTTCAACCTCAGCAACCTCAACGGTCTCTTCCTCAACGGAAGCGACCTCGGTCTGCTCAGCCTCAACGTCAGAGCTGTCCAGCTCCTCAACCTTCGGCTCATCGCGCACCAAGTACTGGTGCAGCTCGGGTTCCGGCTTCTCCTCCTTGACCACGGCAATGACCGGGATCGAAGAAGTCATCGGGTTATCCACCGCGGAGGGGCTGGTCGCATCCACACGGTTCTGCGCGATCTCTTCGGGGCGCAGAACACGCAGGCTACTGGTCAGAGGAGCAGGCTCGTGCAGCTTCTCCTCATCGTTCGCCTCAGTGTCAATCTTGCCCTGCGCCGCCAGCGCCGCAAAACGACGCTGAACAGCCAGAACCTGCGGGTCAATAGCGTCCGCATGAATCACGGAGCCCATGTTCGCAACAGGCTTCGCGGGCTCACCGCGGCGGGCTGCACGCAGGTACTCGGCAACTTCTTCACGGTAGCGGGCAAGACGGCGCGGACCCATCACCTTAGTAGGCGGCGGCACCTCAATGCCGTCCTCGGTCACGTACGTCTCGTAGAGGTACGCTTCGTCCTCGCTATAGGGCTTCGAACCCGTAGCTTCACTCATGTGTTCCCTCATTATTCGTCGATTGGGGTGCCTGCCCAGACTCATCTTTCACGTGGGGCAAGCCGTCACGGTACGCCGTCAAGGCGTCCTTCTTGTACAGGCCGTACTTAGCAATGTACTGCACCACACCATCGGGCACCAGGTACCAGATGGGGGCATCTTCAGCTGCGCGGCGACGAATATCGGTCGAAGAAATCGCCATCGCAGGAATCTTCAGGGTCGTAATATGACGACCCTCAGCCAGCGGCGGATCCAAATCATGATCGGGGCGGGTCACGCCCACAAAAGTCGCCAAATCCCACAGCTTATGGGCATTGCGCCAGGTCATAATCTGGCTGATCGCGTCCGCGCCGGTAATGAAGAACAGGTCAGCATCCGGGCGCAGGGCGCGCAGCTCGTTAAGCGTATCAAAGGTGTAGGTGGCGCCGCCACGGTCAATATCAATACGGCTCACCGTAAAACGAGGGTTCGACGCGGTCGCAATCACCGTCATCAGGTAGCGATGCTCAGCGTCGCTCACGTGCCGCTCCCCCACCTTCTGCCAGGGCTGACCGGTCGGAACGAACACGACCTCGTCCAGGTCGAACACGGCGGCAACTTCACTAGCTGCCACCAGGTGTCCGTGGTGAATCGGGTCGAAGGTTCCACCCATCACGCCCAGACGCACCCGACCGGGAGTGCGCGGGGGAATCGACTCGGTGCTCGGAGCACCAAAATCAAGGTGAACAGGCTGGTCAGTCACAAATGCCGTCCTTGCTGGGGACAGAGGCCGCACCACGGCAGCTAAAAAGCCACAACAGGCGCGGATGCGGGCAGGTACACAGAAGGTACGCAACACCGAAAAAGGTGCCCGCGTACATTCTCCTCTATGCTACCTTCTTACGGTCAAAAACATCGAAATGACGGGGGTGAGCTAAGCCGCCAGTGGAATACCCAGCCAGCACGCCCGACCACAGGCTCACCCGCGTGTTCCAACACGCACATCCGGCGCGAGCGGCAACCACAGAACCTACAAGAAAGCACCGCACACAAGAAAGCGCCGCGCACCGGAGCCAAACCCCGGTACGCGGCACCATTCACTGTCTAGGAAACAGCTGTCTAGGCAACAGCTACGCTTCAGCTACTAGTCGTCAATGTTCGGCATGTCGATATTCTCGTCGACCTTGCCTTCCTTCAACTTCTTGCGGTACTCAACCGACTCGGTCCACACGCCTGCAACACGCTCGGACTCCAGCTCGGCACGAGCCTCCGCCTTCGCGTCCATACGCTCCTTGTACTCCACACGCTTCTGCGCACGAGTCGGGCGAATGATCTCTTCCAGACGAGCGTCCGTACCACGCGGGGAGGACAGCAACTCAGCGCCACCGACCATGGTCGGCTCCCAATCGAAGATCACCGAGTTGTCATTCTCACCAATCACCACGGCGTCACCGGCACGAGCACCAGCCTTGAACAGCTCATCCTCAACACCCAGGCGCGCCAGGCGGTCCGCCAGGTAGCCGACAGCCTCATCATTATTGAAGTCAGTCTGCTGAATCCAACGCTCAGGCTTCTCACCAATCACGCGGAACAGCGGCTCAAGGTTGCGCTCCTCGCGGCGAATAGTGAACTCCTGCTTCTTCTTACCGCGGAAGCCCTTCGGACGAACCACAGGAGCCTCAACAACCACGCGCTCCGCTTCCTTCTCGGCAGCGGCACGAGCCACGCGGTCCTCCTCCACGAGCTTTGCCATCGCAAAGATCAGGGACTTCAGACCCTCATGGGAAGCAGTCGAAATCTCGAAGACCTTAAAGCCCATCTCCTCAAACTCGGGGCGAACAAACTCCGCCAGCTCACGAGCCTCAGGAACGTCAATCTTATTGAGCACCACAATCTGCGGACGCTCATGCAGCGGCACGGTCACACCCGCAGTCGGGTCAACCTCGTAGTTCTGCAGCTCGCCGCGGATCACCTCAAAGTCACTAATCGGGTCACGGCCCGGCTCCAGGGTCGCACAGTCAATCACGTGCACCAGAGCCGAAGAACGCTCCACATGGCGCAGGAAGCGGTGACCCAGACCGCGACCCTCCGAAGCGCCCTCAATCAGACCCGGAACATCCGCAACGGTGTAGCGAACATCGCCCGCCTGCACCACACCCAGGTTCGGGATCAAAGTGGTGAACGGGTAATCAGCAATCTTCGGACGCGCCGCAGAAATCGCAGCAATCAACGAAGACTTACCCGCCGACGGGTAACCCACCAGAGCCACATCCGCAATGGACTTCAGCTCCAGAACAATATCAGCCTCTTCACCAGGGGTGCCCAACAGAGCAAAACCGGGAGCCTTACGCTTAGCCGAAGCCAACGCAGCATTACCCAGACCGCCCATACCGCCACGGGCAGCAACATACTCGTCGCCCACACGCAGCAGGTCAGCCAAAACATTACCCTCGCGGTCCTTCACCACAGTACCCTGCGGCACGGTCAGAATCAGGTCCTCACCGTTGAAGCCGTGGTGCATATCGCCACGACCAATATCGCCATTCGGGGCGTGCTGATGCGGGCTGTGGTGGTACTCCAACAGGGTCGTGGTCTGGTTATCCACGCGCAGAATCACCGCGCCACCATTACCACCGTTACCGCCGTTAGGGCCGCCCAGGGGCTTAAACTTTTCACGTCGCACGGAGACGCAGCCGTTACCTCCGCGACCGCCAGATACATGCAAGACCACGCGGTCCACGAATTCTGCCACGGGTTCTCCTTATCTTGGAAAATCTTCACTTCGCCACCGCACGGCACACACCAATCATGCTGCGGATGCGGCGGCAGGCGCGACCGGGTTGGGGTGCGCCTCATCGTGGAGCCCAGCACGGGCGTCCACGGCATTCGAGGTCATAGCGAGAGGGGGTAGACTAACGCCTACCCCCTCTGCCCTAGCGGTGAGTATTACTCAGCTGCTGCCAGGATGTTAACGACCTTGCGGCCCTTGCGGGTACCGAATTCGACGGTGCCTGCTGCCAGAGCGAACAGGGTGTCGTCGCCACCGCGGCCAACGTTCAGGCCGGGGTGGAAGTGGGTGCCGCGCTGGCGAACGAGAATCTCGCCTGCGTTGACGGACTGGCCGCCGTAGCGCTTAACACCGAGGTACTGGGGGTTCGAGTCACGGCCGTTACGGGTGGAGCTTGCGCCCTTCTTGTGTGCCATTCTGTATTCCTACCTTAGGGTTGAATTCCGGTCGTTTCGATTACGCGTTGATAGCGGTAATCTTGACGGTGGTCAGCTCGGCGCGGAAGCCCTGACGCTTCTTGTAACCGGTCTTGTTCTTGTACTTCTGAATAACGATCTTCGGACCGCGCAGGTCCTCAACCTTCTCAGCAACAACCTTGGCGGAAGCCAGGGACTTTGCGTCAGCGGTGACCTTGTCACCGTCGACGAGCAGCAGCACGGGCAGCTCGATGGTGCTGCCGGGCTCGCCTGCAACACGGTCAAGGGTAACGAGGTCGCCTACGGAAACCTTCTCCTGGCGGCCGCCAGCGCGTACAATCGCGTATGCCACTATGGGACTCACTTTTCTCGACAACTTGCTTCTTGAATCTCACACGAATGAGCAGCCTGCGCTTTCATTGCTGTGCGCCCTCCCCCGCCAGTCGAATGACCGCGAACAAGGAGGAACGGCCCGTGCGTTCCGGCGGGATTGCCCGCCGAAGCCAACACGCGAGGCTCACCGGTGGTGTCTCTCTCCCGCACGTTCCAAACTCAGCCGAATACTCGACCGCGCCGAAGACGATGCGGGTGGGAGCGGTGTCTCCCGCTGGCCCTGCGTCGATAGGGCTTCACTGAGATAAACACCAGTCCTTAAGGATACGGCATGATCTACGCGCCGCGCAATAGATAATTTTGCGGAACACTCGAAGTCGGCACGTGATGCTCCTCTAATACTGCACCGCACTCTTAGTAGCGCCTTTAATAATGACGCAGCACACGCACAGAAAAAAATAGCCTCGGTAGGGAAGTTCCGGCTCGCCCTACCGAGGCTATCTCATATACACACACCATCGGATTTCCGATGATCGGAAGCTAAAGACTAATCGTCCTTACCTTCACGCTTAATGTCGGCAGCGGCAACGCCAATGCCGAACAAGACAGGGGCCGAAGCGTCATCAGCCACCGGAGCCACATCCGCAACAGAAGCGGAAGCAACCACGGAACCCTCAGCACGCTCGGAAGCGTCCACGGTCACGACCTGAGCACCGGCACCGGCGCTCGAAGCCGCACGGCGAATGCGACGCTTACGCGGGGTCGAACCGGGCACCTGAGCCGCAGGCTTCTGAGCCTCCTCAACCGGAGCCTCAACCGCTGCAGGAGCTGCGCCCACCACACCGGTCACAGCCGGAGCACCAATCACGCCGGTCACAATCGGGCGAGACTCAGACTTCTCAACCTTATCAGCCTTCGCGGGTGCCTGCTCGGATGCCACGCTCTGCTCAGCTGCCTTCTCGGCGCGCTTCTCATCAGCGGCACGACGAGCACGGCGGCGAGACGCACGCGGAGTCTCACGAACATCCTCAATGCGCAGGTCCTCACGCTCAACACGCTTGGACTCCTGAGCCTTCTGCACACCCGAGTTTACCTCAGCGGAGGTTGCCTCAGCGTTCTGCTGCTCGCGGTTCTGACGCTTGGACGAACGACGCTCCTCCGAACGATCCTCACGGCCCGAACGGAACGACTCACCCTCGGCGCGGGCAAGACGGCCAGCCTTCTGAGAAGCACGAGCCTTCGCCTCACCGGCGCGAATCGCCTCAAAACGATCCGAGGAGCGGCTAAAGCGCGGGTCGAGCTCCGGGTCAACGTGGTGCTCGTCCTCCAGCGCACCCGCGCCGGAATCCTCAACAGCGGCAATATCCGCATCGGTCAGCTCGCGACGCTGGCGGTTACGAGAAGACTTCTTCTCGCCACGCTTGGACGAACGACGCTCTTCCGAACGTTCCTGATCAGAACGCTCCTCAGCAGAGTCCTTCGAGGAATCCTCAGCGGACTCTTCCACGCGGTCAAACGCGCTCGCCAGCTGCTCCAGGGAGAAGCCGCCCTGCTCGCCAATCCAGTTGCCGCCGGTCACCTCAGCGACCTTGTCCTCACGCTGAGCAACCTCCGCGTGAGCCTGCTCGCTGGCAGCCTCGGCAATACCCTGAATCTCCTGCTCCAGCGAGAGCTCAGCGGTCTCCGCGCGGCGCGAACGCTTACGGCGCTTACGCTTCTTACGGGTCGAAGTGGTCTCCTCCGAAGCCTCATCAGCCTGAGCGGACGCGGCAGCCACCGCAGCCATAGCGTTACGGCGCTCAGCCTTCTTCGACTCCAGGGCGTCCTGCTTCTGCTGGTCACGAGAATCCTCGCGAGCAGCCGCACGGGCACGCTTACGGTCATTACGCTCGTGACGGTGGATGTAATCTGACGCGCCACCGCTACGACCGCTCAGCGGCTGATCGTGCACAATCAGGCCACGGCCAGCACACTGCTCACAGGGCTCCGAGAAGACCTCAAGCAGACCGGTACCCAGACGCTTACGGGTCATCTGAACCAGACCCAGCGAGGTCACCTCAGCCACCTGGTGCTTGGTGCGGTCACGGCCCAGGCACTCAATCAGGCGACGCAGAACCAGGTCACGGTTCGACTCAAGCACCATGTCAATGAAGTCAATGACGATAATGCCGCCGATGTCGCGCAGACGCAGCTGACGGACAATCTCCTCAGCAGCTTCCAGGTTGTTCTTGGTGACGGTCTCTTCCAGGTTGCCGCCGCTACCGGTGAACTTACCGGTGTTCACGTCCACCACGGTCATGGCTTCGGTGCGGTCAATCACCAGCGAACCACCCGAAGGCAGGTACACCTTACGGTCCAGAGCCTTCGCCAGCTGCTCGTTGATGCGGTAGTGGTCGAAGAGGTCATCCTCGCCATCCCACTGCTGCAGGCGGGAGACCAGGTCCGGCGCCACGTAAGTCACGTACGCCTCAATGGAATCCCAGGCGTTCTCACCCTGAACGATCATCGCGGTGAAGTCCTCGTTGAAGACGTCACGCACGGTCTTAATCATCAGGTCGGGCTCCTGGTAGAGCATTTCGGGGGCCAATACCTTGCGGGAGTTAGCCTTCTCCTGAATCTCTTCCCACTGCACACGCAGACGGTTAATGTCGTGGGTCAGCTCCTCCTCAGAAGCACCCTCCGCCGCGGTACGAACAATCACGCCAGCACCCTCGGGCAGCTTGTCCTTCAGAATCTTCTTCAGACGCGCACGCTCGGTGTCGGGCAACTTACGGGAAATACCGGTCATCGAACCACCCGGCACGTACACCAGGAAGCGACCGGGCAGGGAAACCTGGCTGGTCAGGCGAGCACCCTTGTGACCAATCGGGTCCTTGGTGACCTGCACCAGAACCGAATCACCGGGCTTCAGGGCGTTCTCAATCTTGCGGGGCGCACCGTCCAGACCGGTGACATCCCAGTTGACCTCGCCCGCGTACAGCACAGCGTTGCGGCCGCGTCCAATGTCAACGAACGCAGCTTCCATGGACGGCAGAACGTTCTGAACCTTACCCAGGTACACGTTGCCGATCAGGGAATCCTGCTGGGTCTTGGACACGAAGTGCTCAGCCAGCACGCCGTCCTCAAGCACACCAATCTGGATGCGGCCGTCCTTCTGACGAACCAGCATCTGACGGTCCACAGACTCGCGGCGAGCCAGGAACTCAGCCTCAGTCACGATGTGGCGGCGGCGGCCTAGGGAGCGGGACTCGCGGCGGCGCACACGCTTCGCCTCCAGGCGGGTAGAACCGCGCACACCGGTCACAGTGTTGGATGCGTGAGAGTCAGCCAGGCGCGGCGCACGCACCTTGGTGACGGTCTCAACGTCGTCATCAACGCCGCCCTCAATCTCAATATCTTCGGTACCGCGGCGACGGCGACGGCGACGGTGGCTCGTCACCTCAGCCTCAGCGGCAGCCTCCTCGCGGCGGCGCTCCATGCGCTCCTTACGCTTCTGCCCCTCGGCAGCGGCGCGGCGTGCCTCACGCTCCAGCTTGGCGGCAACAGCGAGCTCGCTCAGCTCTTCCGGCTCGGGTGCCATGAACAGCGGCATCGCACCCATGGGGGTACGCGAGCGCAGCTCCTGCAGCTTTTCGCGCTGCAGGTCGCTAATGGTCTTTACCGGCTCGGGAGCTTCTGCGGGCTCCTCGGCGGCAGGTTCCTCAATTGCAGGTGCTTCAGCTACGGGCTCTGCCTCTGCGGAGTCAGCCTCAGTGTTCTCAGCCTGCTTCTCGGCAGTCTCAGTCTCCTCTGCCTCGGATTCAACCTCGGCTTCCGCTGCGGCCTCGCCCTCAACGAATTCAGCTTCGGCAGTCTCTTCTGCGGCTTCTTCGGTCTTTTCTGCCTTGGTCACCTTCTCGACCTTGGCAATCTCTTCGACCTTGGCGGTCTTCTCCACGGTCTCAGTCTTAGCAACCTTCTCAACCTTGGCGATCTCTTCAACCTTCGCGGTCTTCTCCTCAACAGCAGGCTCAGCCGCCTTTTTCTCAGCAGCCTCAAACAGGCTATCCAGAGTAGAAGCAACCTCGGTCTCAGACGCAGCGGGAGCGGCAACCTTCGGTGCCGGCGCGTGCTTAGCCTTAGCGTTACGCAGGTTGGTCAGGCCAGCCGCAATCGCCTCATCCAGGGGAACCTCAGGAGCCTTCTCCTTCTTCGGGCGACCCGGACGGCGGCGCTCAATACCCTGCTGGGCGTCAGAGCTCTCACGAACATTCTTACGCAGAGTTTCACGGGTCTCTGCAGAGGCGTTCTTCTCCTCCGCGAGGGCGTTCAGCGCCTCAAAAACCCCAAGTTCGACGTTCTTCTCGTCAGACATTAATCTTCTTTCGTTACACCCTGCTCCGCACCGCAAGGATTTTAACAGCGCGCATACAGCGCAAAGCCTAGTTGCTGTCACCGCGGCTCAAGCCTCACCCTACGGTGCGCGTTCATCGGCGCTACCGGGCACTATCTCGTTCAGTGCTTCTGCCGTAGGGGGCGAGCGGGCGGAACGCAGAGCGCGCCGCGACGGTCACAGCCACCTCGCTCTCGAGCACGGCACGCTCACACCCTTCCTGGGTGCCCTGCCGGTCTTCGGGTTTCTTCGCCGAGGCGGGCGGCCCGCGCGGTGCGACAGTTATGCTCCGCGGCTTATAGCCGGCGCTCTTCGGGTACTCTCCCTCGATGCGTTGGTGGGGATCTTTATGCGCGTGCGGGGCGCACAAGACACCGTGTTCCATTATACCCGGTAGAGAGTACCTCTAAGCCACCCCACCCATCCTATCTGGGCTCCACCTCCCGGCAGGATGCGCGGGCACATTACTACGGGCACCTTGCAGCAGGCACATTGCTGCGAGCACGCTGCGGCGGGCGCATGGCGGGTACAGCAAAGCCGGGCATGCCACTACGCACCACCCGGCTTCAAAAACTTTCAGAGGAGGGGCTAGTCCAGACCCAGCTCCGCATCGCGCGCCTCACGAGCCTGCTGAGCAAGCTTCGGGTCGGTCGGCAGGTACTCCGGACCGGAACCGGTCGCAAACGGAACACCCAGAATGAAAACAAACGGAGAAACCACCAGCAGAATCACCCACAGCAACGAGAAGTGACCGGCGGTCAGCAACAGCAGGGCAGTCAGAAAAATAACGGCAGCAGCGCCCATTGCGGCAATTCCGGCAGTCTTCACGGTTCTCCTCGAAGGGGTATCAAGAATCTAGTGTCCAGCAGAACGGCAGGCAGTCAACGCTGCGGGTGAAACCCGCGGACGGCTCCGGCTGACGCCGCTCAAGAATATACCTGACCATTATACGCACCCGCGCCGCCTCCCCGCTGACCGCCGCCGGCAAGGTTGCCGGCGCCTCCCCCACTACCCGGAACATTCTTCCCGGCACAATCTGCCTGCGGGTACAGCAACGCCCCGGCACCAACAAGTACCGGGGCGTTGAATGTTCGGGGCATCAGCCCTCAAATGCTTAGCGCATCATATTCACAATGACCTCAAAGAAGCGGATCACAATAATGCCGAAAATCAGGATCAGCCACAGGCTAATCGCAAACCAGGACCAGCCGCGAGCGCTCTCACGCATCGACTGCGACGCCGGAATAACACCCGCCGAAATATTGCGGACCGTGGTCTTTACAAAAAGCGTGATGGTCATAACCCACACGATCATGCAGAACAGGCACAGGGCATTAATCTGGAACGTCGTCTGGTACCACAGCCACATAATGAAGGCGGTCGCCGCAGCCAAACCAATGTTCATGCACACCCAGAACCACTTCTTAAACTGTGCACCCGCCATGATTGCGGCACCGATAGTCACCACAATCGAGAAGCCCACCAGACCAATGAACGGGTTCGGGAAGCCGAAAGCTTCCGCCTGCGGGGTGCGCATCACCGTGCCGCAGCTGAGCAGGGCGTTGATATCGCAGACCGTGGAGTGGCCGGCATCAATGTAAATCTGCAGGCGCTCGTACACCAGAATCGCTGAAGAAATGAGTGCGATCAGGCCGGCGCCAACCAGCCAGAATCCGAGCTGTCGGTCTGAGTAGCTGCCCGGGGTTCCCGTGTGCCCGTGCTGCGCTTCTTTTTCAGCGTGGGTGGGCTCGGTAGTACTCGATGCGGCGGTACTCATACGACTCCTTTAGATAGTGTTTTACGGTGATACTCACCGGCGCGGCATAGCCAGCACCCCGGAAGCAGTACCCCATTTATCCTAGCCTCTCACATTGCTCAATAGCACGCCATTAGCTTCTACATTTACTATATGACGCCTCAGATCATGCAAATAGGCGCGTTTTTGTGACGTACCTTAAACACAAAAGCCCCGGAAGGAGCCCGCAACGTAGCGGCGGGCGGGACCTTCCGGGGCATGGTGCGCATGTTTTCTATGGCATTCGCCTCATCGACGCGCGGCGGCTCCCACGGCAACTACCGTGGAGCGCACAGACGGCACGTGAGGGCAGTGCGTTAGGGCAGCGGGTGGGTGTACGACTCATCAAAGAACAGCTGCTCCAGCTCCACCGCGCGGCTAAAGAACTCGCGGGCAGCCTGCGCATCCGACGGGCCCACACGGTCCAGTTCGCGGCGCAGGAAATCAACCAGCTCACGAAACTCCGGGTAGTCGTGAAGGCTAATCCACTCGTGGTGCACAAAAGATTCAGGACGCTTGGCGGGAGCCTTCGACGCCCAATCCAGGTACAGGCCCTCGCAAACCACCAGCACCGACAGGATCGCCGCGTAGCTGCCGCTAGCCGCCGCGTCGAGGAAGAGACGCTTGAAGCCGGTGGTCGCCTCCGTATCGGGCATGGAATCACGCTGATGCTCAGTCACGCCGAGAGTTTCAAAACAACGCAGGAAGTAGGTGTTCTCATCGCCCGCAATCTCGCCGGCAAACTGCGCCAAGCGCAGGCGACCCGCGAGAGTATCAGCGTTAGCAATCGCGCCACCAATCAGGGCGAGGAAGGTATCGAGGAAACGGTAGTCCTGCACCAGGTACCCCACCATGACCTGCGGGGCGATCGAGCCGTCAAAAAGCTCAGCAACAAAGCGGTGATTCGTGGCGGAAAGCCAGGTGTCGAGGTTCTCCTGGCGCAGCGTCTCCGTGAACGAATCGGTGCCAATCAAATCGGTGAAGGGTGCGGGCATGATGGGTGCCTTTCACTATGTGGCATACCGTCGCTGGTATGCGTATGTGTGCGGGTGTGTTGGTGCGGCCTCAGGCGTTGGGGCCGGCGCCTCAGCGAATATAGCACCGTGACGCCAAGGCGTGCCCGGTTTTGCGCCCCGGTGCCCGCAAATTTTCGTTCTTTTCGATTTTTGGGTGGGTGAGGGCGGATGATGCCGGTCAAACTCGCGCGATTGGGGTTAGGTGAGAGCCTATGGGAACACGTGAGAAATCATGCGTTCGAGTGGGACTATGAGGGCAAAGGCATAAAAAGCGGGGGCACGAAAAAACGGGGTGCCACTCCCCCAGCCAGTAAATACTAGAAATACTAGCCGGAGGACGGCACCCCGCCTTCTTATCAATAACCTCAGTGGGCTTTATTCGTCTTCAGAGTCATCGTCACCGAAGAAATCATCGGTGTACGAATCCCCCAGCGGCAGACCCAGCGAATCCTCCAGCGAAGAACCCGCCGCAGACTCGCCACCCAGCTCAGCCATGATGCCGTCCAGCAGCTCATCCGGCTCAGCAGAGGCAGCCGCAGCCGCCGCGGCAGCCAGAGTCGAAGCCGACGCCGCGCCCGCAGAACCCGCATAAGCACCCTCGGCGCCCAGCTCATCCGGCAGCTCCTCAGCCTCAGCGCCGGGGGTCTTCGCCTGCTCATGCGCAGCCAGCAGGGTACGCGCCTCACCGATGACCGTAATCGAACCGGTAATCAGCACGCCCGCCGACTCCTGCTCGAAGAGGGCGTTCTCCATGGCGGTGGCAATCGCCTCGTCCAGGTGCTCGAACACCTCAATCGAGTCTTCGTCCAGACCAGCGTCCAGGGCGAGCTCGTGCAGACGCTCCGGCGCAATCGCACGCGGCGAATCCGACGCCGCCAAGTACAGGCGGAACGTGCCGTCCGAAGCGTCCACGTACTCTTCGCGCATGGTCTCAAACATGCCCAGAGCATCCTTCTCACCCAAAATACCGACCACGGAATGCAGGTGCGACAGCTTGAACGCCTCAGTCAGCGCAGCCGCGGAAGCACGCACGCCGTGCGGGTTGTGGCCCGCATCCAGGATGGTCAGCGGCTCGGTGCGCACAACCTCCAGACGGCCCGGCGAGCGCACCGTCTCAAACGCGGTACGCACCACGTCCTCGGGTAGCTGACGCTGACCGCCGAAGAACGCCTCCACGGCGGCAAGAGCCACCACGGCGTTCTGTGCCTGATGCGCACCGTGCAGGGACAGCGGCACATCCGGGTACTCGCCCGCCAGACCGCGCAGGGTCAGCAGCTGACCGCCGACCGCAAGCTCACGGGAGACAACGCCGAACTCCACGCCCTCAAAGGCGAAGGATGCTTCCTTCTCGCGGGCGGAGGCGAGCAGCACGTCCGCCGCTTCCGGGTCCTGTGCCGCAGAAATCAGGAAGCCGCCGGGCTTGATAATGCCGGACTTTTCGGTCGCGATCTCGGCGAGGGTTTCGCCGAGCATATCGGTGTGGTCCAGACCGATCGGGGTGACCACGGAAACCACGCCGTCGGCAACGTTCGTGGAGTCCCAGGTGCCGCCGATACCGACCTCGAGCACCACCACGTCTACCGGCTCATCCGCGAAAATCGCGAAGGCGAGCACGGTAACGGACTCGAAGAAGGTCAGCGCGGGCTCGCCGCGGGAGGTCATCTCTGCGTCCACAATCTGCAGGTAGGGGGCGATTTCATCCCAAATGCGCACGAAGGTGGCGTCCGGTACGGGCGCGCCGTTAATGCAGATACGCTCGGTAACGCTTTCGAGGTGCGGGCTGGTAAAGCGGCCCACGCGCAGGTCGTGGCCGAGCAGCAGCGCCTCAATCATGCGGGCGGTGCTGGTCTTGCCGTTCGTGCCGGTGATGTGGATGACCGGCGCGGCACGGTGCACGTCGCCAAGGATTTCGACGGCGCGCGCCACGGCGTCCAGGCGCGGCGCCATCTTGTTTTCGGGTGCTCGCGCCAGCAGTTCACCGTAGACCCGCTCCACGCCCTCGGGGTCGGGAATTGCGGGGTAATTCTTCTCGCTCATTGTTCTCCTCACTGGGATAGCCGGTCAGTGCCGGCAGGGGCCCACCGTGCGGCGGGATAGACGACGGGCCGCCCCGCCCGTGAAGGGGGCGGGACGGCCGTACGGTTCAGGCGTTTTATGCCTTGGCTACGCTAATGCTCAGCTCGGCTGCTTCGCTCAGCTGTAGGGACACGGCGAGGGTTTCGCCGGTCACCAGTGCTTCGTTGGCGCGCAGAGCTGCCAGAGTTTCCTCCGGTGCCGCGATGCTCAGGTTGATGCGGTCCGCAACGTTCAGGTCGGCGTCCTTACGTGCCTGCTGAATAGCGCGGATGGTGTCGCGGGCGATACCCTCGGCTACCAGCTCGTCGGTCAGCTCAATGTTGAGGACCAGGAAGCCGCCGGGCAGAACCGCAGCCGCAGTGTGCTCAGCACCCTCAGCGTCAGCGGCAACCACGGTTGCCAGCTCGTATTCGCCCTCTTCCAGAGCCAGGCCGCCGTCCAGAGCTGCCACGCCGACCAGGACGGTACCGTCCTCGGTCACGGTCCAGTCACCGGACTTGGATGCCTTAATGGCAACCTGCACCTGCTTGCCCAGGCGCGGACCTGCCGCACGTGCGTTGACCTTCAGCTGCTGGGAGATGCCGTAGTCGGCGGGGTCGACGGTGTCGGCGCTGACCAGTTCCACCTGGCGCAGGTTCAGCTCGTCCTCGACGATGTTCGCGAAATACTCCGCACCCTTCTCACCGAAAGCGGTACCCAGGGCTGCGAACTGCTCGGGTGCAATCGCCACGGTCATCTTCTGCAGCGGCTGGCGCACGCGAATCTTCTTTTCCTTGCGCAGTGCCGAACCGGCGGAGCAGACCTCACGCACGGTCTGCATAAGAGCCAGCAGGTCGGACTCGTCAGCGAAGGCGGATGCCTCGGGCCAGTCAGCCAGGTGCACGGAGCGTTCACCGGTGAGGCCGCGGTAGATTTCCTCGCTGCTGAGCGGCAGCAGGGATGCGGCGACCTTCGACACGGTCACCAGTGCGGTGTAGAGGGTGTCGAATGCGTCGGTATCTTCGTTGAAGAAGCGCTCGCGGGAGCGGCGCACGTACCAGTTGGTCAGTGCGTCGGCGTATTGGCGCAGGGATTCGCAGGCGTTCCAGATGTCGTAGGAGTCCATCGCGGCGGTGACCTGCTCGATGAGTTCGCGGGTCTTGCCGAGGATGAAGCGGTCCATCACGTGCTGCGAGTCGTACTTGAGCTTTGCGCTGTAGCCTTCGCCGTTGTTGGCGGCGTTAGCGTACAGGGCGAAGAAGTGGTAGACGTTCCACAGCGGCAGCATGACCTGGCGAACACCCTCACGGATGCCCTGTTCGGTCACGATCAGGTTGCCGCCGCGCAGAATCGGCGAGGACATCAGGAACCAGCGCATTGCATCGGAGCCGTCGCGGTCGAGGACCTCGGAGACGTCCGGGTAGTTACGCAGGGACTTGGACATCTTCTGACCGTCCGAGCCGAGCACAATACCGTGGCTGATGACGTTCTTGAACGCGGGGCGGTCGAAGAGTGCGGTCGCCAGTACGTGCAGCACGTAGAACCAGCCGCGGGTCTGACCGATGTACTCGACGATGAAGTCTGCCGGGTAGTGGTTCTCGAACCATTCCTGGTTCTCGAAGGGGTAGTGCACCTGTGCGTAGGGCATGGAGCCGGAGTCGAACCAGACGTCGAGCACATCTTCCACACGGCGCATGGTGGACTTGCCGGTCGGGTCGTCCGGGTTCGGGCGGGTCAGCTCGTCAATGTACGGGCGGTGCAGGTCGGGTTCGCCGTCCTTGTTCAGGGGCAGGCGGCCGAAATCTGCCTTGAGCTCTTCGAGGGAGCCGTACACGTCCATGCGCGGGTAGTTCGGGTCGTCCGAAACCCACACGGGGATCGGGGAGCCCCAGAAGCGGTTACGGGAGATGGACCAGTCGCGTGCGTTCTCAACCCACTTGCCGAACTGGCCGTACTTCACGTTTTCCGGGATCCAGTTGATCTGCTTGTTCAGCTCGTACATGCGGTCCTTGAAGTCGGTGACCTTCACGTACCAGGAGGTGATTGCACGGTAGATGAGCGGGGTGCGGCAGCGCCAGCAGTGCGGGTAGGAGTGCACGTAGGACTTCTCGCGGATCAGCACATCGTCTGCCTTGAGGGCGTTGATGATGGTGCGGTTCGCGTCGAATGCCTGCACGCCTGCAATCTCAGCCAGGGCGGTGGTGCCGGAGGCGGTAGGCTCGGCGAAGAGGTTCAGGAACTTTGCGCCTTCGTCGAGGGAGAGAATCACGGGAATGCCGTAGCCTTCACAGACCTTCTGGTCGTCTTCACCGTAGGCGGGTGCCTGGTGGACGATGCCGGTACCGTCACCGGTGGTGACGTAGTCGGCGACGAGGATCTGCCAGGAGGTTTCGGTGCCCCACTTTTCGGCGTCTGCGAAGTAGTCCCAGAGCGGGGTGTAGCGTACGTGCTCGAGCTGGGAGCCGGTGTAGCGTGCGGTGACGGCTGCGTCTGCGTCCTTTTCGGGCTGGTCGCCTTCGTAGCCGAGGTCCTTGGCGTAGGAGCCGAGCAGCTCGGAGGCGAGCAGGAAGGAGCGACCCTCGAACTTGCCTGCGCCGGGTACGACGGAGTATTCGATCTCGGGTCCGACGGCGAGTGCCTGGTTGGTGGGCAGGGTCCAGGGGGTGGTGGTCCATGCGAGTGCTTCGACGCCGTCGAGTTCTGCGGCGACCTTCTCGTCAGCGCCGAGGGCGGTGTCTGCGGTGAGGCGGAATGCGACGGTGACGGTCTGGTCCTGGCGGTCCTTGTACACGTCGTCGTCCATGCGCAGCTCGTGGTTGGAGAGGGGGGTCTCGTCCTTCCAGCAGTAGGGCAGCACGCGGAAGCCCTGGTAGGTCAGGCCCTTGTCGTAGAGGCGCTTGAACGCCCAGATGACGGACTCCATGTACTCGACGTTCAGGGTCTTGTAGTCGTTTTCGAAGTCGACCCAGCGTGCCTGGCGGGTGACGTACTTTTCCCACTCGTTGGTGTACTTGAGCACGGATGCGCGGGCAGCGTCGTTGAAGTTGTCGATGCCCATTTCGAGGATTTCGCGCTTGTCGGTCATGCCGAGCTGCTTCATTGCCTCGAGTTCTGCGGGCAGGCCGTGGGTGTCCCAGCCGAAGCGGCGTTCTACCTTGTGGCCGCGCTGGGTCTGGTAGCGTGCGACGAGGTCCTTGGCGTAGCCGGTGAGCAGGTGGCCGTAGTGGGGCAGGCCGTTAGCGAAGGGAGGGCCGTCGTAGAAGACGAATTCGTTTTCGCCGTTTTCGCCTGCGGGGCGGTTCTCGACGGATGCGGAGAAGGTGTTGTCCTTCTTCCAGTAGTCGAGGACTGCCTCTTCGAGTGCGGGGAACTTGGGCGATGCGGTGACGCCGCTTCCTGCGGCTTCGAAAGCGCTCGCCTTGGGGTAAACATGGGACATGTGTTTGTGCGCCCTTATCTGTTGTTCTCAACGCTGAGAGGTTGGGGCGACAGGGTACGTAGCACTCGTCGTCCGCACCGTTTCAGCGGGTGAGGATTGACATGACGGGTGCAAGGACGCCTGGGCATCACTGACCTGCCCGGGCTGTTCCGGGGGGCGGGATGCGGCGCGGTACCACCTTGCTTACTGATTTAACAGCTCAACGCACCGAACCCTCCCGGGGCTAGCGGGGTGTCGCGTGTCCGCGATACCTAGCCACCGGAAGAGCGGCGCGTTGGGCGGGTATCAGTCGCTTATTACAGCTATATCGGGCTTAACCGTCCGGTTCTACTGGGACTACATCTCTTCCGCTAAGACACCCTCGCCGCAGCGATTGGCGGGTGCCCGCAGGTGCGGTCCGTTCTTCCGAATTGCTCGCCGGTGATGGCCGGGTCGTTGCAAACACTAATAGTTTATGTGGCTTTTGTGCCTGTATGCAACCCCGCGGGGTGTGGGTTTGAACAGTACTTTTCGGATGCGCCGCTACCGGGGGCGTAAAACAGAATGGTTCTTCGTTCGGCGATATTTAGAGCGAGTAGGGGGATTAAGGGGTCTTGACTCACCCCGCACTCGAGTGTGTTTAAAGATGTATGTTTTTACATTCCTTGCGTGTTGCTTTAAGTGGGTTTCAATTTTTTCAAGGGAACCTGCGGGATTGCAGTCAGTGCAACCACAAGATATGGGGTGAACACCGATGTAATTCCACTAGATATTCACCCCTGCATGTTTTCACCCCCTCAATATCCCGTGTGGGAACCGGTTTTTCTGAATGATTCAGCAATGCATAGCGGGTGAATAGAGTGCATATTTCGGGGGTTCCGAGCGGGTTTCCCCTTGTTGAATCGGGTATTTCTCCTGGACTACTGAAGGCCTCCTCGCATTCAGAAGGTTGAGCCACCCCCTCTCCCCTCCCCTATCTTTCGCAAATACCGGGACGAGGCTCTTTCATTTTTCAGGCCATATATATGATTGAAATCACTTAATTTAACGTGCGCGCCACCTCTCGCCGAAGCACCCATCTCCATCAAATAGCTCCCCATCAACAGAGCATGGTCATAATACTTTACGGTGATTGAGATCTTGAGTGCCCCATAGGCTCTCAGGGATTACTAAGGTGTATTTTCGTGCATTTTGAGTTCAAAATAGTCTAAAATGAATCGTGCAACACATCAATGATGATTCGATAGCATCTACCCTCTCACCGGGGTGTGAACATAGCAGTCTCAAAGATGAGTTCACCGCGTATCCGTTCGCTCCACCAGCAGCGTGTACGCACCCGAGGTCACTTCCGGATGTGGACTGAAACCGCGGCATTTGCCTGAAGTTTTACCCCCTTTCACGACCTCACCCAACACGCCATACAACCACGCGCCCGCCGCCGGGTGCCCCGAGCCCGCCTCGGGAATAATCAAGGAGTTCACCGATGCTCTCACCCTCTTCGAGCACCCGTTCCGCCGCTTCCCGCCTTATGAGCCGCCGTACCCTGCTGCTCGGTGGCGCGGTTTCCCTCATGGCCGGTTGCGCCTCCGATATTCGCCCGCTGAGCGAAGAAGCAAAAGCTAAGGTAGGCTCCCCCACCCCTTCCGCGAGCGCTTCCGCTTCTGCATCTAGTTCACCGTCTGCTTCACAGTCTGCTTCGGCGACCGCATCAGCAAGCGCTAAGAGCAGCTCATCCAGCGCGGCACGCGTACCCGTATCTGAGGATGCACTCGTTGAGGGTTGGGAAAAGTACCCCGGCCCTCTGAAGCTGACCGGCGAATACATGGGCGAGTACCAGCCCGCAACGGATTCTTCCCCCGCGAAGAACGTACCCAAGCCCCTCAAGACCGTTCCGCACCGTGAAGAACCGACCTTCCAGGGCGCCTACGAGACGTTGCGTGCCTACTACAGTGCTCAGATCACCGCACTCAAGGATGGCCACTACGCGGATCAGGCGATTGAGCTGACCTACCCGGCAGACAAGAGCGCCATCGACGAGGTTAAAGCAGTCAAGGAACTGTATGAGCAGAACGGCTGGTACATGGACTTCACGTGCAGCATTTCCATGCGGAATACGGAGCCTCGAACTGCCCTGAAGAACGGTGACGGCTACGTAGAAATCATGATGGACGCCAAGTATTCTGCCACCGCCATCCATCAGCCGGACGGCACCGAACGCAAGATACCGGCGATTACTCAGGTGGCTATTCCGCACGTGATGCTCTACACCGAGGGTAAGTGGTGGCGAATCGGCAACGATTATCTGAACGAGCGTCTGAATGGCGGCAAGGGCTCTTCCGACTCTTCTGGCTCCGGAGGTTCCAGTTCTGCCGGTTCTAGCGGTTCTTCGTCCTCGGGTCGCGGCTCCACTAAGGTCTAAATCCGCAGGGGTCTAATACCCTAGTCGAGAGCAGCCCGTCTCATCAATTCCATATGCACTAGCCCAAAGTCGAGGAGGCGCACCCCCCTGCACCTCACCGACTTTGGGTTATTGTGCCTTAAAGACAATGTCCAGGGTTTTTTGACGAAGTTTTAAAACCAGTCTTCTATAGTAAGAAGTGGATACTTCGTATCGCCGCAGTTCACGCTCCGGCACACCTGTATCCCGGTACCCCCCCCTGTACCGCGCACCATACAAAAACGATGAGGCGGATCCTTTCGTACGCATCACAGCGTTGTGAAGCGAGCTACCTCGATCAACCACTTTCAGGAGATACCATGTCCTTCCGGCCGAGTGCACACACCAGCTTCTCTGCTAACGACCGAAACGGATTGACCCGCCGCACCGTTCTTTTTGGCGGTCTGACCGCCGGTGCTTTGACTCTAGCAGGATGCGCCTTCAACAAGGATATTCGCCCCACCGGTAGCGGCGACACTTTCTCCGGCTCCCCGAGCGCCTCCGCCTCCCCCTCTGCGTCGGCTTCGCCTTCTGAGTCTGTCTCGGCTTCGGCATCCGCTTCGTCTTCGTCCTCGTCAAGCCGTAGTAGCGCGAAGATTATTCCGTCCGACGAGTTCTTGAAGGACTATAAGAAGTACATTGGCGACGTCAAGTACGAGTACAAGCCCGCCATTGCGCACTATGTTGAGCCGACCGACACCTCCCCCGCGAAGAACGTTCCGATCCCGGTCATTGATACGGTGGCTCAGCGTACCGTCAGTCTCGAGGGCGCCTACAAGACTCTGGCTGCTTACCAGAGCGCGTACATTGCCGCGATGTACAACGGCGACCTGCAGTACCTCAAGGGTCTGGTCCACGGCGCTGACAGCGGTCTGGTCAACAATCTGAAGGCTATTGCTAAGCTCTACGCTGCGGGTGGTTGGACTAAGGACTACGAGAGTAAGCTGAGCATCCGTGACGATCTCGATGCGAAGGCTCTTGCCTCTTCCGATTTGGCTGTTGTGGCGTTCCCCTGCCGGGATGTTGTCAAGGAGTACACCATCTACCAGAAGGGCACGGGTGAGCCTCAGAAGGCAAGCACCCTGGATGTCGTGATTTACGTGGTGTACGCCGAGGGCAAGTGGCGCGTGACCAGCCGCGAGTACTTTGTGTCGGAGTACAGCGACCGATTCCGCAAGGTCTTTGAGGGCCCCTCCTCATCGGCTTCGGCAAGCAAGTCCAGCGGTGGCGGCTCCGGCAGCTCCGGTGGCTCTAGCTCCGGTAGCAGTAGCGATTTCAAGGTCTAGGCTCTGAGATTCTAAGCTCCAAGATTAGGATTTGAGCGCAGCGCCCCTGATGAAAGCGGGGCGGGTATCAACTGATACCCGCCCCGCTTTCGTATGTTTTTGTGCCGCGGCGTTCCGGCGCAGCAATATAACCCGGTACAGCAACAGCCCCGCTCCTTGGCAACTAGGAAAACCAAGGATGCGGGGCTGTGCAATACTATCTAGCGCACCGCCTCTAGGAGGTGGAACGCTCACGCAGACGCTCGTGAACCTCGCTCACAAAGCGGTTCTGATCATCGCGAGCATAATGCACGACCTCACCGATGACGGTAATAGCCGGCGCCTTAACCGATGCGCAATCCGCCTGAGCGTTCTCAAGGGTCGTGACAGTCACGCGCTCCTTCTCAGAGAAACCGTTCTCAATGGTTGCCAGCGGCGTGTCAGCCTCAATCCCACGAGAGAGCAGAGACGCCACCGTATCGGGCAGGGTACGAACGCCCATCAGCAGCACCACGGTGCCCTGGGCACGCAGGGTCGCCTCAACCGCCGACACTTCGGTCTCCGACAGGCCGGAGTGACCAGAAATGACGGTGAAAATCGAGGACACCTTACGCAGGGTCACCGGAATCGCCGCACGCGCAGGAACCGCAATGGCGCTGGTAATGCCGGGGATAACCTCAGCCTCCAGGCCTGCGGCGATGCACGCATCCAGCTCTTCAGCACCGCGACCGTACACGTACGGGTCGCCACCCTTCAAACGCACCACGGTCTTACCCGAAAGCGCGTAATCAATCATGAGCTGCTGAATGCGGGACTGCGGAACAGCGTGCTTACCGGGAACCTTGCCCACATCAACAATGAGGGCGTTCGGTGCGTACTCGCCGTACTCCTGCGGGGCGAGGTGATCCAGAAGGACCACGTCCGCCTCACTCAGGGCACGTGCCGCACGCAGGGTCAGCAGGTCAGCGGCACCGGGGCCGCCACCCACAATGTAGACCTTGCCGGGGTTCTCAGCAGGCTCGCCGGGCAGAAGAATGCCGCGTTCCGTCACGCTATCGTCCAGGGTGTGCCCGGGCGCCCCGCCCGCGAGGATTTCGTCAATAGTGGCGAACTCGCGGGGCGGGAACGGAGGAATCTTCGGGCACATACTACGCTGCCGGGACCGGGTTGAGGTCACTGGGCTTGCCCACGGGAATCTTGGCACCGGTCAGCAGGACGGTGTTGGACTCGCCAGCTTCTGCCGCCGCAATTTCCTCGGGGGTTGCGGGGCGAATCTGCTCGCGCTCCAGCACATACAGGTGCGAACCCTCGTCGCTGCCGTTGGGCTCGTTGATGAAGGCGCGGAAGCGGCGCAGACGGCGCTCGTCGCGCAGGGTTGCTGCCCACTCGTCCTCGTAGGAGTCAACGTGACGCTGCATGTCGCGCTCCAGGTCCTCGCACACGCCCAGGGAGTCCTCAATGAGGACGGACTGCAGGTGTGCCAGACCGTCGCCGTGCTCCTCATCCAGATCCTCGAGCCAGCGAGCGGTACGCTGCAGCTTGTCTGCGGTACGGATGTAGTACATCAGGTAGCGGTCAATGTAGCGGATGATGTCCTCGCTGGAGGCGTCCTTGACGAAGAGGCGACCGTGAGCGGGGTTTGCACCACCGTTACCGCCCAGGTACAGGTTCCAGCCGTTGGTGGTTGCAATCAGACCAACGTCCTTGCCCTGTGCCTCAGCACATTCACGGTTACAACCGGAAACGCCGAACTTGAACTTGTGCGGGGAACGCAGACCGCGGTAACGGTTCTCCAGCTGGATTGCCATGCCGGTAGAGTCCTGAACACCGAAGCGGCACCAGGTCGAACCCATGCAGGACTTCACGTTACGCAGGGACTTACCGTATGCCTGACCGGATTCGAAACCGGCATCCACCAGGCGCTCCCAAATGTAGGGCAGCTGCTCCAGGCGAGCACCGAACATACCGATACGCTGCGCACCGGTAATCTTCACATACAGACCGAACTCTTCAGCGACCTCTGCGATGACGCCCAGCTTCTTAGCGGGAATCTCACCTGCAGGAATACGCGGAACGACGGAGTAGGTACCGTTCTTCTGCATGTTCGCCAGTGCGCGGTCGTTGGTCTCCTGAATACCACCGCGGCCTGCGTCCAGGACGTAGGAGTTGCGGAAGGAGGAGAGAATCGACGCAACGGTCGGCTTACAGATTGCACAGCCGTCGCCACCGCGGCCGAAGCGTGCCAGAACGGAGTCAAAGTCGTCCAGGTTGGTCAGGCGCACAGCCTCAGCCAGCTCAGCACGGGAGAAGTCGAAGTGCTCACACAGTGCCTTGGAGACGGTCAGACCCATCTTCTTCATCTGCTGTTCCAGAGTCTTCTGCAGCATCGGAACACAGGAACCACACTGGGTACCCGCGGTGGTGCAGGACTTCAGCGATGCAACATCGTGGTTGCCGTCTGCGATAGCCTCACGGACGGCACCGAAGCTGATGTTGTTGCAGGAACACAGGATTGCGTCGTCGGGCAGTTCGGTGTCGGGGATGCCGTCGCCGCCGCCAGCTGCGGTCAGGTAGACGTTCGGCTCAGCGGGCAGTTCGCGACCGAGCAGGGGCTTGAGGGAGTCGAAGGGAGCGGTGTCGCCGACGAACACGCCACCGAGCAGGGTCTTTGCATCGCCGCTGGTCACAATCTTCTGGTACATGCCGCGTGCGGGGTCTGCGAACAGAACCTCGAGGCAACCCTCGGTGGTGCCGCGGCGGTCACCGAAGCCAGCGACCTGAACGCCGGAGAACTTCAGCTTGGTTGCGATGTCGAACTCTTCAACCTGAGCTTCTTCGTTGTCGTTGAGCAGGTTAGCTGCCACAGCGTCAGCCATAGCGTTAGCCGGTGCGACCAGACCCCAGGTGCGGCCCAGCACGCAGGCGACCTCACCGATAGCCCAAATGTGCTCGTCGGAGGAGTGGCATGCGTCGTTGACAAGAATACCGCCGCGCTCACCCAGTGCCAGGTCAGCCTCGCGTGCCAGCTCATCGTTGGGGCGGATACCAGCACCGAAGACCACCATGTCGGCAGGCAGGGTGCGGATTTCTGCATCCTCAGAGGGAGAATCTGCGATGGAGACGGAGACGACGTTGCCGTCAGCATCCTTGTTGATGCCGGAGATGTACACGCCGGTCTCAATCTCAATGCCGGTTGCCTTAATCTGGGCGTTCACGGCGTAACCGCCACCCTGGTCAACCTCAACGGAAAGCAGCCAGGGAGCCACGTCCAGAATGGTGGGCTCTGCGCCCAGGTCCTTCAGACCCTCAGCTGCTTCGAGGCCGAGCAGACCGCCACCGACGACAATACCGCGGGGTGCGCGGCCGAGGGTGTCCTGCAGGCGCTTGACCTCGGAGACCATGTTCTTCACGTCGTCGATGGTGCGGAAGACGTGTGCGGCGTCCGAGTTAAGAATGGGGATACGAACCGCGCGGGAACCGGTCGCGAAGACCAGCACGTCGTAGGGGTACTCGTTGCCCTCGGTGTCGGTGACGACGCGGCGGGTGCGGTCAAGCTTCTCTGCGTGGCAGTTGTTGACCAGGTTGATGTTCTCTGCATTCCACAGTTCGGGGTCACCGAGGGTCAGGTCCTTCTCGGTGTCCTTGAAAATCTTCTCGATAGCAACGCGGTCGTAGGGGATGTAGGGCTCATCGTTGAGGACGGTGATGGTGTCCGCTGCGCGACCGGCAGCTTCAGCGCCTTCGTGGTACGCGCGTACAAAACGCCACGCAGCGGGGCCTGCGCCGACAACGAGAATGTTGCGGGGAGTGTGCGACATGGATTTTCCTTCCTAGTTGTAATGCAGGTAGTTCATGGCACTTATCTACCCTCAGTGTGCGACTGGATCGTGCCCAGCATTGGAACTCCTAGTTTCCGTACCGTTGGGCTCGTACCTGATGCGTACCGAGTAGTTGAAGCACCCGCTTCTTTAGAATGCATCTGAAAATTACGAAACATTTTTGTGTGGGATTATGTTGTTTTCTTCAGGCAGTCAAAAGGCGTTTTAAACTACGACTTTTATCGTACACTCTAGCGCGGGGTCGAGGCATCGAAAATCCGCATTTTTTGGGAAAATTTTCTAAAAAATCCGCGGAATATCGGGCTGAAATAGGGTATTCTTACCTTACCTGAAATTAAATTAGGTAAGGCTAATCTACAAAATTCAAGGTCGTCTTTTTAGGGTAAAAATAACCTTTAGCACCCTCCGCGTGCCCCATTTCCAAATGTGGGTTTCATAAGGTAAACTCCAAACAAAGAACACACGAACCGCTATTGTGTCCTGCACCCCGCGCGGCGCAGACCACCACTTCGAAAGGAAACCCTCATGGCTGAGAATTGGGTACGCATCTGCGCCGAATCTGACCTCGAAGAAAACTGGGGTGAAGTCGCCCTGGTCGACGGCTACCAGTACGCCATCTACAAGACCAAGCACGGCATCTTCGCCAGCGACCACCTCGACCCGCACAGCCAGGCGCTGGTCCTCGCACGCGGCATCGTCGGCGAGAAGAACGGCAACCCCACCATCACCTCCCCCCTCTACAAGGAGGTCTACGATCTGACCACCGGCGAGTGCCTCTCCGACCCCTCCTACTCCATCAAGGTCTACCCCGTAGAGGTCCGCGACGGCGACGTCTACCTCAAGACCGCCTAAACACTCACACTTCACAACTCAAACACAGCAACACAAAAAACCTCGGGACGTAACAGTCCCGAGGTTTTTTGTATGGGTTTTCAGAAGCCCCAAACTAAATTGGGCGAACAGCTAGGCGGCGTCCAGCTGCGCAATAGCCGCATCCATGCGGTCAATAAAGCACTCCGCCACCACGGCAGCAGAAGCGCCACCCCGCGCGTTCACCAGCGGTGCAGCAACCTTCACCGGCACACCGGTCGACTCAGCATCACGGCGCATCTTACCGGCGAAGAAACCCTCCGCCAGCAGGTAGGTCGCGGCAAACTTAGGCTGATGTTCGGCAACCACCTCGTGGAACTTCGGATCGATAGCGGCAACGAAGCCGTGATGAACCGGAACGTGCAGCTCCTCAGCCAGCAGCTCAGCCGCACGGCTCATATCCGCGCGACCATCAGCACGAGAAGAACCGGCAGCCCCCTGAACCACGGGGCCATCGCCGGGAGTCCAGCCAATTTCCTCCAGGCGAGCGCGAGTCAGAGCAGCAAGGCGCGCATCCGGGCCCAGCGACTCACCAATACTAATACGCTCAATACCGCTATTGCGTGCAGCACGGCGCAAATCCACCTGAGTGTGGAAGCCGGTCGACAGCAGAATCGGCACGATCACGCAGGGCTCATCATTGGGCAGAGAGGCTGCGGCATCATCAACGCTGGGAGATTCCACATCCACATATGCGGCGTGGACACGGTACTCCACACCGTCATTACGCTGGGCAAGCAGGAACTTGATCTGCTCACGAATCAGCGTGATAGCTTCACGACCGGCGACCGAGTCAGTGCCGTGCGAAGTTGCGATTACATTCAGAATAGTCATATTTCCATTGTATGAAAGGAACACCCCGCTCCCCCACTCATGAACACGAGTGGCGAAGCGGGGTGTTGCACGAAGGCTAAATTTTAGCTCTTGCGGCGGCGAGCCACGACCAGTGCGGTACCCGCAGCCAGGGTGATAGCACCAGCTGCTGCGGCGAACATAGCGCCGGATGCGCCGGTCTGTGCCAGCTTCGAGGAGGAGCTACCGGAGGTCGAGGAACCACCTGCGGAAGAACCACCGTTAGAGGAGCCGCCATTGGAGCCGCTCACACCCAAGTTGTCGGAGGTGCCGGAACCTGCGTCAGAACCGCCGTTGGAGCCGCCCTTGTGGCCGGCTGCGTTCTGGTCGGCGGTGCTGCTCTCAGAAGCAGAAGCGCTCGCGGATGCAGACTCACTTGCGGAAGCGCTCGCGGACGCGGATGCACTCGCAGATGCAGACTCGCTAGCCGATGCGGTCGCCGAAGCGCTGCTGGAGCTGCTTGCGGAGCTCGATGCGCTCGCAGAAGCGCTCGAAGAAGCAGACGCGCTAGCGGACGCCGATGCAGAGGCGCTCACCGAGGGGGTCACAGCGGGAACGCTCGGAACCGCGGTCGGGGATGCGCTCACAGATGCACTCGGAATTGCAGAAGCACTCGGGGCAACAGAAGGCGCCACGGATGCGGTCGGCAGAGACGGCGAGGTGGGCTCTTCCGAAGGAACTGCGGTGGGTTCTGCAGTCTTGGTGGGCTCAGCGGTTGCGGAGGGCTCCACAGTCGGCTCTGCAGAAGGTTCTGCGGTCACGCTGGGCTCTGCGGTTGCCGAAGGCTCCACAGTCGGTTCTGCAGTCGCAGAAGGAGCGACGGTCGGCTCTGCAGTTGCAGAGGGAACCTCGGTCGGAGCAACGGTCGGTTCTGCAGTCTTGGTAGGCTCCGCAGTCGGTGCCACGGTGGGAGCAACAGTCGGTTCTGCAGTTGCCGAAGGAGCCTCAGTCGGAGCAACGGTCGGCTCAGCGGACTTAGTGGGCTCTGCTGTCGGTGCAATGGTGGGAGCAACGGTAGGCTCAGCAGACTTGGTCGGCTCAGGTGCCGGAGTCTGTTCCGGAGCCGGTGCCGAGTTTGCTGCCAGGCGGTTCAGCCACAGCTGATCCTCGTAGGTGTTCGGGTTCTCGAAGCTGGTCGGGTAGATAATATCGCCGTTGGGCAGCTCGAGAGCGTTGTAGCCGCCGCTCTTGTCGGTCTTACGCATCGAAGAGAGCACCACCTCGTTCACCTTGTTCAGGGTGTCATCCATGAACACCAGGCGGGAGCCGGATGCGTCCACCACAACCACGTTGCCCGCACGGGTCAGGAACATGGTGGCAACCTCGGTCTTCTCGAAGCCCTCAAGAGTTGCGGACTCACGGACCACGCTGAAAGTGCCGTTCTCGTACTTGAGGATCTGCACCTTACCGCCGTACCAGTTGTTCCAACGGTAAATGTAGCCCTTGGGGCTGACCAGGGTCGAGGGCAGGGCGGTGTCGTAGCCTGCGGGTGAAGAGTTCGGCACCAGGGACACGCCGTTGCTGCTCATGTGCAGCAGGTGACCCTTCTGAACCGCCTTTTCGCCGGCCGCATCGTAGATGGAAGTCGACGGCGCGTACACGAAGCTGCCGTCGGGCAGCGGTGCGAGGGTCACGGTGTTGTTGGAGAACGAGTCGCCGTAGTACTCGTCGAGCGAGTATGCGTTCACAACCTGCGGGTCGATAGAGTCGGGCTTCGGCAGAGCCTGCGAGGTTGCCTTGCCGGATGCGTCAATGATGGTGAGCTTGCCGCCGCCCTGGCCGTCAATGCTGACGATACCCCAGGTGTTGTTGGCGGGGTTGTAGCCGATTGCCTTGACGGTGTTGGCACCGAGGTCTACGTCGGAGTAGGTGCCGGAGGAGACGAGCTTACCCTCAGCGGTCACGGTGTACAGCTCGGGCTTGTTGGTCTCGCTGCCGATGACGAGCATGCGGTTGCCGTCAGCGTCCACAGCGAAAACGCCCTTGATTGCCTTCAGGACGCCGGTGTCGGTCATCTTCAGGTTGGAGCTGGTCAGCACGGTGTAGGTAGTGTCACCGCTGAAGCTCGGGGGTGCCACATGCACAATGTGGTTCTTGCCCAGACGTGCGGTGTTCTGGGGCAGGTTCACGCCCGCGCCGGTGTTGTAGGACTCGGCGACGCTGTAGGCGCTCTTGGGGGTGTTTGCTGCGTTACCGGTGTAGGAGATGCTCAGCGGGTCGAGGCTGGCGCCTTCGTTGTAGAAGTCGGAGAAGGCGTGGTTACCGTCGGCGGTCAGGTTCGCGGAGATGCCGCTGATGCTGACCAAGCCGTCCTTCTCGCTCTGCTTGGCGGTGCCGGTGCTCAGAGTCGCCATCTTGACTTCCATGGGGCCCTCGAACTTGCCGGAGGCGTAGTTCTTGGTGCGCACGGTCATGTAGAGGGAGCCGGTGCCGTCAGCGAGGTTCAGTTCCACGCGGGGGTTGGAGAAGGTGAGGTTCAGGGCGCAACCGGTTTCGGGGTCCTGGCCTTCAGCGCAGTGGCCGGTGAACCAGAGGCGACCTGCAGCCTGCAGGGTGACCTGCTTGCCGTCTTCGGAGACGGTGGTGGAGGTCGGGGTGAAGGTGAACTGCTTTGCGGTTGCGTCCCAGGCTGCGCCGTCGGTCATTTCGCGGGGCATACCGTTGTAGGACAGGAAGGAGGCGCGCACGCCCCAACCGAAGGATGCGCCGGTGCTTGCCTGGTCGCCAGCTACGACATTCTGTGCGGCAACATTCTGTGCGGCGATATTAATGTTCTCGGCGAGGACGGGTGCCAGGGGTAGGGCGACAGCGCCAGCGACGGCGAGGGCGCAGGCTCCCTTGGAGAGGCGGGTGCCAGATGTGAAAATCTTCATTGGTGTGTATCCATGCTATCGACATTGTTAGGACAGGCTTACTATATCGATAGAGTGAGTATTTCTCAAGATATGCACCAAGTGAACCGTTTTATGACAAAGCACCTCACCGTGCACTGACCGGGCAATACCCCCTCAACAGGCAACAGGGGCCGCTACTCCCCCACCCCCTACGCGACTAATCCTTCTTCGAGGTATGCATGCGTGACATGCCCAGAGCACCAAGAATCAGGCCACCGCCCAGGGTCACCAAAATCGGCAGAAGAGGCGAACTCTTATCCATGTTGCGGGTAATCTGCGCCTCCGTTGCCTTCACACCGTTCGGCGATCCGGGATCAGTACGAACCTGAGAGGAAGAACCGTTCAGAATCGCGGCACGGCGAGACTGCGCCGCCGAATCAGTACCCGAAGGTAGGTTAGATTCGGGGGTCGCGACCTCAACAGGCTGCGCCTCCCCGGTGCGGTACCCCAGCGCCGAGGAAGACGCGGTGGCAGAGCTACCGGTAGCGCGCGGAATAGAAATCGTGGCGTCATTAGTACCCGGAGCCATGGCGGTATCAGCCTGAATACCGCGGGTCTTAGACGTGGAACCCGTAGCGGGTGCATTCGCGCCGGATGCGTCCGCAGTCTCAGAGGTAGATGCGGAAGGTACAGCAACCGGTTTCTCCTCGTTCACAGACGAAGAACCGGACGATGATCCACCGCCCTCAGAAGACGCCTGAGTCACCGTAAAACGCACCGTATTGAGCTGAAGGTTACCGTCACCGGCAGCATCAAAAGCCGCCACCAGGTACGTCCTACCAATCTGTAGGGACGCACCGGGCACACCAATCACCGCTTCGAAAGCGCCCGCAGAAATAGATTCCGGGCCAACGTGCACAATGGCGAGCGCGTCACCCACGGTGTTGCCATTGGAGTCGATTTCCATGACGATCAGGTCGTAACCCTTGTCATTCTGGGGGAAGTTCGTGGCACGGACTGTGACCGGCTTCGTATCATCCTGAGAGTCACCCTGCGAGTCCTGAATGGACAGGTGCGCCTTGCCCTTGCGCTGGTTCATCGGGTCGTACACGCTATTGTCTTCGGAGATAACGTACTGGCCAGAATCTTTGTTCTGCGGGTTGTCTACGGTACGGCGAACCGCGTCACCGTTCGCATCGGTGGATGACGTAGCGGTCGGCGAAGGCAGGTTTACCGCCTCGGGACTTGGGGTAACAGTTGCGTCAGCGGTTTCTGCTTCTTCACGCTCAATATCGACCGGAGGTTCGGTGGGCTTTGCTTTGCCGTTGCGCGGGTCAGCAGCCTCTACCAGGCGGTTCCCCCGCTCGGTCACAAAAAATTCGTAGGAGACACCGTGCGCGGTATCCTCCAGAACGATTACGTACACGACATTAGAGTCCGTCGCCGGGCTCATCAGGAGGCGAAACTCCCCCTCCTTGGTCCCCTCAGTTAGGGCGGGGCTTTCCAGGACGGAGCCGCCGTACTCACCGGAAGGGGTGTAGAAGTTCACGTCAACCAGAACGCTGGAGGCCTCCAGATCTTTAGGGAAGCCCGTCCAACGTAGAAGATAGCCGCCATCCTTGAGCTGCGCCTTCATGGTGATTGTGGAGGCGGCGCCCTGTGCCTCCTGATTGTCTTCAGCCTGGTTCGAGTTCAAGGTCGCGGTTTTTTGCACGGCAGAGTGCGTCGTGACGGGTGCTTCCGTTGCGACAGAGGGTACAACAAGCCCACACTGAAGCCCCGCAACCAAAACGGTTGCGGTGACAATACGGTGCTTCGCTGAATAAATACTCATGCAATGCGTCTTTTCATGGTGGAAATGTGCGTGCTACTGCCCGTTCCTCATGTGCCGCGCGGACCCCCGAGTGCGCCATACACCCGGATTCGTCGTACCATACTCCGCTTCATATTTCAGGTGAAGAAGACCTGACAATAGCTCGCATCTATTTATCGGTTATTTCAACCCTATCACGAACCTTAAGGTTTATTCACGCGAGGGTAGAGTTTTTTTGAACACCCTGAACGCACGACTCACCCCCGCGATCTGCGCCAACAGATAGCGGGGGCGAGCATTCCTCATGAAACAACGAACATACTATGCGATGCCGTCAAAAAGCACGGATTAGGGGCGTTAGCCGCCGAGGACTCCCCTGCGGTGAGCCATCCACGCGGCACCAACCACCAGCGCCAAACCGGCGCCTCCAAGAGCCCAGAAAGCTACACCGTGCTGCGCAACCTCTTCACTAGCAGGAGACGCCGCCGAAGCTACAGCTTTCACGCCATCCTGACGATCAGCATTCGCGGTGGAGTGCACCTGAGTGGTATTCGAGTTCACCGTAGCTGAACGATTATTAGACTCCGAATGAACCACGGGGGTGAAACCCTTATTTCCGTTACCAGAAGCTACCGACGCTGCCTTTTCTTCATCCGTCAAAGCATCCAGCTTCGCGGTAGCAGCGATAGATGCCGGATCAGAACCCGAACTGTACGCCGAAATCTGATTGGTGCGAGTCGGCTCAAAAGCCGAACGCGGAGCCATCGTACGTGCCTGAGCCAAAGCCTGCAGAGCCTGACGCTGACGCTCAGCCTTCGCTTCCTTTGCCTTGGACATGGCGCTCACCGCATCCAGAGTGGAGCGGGGTGCGCTCGCGGCAGACTGACCCGAGCCCGACTGGGTGTCACCAGAACGAGTCGAGACGGCGCTAGTAGCAGCGGAGGGGCTACCCTGAGTGGCGCCGGTCGCCTCGCCCGCATTGGCGCTGGGCGTGAGCGATGCGCTTGCATCCTGGCGGGGCGACTCATCCTTCGTCAAGGAGGTTGAGTTGCCGGTCGCCTCGCCACTGACCTTGAATCGCACCGAGACAACTTCTTCCGCATACTCAGTATCGTCCGCACGCACCAGGTAGGCGGTGTACACCGAGCCGGTCTTCAGCAGAGAGCCGGGCATGCCGACCTCTTCCTTGAACGCGCCATCCACAATGCGATCAGAGCTGATGTGCGTAATGGACAGCGCATCACCCTTATGGTTGCCACTCATATCGGTTTCAACCACGATTAGGTCGTAGCCAGCCGCATTCGCGGGCAGACGCGCTGCACTGATAGTCACCGGCTTGGTTTCCTTATCAGAGCGAACCTCAGCATAGGCGACCTTCAGTTCCGCAACACTCAGGGTCTGAGTATCGCGAGAAGAGGTCGATCCGCCGGGGACCTGCTCTAGCTTCTGCGTGTGGGTTTCGAGGTTCAGGTTTTCAGCAGATTCGGAAGGCACCTCAGTCTTAACCTTATCCTTGCTACCCTTCTGATCTGCATCCTGCTGGTTCTTCTGCTCCTCTTCACGGAGCTTTTCCATCGTCTTCAGCTCGTCAATGGTCGGCACCTGGTGGGCGTTTTCCTTCTTGTCCACCATCACCTCGTCAGAGTCATCCCCAATCGGGATAGCGTGCGGAACGAGGGAACCCTCAGAAATCATGAATTCGCCATAGCCCTCGTCAGAGGTCGTCAGGTCCATGACGCTCATGGAGTAGTAGCCCTCCTGGGGCATCTGCGGCATCTCAAAGGTGACAAGCATCGAGCCGTCGTCCGCACGCTCAACCTGCATTGCGGAGGGCTCGTAGGTGTCAGACCCAAGCAACGTGCCAGTGGCGTCGTAGTACTGCATTACCAGGTACACCCTAGAGGCATCGCCCACGTAGCCGCCCTCATAGAGGGGCGCGAGCTTAATGGTTGCCTGACCGTCCTTGATGGACTGAATCTGAATCTCAATGGTATCGACCTCAATTTCGAGGTCTTCGTAGGGGCAGCTTGAATTAAATTCGCTATTAACCAGAGCCGCCAGGCAATCATTCACGTTAATTGCTTCAGCCTCTACTGCGGAGGCGCCAGGAAGCACAAAAGCGCTTGCACCTAAAGCGGTTGCAAGCGAAAGAGCATGAATGCGTTTCGGAAGTCGAGTGATAGTCATGTGCGCCATTTCGATCGATGTAGGCGCAAAGCGTGGACTAGGGAAGGCTCACCACAAGCCGGTGTTTCTATCCAAGTATTTGCGCACCAGTACGTCGGTTACACCCTAGCCTAACACGGATATTGCACTTAATGTTGCGTTGCATTCACGTGCTAAAACTTTATGTCGCAATAATTGCCGAAATAAAAGGGAATTAATTACTTTACTGAGATATAAATAACGCAAAATTCGAATGTCAAAATATATTCTCCAAAGTGCACCAAAAAGAGATTTTTACACCGCCCCAAGGCGCACCAGACCACCGCGCAATAGAGTCAAACATCCGGGCACGCAGAAGGCGCCCCACCAAACACGCACCCACACGGCACGCACCCGACAGAGCGCCTCCCACTCAACAAACTCCCTTACAGAGAGCCATGCCTCACAGCGCTAAGCAACAAATAGCTGAACTACTCAGCACCCAGCTCCTCAGCACCCTCAAGGCGGCGACGATACACATTAACCGCAACAGCAGTACCCACAAAGGCAACCGAACCCAGCAGAGCAATACTCAGCGGCAAGGTACCCTCCGGCAGCGGGCCATTATCCTGAGCACTCGCCTCCAGCTTCGAACCGGCAGAATCACCGCGCGACTTCGAGCTACGCGTATAGAAACTACCCGAACCTGCAGCACCCACATTCTCCTGAGGCGAAGCAACAGTCACCGTCTCCCCCTCAGTAGACTGGTAACCCAACAGGTTCACCACGGTACGCCCCGGCAACATCACTGCATAACCAGACATCACCATCGTCGAAGGAACCACCGCAGTCTCAGCCACAGAACTACGAGCCTGCGCGGTAATCGCACGCGCCGACTGCTGCGCCTGCACAATATAGCCCAGAGCGCTATCCACCGAGGGAATCTTAGCAACAGAATCAATCACCAAACCCTGAGCGTCCGCAGAGGTATCTGAAGAGCCCACGCGACCTGAAGGGGCCGAAGGGCTCACACGCTGGTTCGCATCAGAAATCATCGGGACCTGCGGGTGAACAACAGTATTCGTAGGCTTCGGAGCCGGGTCAACAGGAACCGCACGCTGAATCACGCTCACACCAAAAGCACTGGTCGCCATGA